>Ga0224495_10001574_pt1 | contig 15874 bp, 14 predicted proteins | sample SF_Jul11_sed_USG_FD_168128 | JGI IMG/M metagenome (GOLD analysis project Ga0224495, IMG submission 168128) | Sediment microbial communities from San Francisco Bay, California, United States - SF_Jul11_sed_USGS_4_1 | ecosystem: Environmental > Aquatic > Marine > Sediment | place: USA: California... | reverse complement strand
AATGCCCGGGCGGCTGGAAGACGGTGCCGGCAAAACCGCCGACTGAAACAGAGAGGTGATATCATGCGTAATTTGCTGAAATTTTTGTCACTCATTGCAATCGCCGCGCTGGCAGCGTGCGCGACGCTTCCGACTGGCCCCAGCGTCATGTCCCTGCCCGGGACAGGCAAGAGCTTCGACGAGTTCCGCATTGACGATGCTGTGTGCCGTCAGTTCGCCTACGAGCAGATAGGCGGAACGACAGCTCAACAGGCAGGGCAGAACGCGGCGGTATCAAGCGCAGTAATCGGCACAGCCCTTGGCGCAGTGGCAGGCGCGGCGATTGGAAGCGCCTCAGGCGATATGGGCGCCGGCGCAGCTATTGGTGCAGGCAGCGGCCTGATCATCGGAAGCTCCGCGGGCAGCGGTTATGCGGCGGGCTCCTACTACGAGGCTCAGCGCCGCTACGACAATGCATACCTGCAGTGCATGTACGCAAAGGGCAACCGGATCCCTGTATACGAGCGGTATACGGCTCCCGCCCGCTCAGAACCGCCCAGGTGGGTTTCTCCGCCTCCACCTCCGCCCGACTATCCGCCTCCGCCCGAGCCGGACAATTAACCCGAAAAAATGCGATAACTTTTTATCCGTAGAGGCATAAATGCCTTCAAAGTCTCCTGATTTCACCAGGATACTACCATATGCCATAATGCAATTCTCAATCGCCCTCTGCATATTTTTATGCTAATCAGGAATTGCTTATGACATGTAAATGGTGTTGCTGAAAATACTTTTCATTCATCCATGCCCCTGCTCAATGCATTTTGTGGTTTAATTATTGGAGGAATATGCCTCATCAGATGCAATCAGCCGTCCTGAGCAGAGTGGGGATAAAAATTGGCTATTCATAAAATGTCATCAGTATGCTTTTTTTGATTCTGAAACTGGAAGGTCGTGCAGCGATGTTAATGATAAGCTTCGGAGCTGCAATTGACTCGGCAAAAAGACGGACATGTGAGCAGAAAAGGCCTGCATGGCACCACCTTTTTAAGACACCTGCAGTGTGAAGAAACTTCACTTCTTAATGAAACAGACTGATTTCACCGGCAGCCAAATTTTGCATTGCAGGAAAGGTGGTGCGGTTATGTCCTCCATAACAGCCTGATGACCGATTTTCCGGGTTATGAAGAGAGGATATGGGGGACTTCCTATTTCACATTTTCCCGCTTTTCAGGATGTAAAAAGGAAAGGCATGATAAATATGGTGGAGCTGATCGGGATCGAACCGACGACCTCTTGAATGCCATTCAAGCGCTCTCCCAACTGAGCTACAGCCCCACTAGAGGGAACCCTGTCAGCATAGCATCTGCAAAAATTCATTGTCAAGCTGACTTCAGACTTCAAACGCATCCTGGATATGTTCTATCTGCTGCCGGCCCTGCTCAAAGTGAATACTGAGGACATCAAACCTGGCAGGGACTTCCTTTTTCAGCTCCTTCATAAAACAGAAAGCTGTTTTTTTGATCTTCTCCCTTTTTTTGGGGTTTACTGCCTCAAAAGGATAACCGAATGCTACATCAGCCCTGGTCTTAACCTCCACAAACACGACAACCCCATGATCCTGCGCTATTATATCGATTTCTCCAAAAACAGTCCTGTAATTTTTCTCGATAATCCTGAAACCTTTTTTCTTCAAAAAGTCCGCGGCGATATCCTCCCCCTCTTTACCGAGAGTATTCATGCCCTTCCAGTCTCAGGAGCAGTTTTGGAATACCTTCAACATCCTTTATATCCTTTTGACAAAGGATTTTTATCAGGTCCCTGAACGTTGAAAACTCCTCCCAGTGTCCCGTAAGGTTCTTTCCTATTGATTTATAAAGATTTTCTCCCTTTGTATCCCAGTCGAGCAAAATGACCACCTTTGAAAACTTAGAAACAATATCTTCGCAAAATTCATAGAGATTCTTGCCGCTGTGGAGGATTATTATCTCACCGATCAATCCGAGTTTCTTGAGTGCCATCGCATCTTTCTTGCCTTCCACAATCACAGGGAACCTCTTGTTCACCTCATACAAAGCCTGGAAGACCTCCCTGAGCCTCTCGGCCCTTTCGATATCTTCTGGCGAAGACATATTTTTCTGTACATTAAGCATCATCGCAGTAATTAATTCACTGAATTATTAATACACAAAAGAGTGATACGGGATACTTTCATTACAAACATTCATGCTTATAATATAAAGTAAATCACAATAATTTAAAAGTCCGATTTAATAAGAAGTTGTACTTTAGCTTACAAGGCATAACATATTAATTTTTATTATTTGTTTGCCTGTTGACTTTACTCTTCATTTGATATATTTTAAACGTATGGCTGCTAAACTGGGTCAACTATTAATTGCATCGAGCATCATCAGCGAAGAACAGCTCAAACAGGCCTTGAATGTTCAGAGAAAAGAGGGCGGCAGACTCGGGACAAACCTGGTTAAACTGGGATATTTAACCGAAGAGAAGCTGGTAAGTTTTTTGAGCAAGCAGTATGGTGTTCCCGCCATAAACCTCACTGAATATAAAATCGACCCTTCTATTCTAAAACTGGTACCTGCGGATATGGCAAAAAAATACCTCATTTTGCCTGTTGCAAGGGTTGGCGCGACACTCACCGTCACCATGGCTGATCCATCGAATGTTTTCGCAATAGACGATGTAAAGTTCATGACAGGATATAACGTCGAGGTCGTTGTTTCGAGTGAATCCGCAATCATTAATGGAATCTCCACCTACTATCTTGGCAGGGGAAACAGCATGGTGGCCACTTCAACCGCCCCTTCACAGTCAACAGCTTCCCTTCAGGCAAAAGATTATACCCTTGGAGATGAAGATCTGAACGCCGAAACTTTTGATACGGGATTTGATGAGGGGCCAAGCGTCAATGTTGATGAATTTGACAAGATTGTAGGCAGCGCCCTTGACAACGTTGATGTCCTTGAAGAAGAAAAGGACGAGGGGGTCATCAAAGATGTCGAGGCGCCGATTGTAAAACTTGTCAACGGAATATTTGTCAACGCCATAAAGACCGGTGCAAGCGATATCCACATCGAACCTTATGAAACCTCTCTCAGGGTAAGATACCGGGTCGACGGCGTCATGTACACAGTGATGAACCTGCCGACAAAGATAAAGGCGGCCCTCACCTCGAGGGTCAAGATCATGTCGAAACTGGATATCGCAGAGAGAAGACTCCCGCAGGACGGCAGGATCAAGCTGAAACTCGGGAAAAAGCGAGACATAGATTTTCGCGTATCGGTGCTTCCTTGCCTTTTCGGGGAAAAGACCGTATTGCGGGTACTCGACAAATCGAACCTTCAGGTAGACCTCACAAAATTGGGATTCGAGCAGGCCGCGCTCGACGACGTCATGGAGGCGCTGAACAAACCTTTCGGCATGATCCTGGTAACCGGTCCTACGGGAAGCGGCAAAACCACTACGCTCTATTCTGCCCTTCATTACCTGAACAAACCTGACACAAACATTATGACCGCGGAGGACCCTGTTGAATTCAACTTCATGGGAATTAATCAGGTCCATGTCAGGGAAGATATAGGCCTCACGTTCGCTTCAGCACTGAGATCCTTCCTCAGGCAGGACCCTGACATCATAATGGTCGGAGAGATCCGTGACTTCGAGACAGCGGAAATAGCCGTGAAGGCCGCCTTGACAGGGCACCTCGTCCTGAGCACCCTCCATACCAATGACGCTCCGGGCACCATAAGCAGATTGCTCAACATGGGGATAGAACCCTTTCTGGTCTCTTCAGCGGTCGTTCTCATAATGGCACAGAGACTTGCGAGGAGGATATGCCAGCAGTGCAAGGCAGAGGAAAATATTCCGGTTTCCGCTCTCGTCAAACTCGGCTTTTCAAATGAGGAAGCCGAGAAAGTCAAATGCTACAAGGGGAAAGGCTGCCCTGCGTGCAATAATACCGGCTATAAAGGAAGGGTCGCGCTCTATGAAGTCATGCCGGTCAAGGACGAACTGAAGGAATTGATTCTCGAAGGCGCTTCTTCGGCAGAACTGAAAAAGGCGGCGATACGCCTGGGGATGAAAAGCCTGAGAATGAGCGGTCTGACAAAAGTAGCTGAGGGAGTGACAACCATAGATGAAGTACTACGTGTATCTTTCGGAGATTAAGGAGTTTTAAATGGCAAGTATTTACGATCTGTTAAAAATCATGATTGAAAAAGGAGCATCTGACCTGCATATCAGCACCGCTACCCCGCCCAGGCTCAGGATAGACGGCAAACTCGTTCCGCTCGACCATCCTTCGCTGACTCCGGTAGATACCAAGTCGTTGTGTTACAGCATCCTGACCGATGCGCAGAAGCATAAATTCGAGGAACATAGTGAACTGGACCTTTCTTTCGGCGTAAAGGGGCTGAGCAGATTCAGGGGCAATATCTTCATGCAGAGAGGCGCTGTAGCCGGCGCGTTCAGGACCATACCGTTCGAGATAAGAACTTTCCATGACCTTGGACTTCCCGAAGTCGTGAATGAGCTTGTTAAAAGACCAAGGGGGCTCATTCTCTGCACAGGCCCTACGGGAAGCGGCAAATCCACTACCCTCGCAGCCATGGTCGACCGGATAAATGCTGAACGACAGGAACATATCATGACCGTAGAAGACCCTATTGAATACCTCCACGGACATAAGAAGTGCCTCGTTAACCAGCGCGAGGTAAACGCAGATACATCCTCTTTCAAGGCCGCCCTGAAATATGTACTCAGACAGGACCCTGATGTGGTGCTCATCGGTGAGATGAGAGACCTCGAGACTATAGAGGCAGCACTCACGGTGTCTGAGACAGGACATTTGACGCTTGCGACACTCCATACCAACTCGGCGGTGCAGACGATAAACCGTATCATCGACGTCTTTCCCCCGCATCAGCAGGAACAGATAAGGGTCCAGCTTTCCTTCGTACTTGAAGGAGTCCTTTCGCAGCAGCTCATCGCAAAAAAAACCGGCAAAGGCCGTGTTCTCGCAGTGGAGCTGCTCGTACCCAATCCTGCGATACGAAACCTCATAAGAGAAGACAAGATTCACCAGGTCTACTCGATGATGCAGACCGGACAGGCCAGGTTCGGAATGCAGACGATGAACCAGTCATTAATGGAGCTCTACACGAAGGGGCATATTTCATATGAAGATGCTATCGGACGTTCTCCTGTGCCTGAAGAAATGATCACAATGCTCCAGAGGGCAAATTCAGCCCCCTCTGGACGCGGGAGGTAAAAGCAAATGGCAATGATTTTTGAGTGGTCAGGGAAAACGAGCAGGGGGGTCATCGAATCAGGCGAAATGTCCGCCAATTCAAAGGATGATGTCCTTGCCCAGTTAAGAAGAAAAAATATAACTCCAACCCTCGTCAAGCCAAAAGAGAAGAAGCCACTCCTCGGAGGGCTGAGCTTTGGTGGTGGAGTCTCAGATAAAGACATCGTCATTTTCACGAGACAGTTCGCGACAATGATCGATGCCGGCCTTCCCCTTGTGCAGGCCCTTGAGATCCTGTCGACGCAGGTAGAAAATAAATTTCTGGCCAAGACCCTGGCGGCTATCAAGGATGACGTTGAGTCCGGATCGACCTATGCCGACGCCCTCAAGAAACATCCGAAGGCTTTCACCGAACTTTACGCTAACATGGTTGCCGCTGGTGAGTCAGGGGGTATTCTTGACACCATCCTCAACAGACTTGCCGCGTACATCGAAAAAGCGATGAAGCTCAAGAAGAAAGTGAAAGGGGCGATGGTGTATCCTGTCGTTGTCTCATCAATTGCGGTATTATGTATCGCGATTATCATGATTTTTGTTGTCCCTACATTTTCCAAGATGTTTACACAGATGGGCGGAACACTCCCTCTGCCTACCTTACTCGTCATAAAGATGAGTAATTTTCTCGCTGGCATCGGAGGGATGATGGTGGGCCTGACGCTTGTCGGCGCTGTTGTAGCTTTGAAACAGTTCAGAAAAGCAGAGAAAGGCCAAGCGGTTACAGATAAAATTCTCCTTAGACTGCCGATATTCGGCATCCTCCTGAGAAAGGTCGCGGTTGCCAAATTCACCAGAACGCTCGGCACCTTGATCAGCAGCGGCGTGCCGATACTGGACGGACTGGAGATAACCGCGAAGACCGCAGGCAATAAAGTCATAGAATATGCGGTCATGGACGTAAGGTCGGCGGTATCAGAAGGGAAAACACTGGCTGAGCCTTTGATGAAATCAAAGGTATTTCCTCCTATGGTCACTCATATGATAGCAGTCGGAGAATCCACCGGCGCGCTTGACGCGATGATGAACAAAATAGCTGATTTTTACGATGATGAAGTTGATAACGCAGTTTCCAACCTGACAGCAATGATGGAACCTATGCTGATGGTATTTCTCGGAGGTTCCGTAGGTTTTATCGTCGTCGCCATGTATCTGCCCATATTCAAGCTCATCACCCTCATTAAGTAGTGCCGGTTATGGCAGCAAATGCCCTGATCTCAAGAATAAAGGCCCTGACAGCGTTCAGGGCCTTATTTATCTCTCTTCTTCTCTGCGCATCTTTCCTTTTTAAAATTGAGTACTTAGGATCGCCACACCCTAAGCTCATATCATTTTTTATCATCATTCTTTATTCTCTGACCATTATTTATTCCCTTTTCATCGGCAGAGTGAAAAATTTTTTCCTGTTCGGATACACACAGTTAATCCTCGATGTGCTCGCTGAAATCAGCTTCATTTACATTACAGGGGGGATAGAAAGCTTGTTTTCATTCACATTGATCCTGACTGTACTTTCTTCGAGTATCGTCCTGAACAAACGGGCAGGATATGTCATAGCCAGTCTGAGCAGCATATTGTACGGCACATTGCTTGACCTGCAATTCTACCAAATGCTGCCGGTCGGATATGAAGGGATCGCTACGGAAAAACAGTTCCTCTTCAATATCTTTATGCATATCATCGCCTTTTATAGCACAGCTTATCTCGCGGGATATCTCTCGCACAGTCTCGAAAAAACCGTCAGGAAGCTTGAGGAAAAGGACAGTCACCTTAAGGACCTTGAATTTTTCAACACGAAAGTTATCGAAAGCCTTCCGAGCGGACTGTTTACGACAGACGTCAACGGACATGTCTTGGTCTTCAATCACGCCGCTGAGGTTATTACAGGCATAAACAAAGAAAATGCAATAGGGAATGCCATTACTGATGCCCTTCCCTTTCTGAGTCTTCCGCCCGAGAATGGAAGATACGAAAAAATATTGCCCGCCAATAGCGACAGTGAAAAAATTGTAGGGATCACTATTTCCGATCTGAGGGACAGCAATGGGAACGAAACAGGATTTATCGGCATCTTTCAGGACCTGACGCAGATAAAAAAACTCGAAGCGGAAATGCAATACAGGGAAAAATGGGCCGCAATCGGAGAGCTGTCGGCAAATATCGCGCACGAAATCAGAAACCCGCTCGCCTCATTAAAAGGCTCCATCGAAATGCTCAAAGAAGGCAAACTCCCGGAAAAGCACAGGGAAAGACTGATGGATATCGCATTAAGTGAAATGGAGCGCCTGAACAACACGATTTCAGATTTTTTGACCTATTCGAGCCCAAGACATCTGGAAATACAGCGGATAGACCTGCATTCAGTGCTTGACAGGACACTGGATCTTCTGAAAAATGCAGAGCAGACGGTGGGCATCACGATCAGAAAGGATTATGAAGGGCAGCTTTTCATTCATGCAGATCCGGAAAAACTCAGCCAGGTATTCTGGAACCTGGGAGTAAATGCCTTCGAGGCCATGGGGAATGAGGGGGAATTGACCGTATCGACAAGGAATAACCGTGACAATGCGGTCATCGCGTTTTCCGACACGGGACCCGGCATAGCAAAATCGGATATCGACAGGATTTTCTACCCTTTCTTCACCACAAAGGAAAAAGGCACGGGACTGGGTCTGGCTATCGCGTACAGAATCATTGAGGAGCATAACGGCAGGCTCGTTGTCGCAAGCAGGTCTGGAATCAAAACAACCTTTGATATTATACTAAATCACTGACATGGAAAACACAAAAGGCCGGATACTGATAGTTGAAGATGAAAAGAGCATGCGGGAAGTACTCGGAATTCTCCTTGAAGAAGAAGGCTACGAGATTACCCCTGCATCCAATGGACTGGAGGGGATTGAGTATCTCAGGAACGATATATTCGATCTGGTTGTGACCGATATCAAAATGCCAAAGGCCGACGGTTTCGAAGTTCTCAGACAGGTGAAAGAACTATCGCCTTCAACCATCGTTATCATGATCACTGCCTTTGGAACAACGGAATCAACCATCGAAGCCATGAAGCTGGGAGCATACGATTATATTCACAAGCCGTTCAAGATCGATGAAATACGCCTTGTGATCCAGAAGGCTTTTGAGCGGAAAAACTTGGGCGAAGAGCTTTCCCTTCTGAGAGAGAAGGTGAAATCGTCGTGCGGGCTGGAGAATATCGTCGGGAAAAGCCCGAAAATGCAGGAGCTTTTCACCCTGATACAGAAAGTTGCGCCGAGCACTTCCACCGTACTCATTACAGGAGAGAGCGGATGCGGGAAAGAACTGGTGGCCGCGGCATTGCATAATCTCAGCCCAAGGAAGCATAAAAACTTTGTCACCATCAATTGCGCTACCTTTCCGGAAGGCCTGCTTGAATCTGAACTGTTCGGTCATGTGAAGGGTTCTTTTACCGGAGCGGTATATAACAAGGAAGGGCTCTTTGAGGTAGCTGACAGGGGGACCATTTTTCTTGATGAAATAGGTGAAATGCCCCTGTCACTCCAGACCAAATTGCTGCGCGTCCTTGAAAACGGCACCTTCAGAAGGGTGGGCGGCCTCAGCGACATCACCGTAGATGTCAGGGTAATTTCTGCGACAAACAAAGACATGTCAGAAGCGGTAAAGTCGGCCAGTTTCAGGGAAGACCTCTTCTACAGACTGAACGTTGTCCCGATACACGTACCGCCGTTAAGAGAACGCCCTGATGATATCCCCTTATTGCTCGATCACTTCCTGCACAAGTTCTCGGCCGATACTAAACGGTTTTCCCCCGAAGCCCTCCGGATACTCATGCGCTATTCATGGAAAGGGAATGTAAGAGAGCTCGAAAATATTGTGGAAAGGACGGTCCTTCTTACAGATAAGGAAATTATACTGCCTGAAGACCTTCCCGACGAGATCTGCAAGGCCGATGACGCCGGGAAGCACCTTCCTGAAATCGGCGATGAAGGCATAGATTTCGAACGCATCATGGAACAGATTGAAAAAGATTACCTGATCAGGGCGTTAGAGAAAGCAAACGGGGTAAAGACGGAAGCTGCAAGGCTTCTGAACCTCTCATTCCGCTCCTACCGGCACAAACTCTATAAATACGGGATAAAATAATACTGATGAAGCTTGGCGAGGCATTAGTAAAAGCCGGCATGATCACAAAGGAGCAGCTCAGGCTCGGCCTTGAAAGACAGGTAATTTTCGGTGGGAGAATCGGAACAAACCTCGTTGAACTCAAGGTAATCAGGGAAGACGAACTTGTCTCTTTTTTAAGCAAATTCCTGAAAATTCCTTCTGTCGATCCGGAAAAACTCGTTTCCCTGGATAACGAGATCATCTCATGCGTCAGCAGGGAAATTGCTGAAAAATACAAGGCTGTGCCGTTCCTTAAAGAGCGCAACAGGCTGCATGTTGCCCTGCTCGATCCGCGTTCGATTGCCGCGGTTGATGAACTCAGGTTTATTACCGGATACGATATCATCCCCTATGTCACCTCCGAACTCCGGCTTCTCTACGCCCTCGAAAAGTATTACGGACTGGAGAGAGACCTGCGCTATATCAGCATCTTCGGAAGGGAAGGCGAACAGGAGCAGGAAAGACAAAAAGACAGCGAAGAGAGCAAAAAGTACCTGGCAAAAGTGAAGGAAGAGTTCGCAAACGTGAAGGATCGTGACGAAATCATAGGGCTTCTCCTGAATGAGACAAAAAAAAATTCCTCGAGGGCCGCAATTTTTATCCAGAAAGGGGACAAACTCACCGGATGGAGATCAAGGGGAATAGACGCGGAAAAAATCGAAATAGAAATAGAACCAACTTCGATCTTCGCTGAAGTCCTTAACAGAAAAAACTTCTACAGAGGTCCTCTGCTGAAAATACCCGGGAATAAGCCCCTCATATCTCTCCTGTCCGGAGCCCCGCAGGACTGCTGCCTGATACCGATACAACTCAGGGACAGGATCATTGCATTACTGTATGTGGATAACGGGAATAACGCAGTCATGGACGCAGGATTGAGCTACATACATACGCTTGTCTTAATGGCATCCTACAGCTTCGAAATCGCTATCATCCGCAGAAAAATACTGGATCTATAGCCGTATTCTCTGTCTTCCCGTGTAGATATTCATCCGGCTCCCCCGAACAAAACCGACAAGGGTAATCCCTGCAGCATCCGCAATTTCCACAGCAAGGCTTGTGGGCGCAGCCCTGCTCACAACAGCAGGGATGCCGCACCTGGCGCATTTTGACACAATCTCAGAGGAAAGCCTGCCGCTTGCGAGCATAATCTTGCCCTGCAGCGGGATATTCTCCAAAAGGGCATATCCAATTACCTTGTCAACCGCATTATGCCTTCCGATATCTTCAGTGAATACCAGCATATGCCTGTCGTCCGCCAGCGCGGCGCTATGCACCCCGCCGGTTGATTTGTATCCCTCTGATTTCTTCTGGAATTCCCGGTACAGATCTCTTATGCCGGCAAGGTCGAATACGGCAGAATCGGACAGTTTTTCGCCGGGCAACGGACGGGCAAGGCTCACTCCGCCGGCGCATCCCGAGGTGACCGTCTTTTCCCCTTCCGTCGCGATTCCGTCTGCCGGCACATCGGCGTTGATTTCATCGCCGTATTCTATGCTAATTCTGTCCGCGCACCATCCCCCTGATATCAGCCCCTCGTTATGTATTACTCCTACCACGAATTCGCGAACCATGAAAGGGCTGCAGTAGAGGCTGAGGAGATGTTTGCCGTTGACGGAAATGCGCACCCGTTTTTCGATAGCGACAAAATCGTCGAGTTCTGAGGCAGAGCCCTCATTTACTCTCAGAATCTTTACTTTTTCATGAGGTTCTATCATTCATCCCGACCCCCGTTCCGGATATGCATGGCTGGAACGCCCTATTCTTCTGATTACTTGACTTTCAGTATAGCAGATTCTTATTATGTAGTGTTCGGGGCGTAGCGCAGTCCGGTAGCGCACACGGTTCGGGACCGTGGGGTCGAAGGTTCAAATCCTTTCGCCCCGACCATAATTTCTCGCATAAAACTGACGGATCGGCAGGATCTTTTCCAGAAGCACCCTTCGAAGGGTGGGCGTTCCTTGGCCTCTCAGGCAGTTTCTTATTTCCCGAAGCGGCGAAGGCCATTCGGCTCGTCGTGCTACGACAAACAGGCGAAGCCGGCATTTGCATCAGGCCCTCTGCAGGGTCTGGTTGCAATCTCAGGTTCTGTCATCCCTCCGTCCTGCCCGGGCGAGCCGGAAGCTTTTAAAAAAAAATTGCGAGTCAACGCCGACGATCCCGGAAGCCTATATTTTCACTCACTTATCTTGATGTGTTGTTTTCGTCTGCTCCCTGTCGCCGGTGCAGTTTTGGGATAAAGCGTGGCACCTCACTGCAATATCTGTCATAGGCGGCGCCGAACCGTTTCCTGAGTTCGCGTTCCTCGAGCAGGACCACGAGGTATATTACGGGCATGTATGCGACGAGCAGAACGTAAACCGCGAGGTAATTAACGGCAAACGCTATGCCCGCAAGAACAAATCCTATCTCCAGATAGCGCGGGTGGCGAATCCGGCTGTATATACCTTCAGCAAGAAGTTTCGCCGGCTTGCCTGCCTTTGAAATTTCCGGAATCCCCAGCATCATGGAAGGGGTAAGATAACGCATCCTGAGTATACCAAGACAGATGCCGATTACCATACAAAGGACGGCAATTGCAACGAGAGGAAGTCTCACGCCAAAATGAATGAGCAGAAGCGGCCCGCGAAAGCGATAAATTGCTGTCCCGATAGACACAAGAACAGGGATTACCGCCAAATAGGTTACAAGAGGCCCCAGTCTGCGCCAGAAAAAAGCCAGGGGATGAATCAGGAACCATAAAAGTATGGCCGGAGGGACACAGACAACTGTGAGCAACGCGATATAGTATGCCGCTGTTTCAAGAGCTATTGAATCCATGTATAATCGTAACGATCCGGAGGGGGAAATAACATCATTAATGTCAGACCTTTAATAGCAAGTTAAGATAGTACGCATTTTTAAAGATTGATGCATACGGTTGCACAAAAAAGTACTGTCTGAAAAACCGGATCATTCGATGAGCACCGTATAATCTGACATCCCGGATATTGAAAGAATTTTTTCCCTTAGCCCCTCTGAATCAAATCTCCCGTATGCCATAGAATCATCATATATCCGGATAAACTTCTCATTATCGTCGATCTCGAACTTTCCTCCACCTGCGACGCCCCATGCTGTTTCATTTATTACGAAGCTTTTGTTTTTTTCATTATAAGACCCTTCCAGTCCTTTCTCCGCGCAGAACCGCTCAACAAGGTCCGCGTGGTAAGGGGTAAGTTCCTTTGGCGAAAAAACAAGATATTCCGTGTCATTGTTTCTGATCTGAACGAATTTGCCGAATCGCCTGTTCGGCGCAGCTGACTTTGCTGCTTCCTGATAATATTTTTCCGAGTAATCTATAAAAATGACCTTCACGGCAGCACCCCTAAACAGACTCGCTATTGATACACAGATGGCAGCAGATTTCGCGGCTTTCAGGAAGACGGAAGCGGCTCCCGGAGCGGGGGTTACTTTATCTTCGCCCCTTCTTCAACGTCCTTTTCCGGCATCAAAATGACCGGCACACCATCGGCACCGGTTGCGGCGAGAAGCATGCCGTTGGACTCAACACCCATAAGTTTTGCAGGCTGAAGATTGGTGACCACAACGATCTTTTTGCCGACGAGATCCTCCGGACTGTAGGCCTTTCCTATTCCCGCGACGATCTGCCTCTCTTCACCGGTATTCACCTGGAGCCTGATAAGCTTGTCGGATTTTTTTACGCGCTCCGCGCTCACAACCTTGCCGATCTTCATCTCCACCTTTGCAACATCGCCTATGGTGATGAGATTATGCAGTTCGGGCTTCTCTTCCTTCGATACTGTTTCAGTTTTATTTTCTTCCACCTTTTCTTTCCTGTCTTTCTCGATCCTCGGGAAGAGTTGTTCTCCCTTTGCGACCGTGATTTCATAGTCCGGATTCCATTCCCAGTTAAGGGTGCCGGGAAGTCCTTTCCCGCTTTCAGAAAGAATACTTTTCATCGTCTCCTCAGTGAGCGACCTGAGTCCGAGTTGGCGCCATATCTTTTCAGCAGTTTCCGGCATAAAGGGACAGAGCGAAACAGCGGTAAGCCGCAGGGCGTTCCAGAGGTCGAACATGACATCCTTAAGAAAAACCGGATTGGTTTTCGCAAGCTTCCAGGGTTCTGTCTGAGCTATGTAATTGTTCGCGGCCCTTACGATATCCCAAATATGCTCAAGGATTATATTAAAGCGCAGGTGGGTCCAGTTCCGCTTGTCATGGGCGCTGATACACGCGGCGATACAGTGCCCCGGCAGATCCTTTGCAGCTATTGTATAGCCAACAGGTTTTTCGACCACGCCTTTAAAGTATTTCTCCGCCATCGTCAGGAACCTGCTCAGAAGGTTGCCGAGGTCATTGGCAAGGTCTGTATTGATCCGGTTTATCAGGGCCTGTTCGGAAAAATCTCCATCGAGACCGAAAGGCACTTCCCTGAACAGAAAGTACCTGAACGCATCGACCCCGTATCGGTCTGCCATGGCGTGGGGATCTACGACGTTACCTACTGACTTCGACATCTTTTTCCCTTCGACAGTCCACCAGCCATGCGCAAAGATGTTGCCGGGCAGAGGGAGATCAAGCGCCATCAGCATCGTCGACCAGTATACAGCATGTGTGGTGAGTATGTCCTTCCCCACCAGATGATGGGAGGCAGGCCACCAGAAATCACCCAGTTTCGCCTCTCCGGCATGAGAAACAAGATAGCGCGTTGCCGAAAAATAATTGACGAGGGCATCGAACCAGACGTAGGTGACAAAGTTTTCGTCAAAAGGAAGGGGGATTCCCCATGAGAGCCTCTGCTTTGGCCTCGATATGCAGAGGTCTCCGAGCGCATTATTTTTCAGAAAGCCGAGCACTTCGTTCCTGCGCGTTTCCGGCAGGACATAATCCGGGTTCTCCTCAATATGTTTTATGAGCCTTTCCTGGTATTTCGACATCAGGAAAAAATAGTTTTCTTCGTGTATCTGTTCAACAGGCCGCCCGCAGTCAGGGCAGTTGCCGTTGACAATATCCTTTTCCGTCCAGAACCGCTCATCAGGAGTACAGTACCATCCTGCATAGGACCGCTTCTCGATCTCCCCCCTGTCCAAAAGCATCTGCAGGAGACCCTGCACGGTCTTCGTATGCTCTTCATCCGTGGTGCGGATAAATGCATCATTCGATACGTCAAGCCTTTGCCAGAGGGCCCTGAAGTTTTCGACCATCAGGTCTGCCTGCTCTTTCGGTGAGCGCCCCTTCTCCGATGCAGCCTTTTCGACCTTCTGGCCGTGCTCGTCGGTGCCGGTGAGGAAGAAAACATCATTGCCGAGAAGCCTGTTATACCGCGCCAGGATATCCGCGGCTATCGTGGTATAGGCATGACCTATATGCGGGATATCATTCACATAATATATGGGGGTTGTTACATAGAATCTCTTATTCACTCTTCTTGGGGGACCTTTTTCTTGGTCTTCTTCTCCTTCTTCTCTTGCGGGTGGCTGTCCCTTCCGGCTTTTGCTCTTCACTTCTTCCCTGTGCTGAAGGCAGGCTTTCTATCCTCTGCCCCGAAGGGCAGCAGGTGATATCCGGGGTTAAGGTATCCAATGATTCGTCGACAATCTCTATCAAATCACCCTTTTCTGTCTCTATTACCGTTTCAAGGGGTTCCTTCCGCCCCGATGCGCCCTCACTCTCGTTATATTCATATCCGAGGCAGCACATCAGCCTGCCGCAGGATCCCGAAAGCTTGCCTGTGTTCAGGCTGAGTTCCTGCTGTTTTGCCATTTTTATCGAGATCGGCTCGAAGGAAGTCAGAAAAAGCCTGCAGCATAATTCCTTTCCGCAGATTCCTAATCCTCCGACGAGTTTCGCCTTGTCGCGCACACCGATCTGCCTCATTTCTATCCTGGTCTTGAATCTTGCCGCAAGGTCTTTCACCAGTTCTCTGAAATCTATCCTGCCGTCCGCCGTAAAATAGAAAACGATTCTTTTACGGTCGAGCGCGACCTCTGAGCAGACGAGTTTCATCGGCAGGCCTCGTGCCATGATCCGTTCATAACAGAAGCTCTTCGCCTCTTTTTCGAATTTTTCATTCTCCTGCTTCTGATGAAGGTCTTCCTCATTCGCGAGACGCAGGACCTTCTTCAGTTCCTTCATGGGGTTTTCGACAAAATGAGAGTCTACCGCAACGTTTCCTATGCTGAGGCCGAACTCCGAATCGATAATGACCCGGTCACCTTTGCGGACTTCAAGGCTGTTTATTTCGAAATCGTATATTTTCCCGCAGCTTTTAAATCTGATCCCTACAACATTCGGCAACTCAGTTCACCAGTCCTTTTCTCAATAATGATGCAGTATAGTTCCATGTAATTGACTTGTTCAGATTGAACATGAGCAGTCCTTTTACCCCGGACAGTTCTTTATACA
>Ga0224495_10001573_pt1 | contig 15874 bp, 9 predicted proteins | sample SF_Jul11_sed_USG_FD_168128 | JGI IMG/M metagenome (GOLD analysis project Ga0224495, IMG submission 168128) | Sediment microbial communities from San Francisco Bay, California, United States - SF_Jul11_sed_USGS_4_1 | ecosystem: Environmental > Aquatic > Marine > Sediment | place: USA: California... | reverse complement strand
ATGCATATTTTATTCACGATGGGGTCGTGGTTGCTGAAGGCCACGTAGCGGAAATGGTCGACTCGAAAGACCCTTTTGTCAGGCAGTTCGTTCATGCCGAACCGGACGGTCCTATCGCCTTTCAATACCCCAGCAAACCCTACGCGGATGATATGAAAATAAAAAAATAGCTAGATACAAACCACCTGTGCAGAGCAGGCAGCATAATGCGGTGCCATTCAAGAAGTTGGCAAGCATGAATTCCCACAATTACATTGTGTGTCTCTTTAACATTGAATATACTGAACACACTGCATATGTGTTTGTATAAGAACTTCGCTTGGGTGATGGATACCCTCATCACCTGATGATCCAGATACGTTTATGCCATTTTTCATGGGTATATGACAATTCAACGGCAAAGCAACATTGCAGTGAAGAAATCAAGGCGGCTTCGCCATTGATCAATTTTAAAATGCAAGTATCTATTGGCAATGGGAATCCTTAACTTACCTAACCGCGAACAATATCCGGAAATTTGGCATCAGAACATAGGCACATTCAGCGTTTTTATTGGCGTTTTCCTTTTTGCTTTTGCCGTGTCATATTTGGTCATCACGGATGCGGTCGAAAAAACCATCGAGATTCAGGCAATCACCGTCGCAGATATAGTTGCTGCCCAAGCAATAACTGCCCGCTCAGTATATGCCAACGAAATTGCCGGTAAACTCACGCGAGACGGCTTTGGACCGCATGTCAATTCCAAGGAGATGCCGGGCTATGTGCCCATTCCAGCAGAATTTTTAAAAATGATCGGTGCAGCTACCAGTGCAATCACTTCAGAGCTATTCCATTACAAACCGGTCAGCAAATGGAATCTTGAACCCGAGCAGGGTATCAGCGACGATTTTTTGATATGGGCATGGCCTCGCCTGGAGAAGCAGGATATGCAAGCCCCGGTTGGTCCAATTTCATGGAAGCCCGTTTGGCGTTTCGAGCTAATGGATGGAAAGAAGGTCCTGCGTTATTTACATGCCGATGCGGCATCACAAAAGTCCTGCGTTGATTGTCACAACAGCTATGAGAACAAGCCTGAAATTATTGCTCGCCGCAAAGCTAGCGGTGTCTCTTCTGGAAAACAATGGAAGCAGCATCAGTTGCTCGGCGCTCTATCAGTAACCATACCACTCGACAAGGTCGAGCATGTGGCAGCAGCGCAGATAAGAAACACCACCGTGTTAATCGCAAGCATATTGCTGGTCAGTTTTTTGGTGATGATGTGGTTTAACAATAGATTGCATAAGCAGGAGCTCAGCTTAAACAATTTGTCATGGCAGGCTACTCATGATCCGTTAACAAAATTCCTTAACCGGCGTGGATTCGAAGTTGAGATGAAGAGATTTTTCAAGATCGTCCAGGCAAGTGATATGCACCATACTACCTTGATTATCGATATTGATAATTTTAAAGGCATTAACGATAAATATGGCCACATGGCAGGTGATGAATTACTCAAACAGCTGGGCATTGTGCTGCCAGAGCTTATCCAGCCTGAAGATATCATAGCCCGCTTGGGTGGTGATGAATTTGCCGTGTTGCTTCATGGTAAAGATGAAAAGAGTGGCCGCGAGATTGCTGAGCTTATTCGCCAGAAAATAAGCGGGATAACAATCGAAACGGATGGAAAATACTTTCATTCCAGTGTCAGTATCGGTATGGCTGTAATGAGCAGACGCAGTACAAATACAAGTGAAGTGCTCAATGCTGCCGATATTGCATGCTACATTTCAAAAAAGAACGGAAAAAATCAGGTTCATATCTATCAACATAATGATGTTAAATCAGACTGAGTATTTTCTTGGCTTCATACAGGAGATTTGAAAATCCAGGGCATCACAAAAATCATCTTCAACGGTGTGTGTGAAAATAATCGATTAGTCCAGTGGTCGAAGAGTCGTGCTTGGCATCAATACCCGGATCGCGCAGTTCCAGCAGAATTTTTCCCGTCAGTTGTTTTCCCAGTTCCACACCCCATTGGTCAAAAGGATTGATGTTCCACACCACACTTTGCACGAACACTTTGTGCTCGTACAGTGCGATCAGCATACCCAATGTATGCGGGTCGAGCCGGTCAAACAACAGGGTGTTGCTTGGTTTGTTGCCCGCAAAAACCTTGTGCGGCAACAGCACTTCCAACTTATCGCCACTATAACCTTGCGCATCCAGTTCGGCACGGGCTTCTTCGGCAGTCTTGCCGAGCATCAGCGCTTCGGTCTGCGCAAAGCAGTTTGCTAGAAGAATGGCATGGTGCTCGCCGAGTGGGTTATGGCTGTGCATAGGCGCGAGAAAATCCGCAGGGATCATCTGTGTGCCCTGGTGGATGAGCTGATAGAAAGCGTGCTGGCCGTTGGTGCCGGGTTCTCCCCATACCACCATGCCGGTGTTGTAATCTACCGGGCTACCGTCACGGTTCACACGTTTGCCGTTGCTCTCCATCTCCAGTTGTTGCAAATAGGCAGGGAAGCGGTGCAGGTAATAATCATAAGGGAGGACCGCGTTCGAGCTAGTCCCGAAGAAGTTGACATACCAGATACCTAACATGCCAATCAGTACCGGGATATTTTTGTCCAGCGGCGTGCTGTGAAAGTGCTCATCCATGACATGTGCGCCTTCCAGCATTTCCTCGAACCTCGCCATGCCGATGAATAGCGCGATAGGCAGGCCGATGGCCGACCACAGCGAGTAGCGGCCGCCGACCCAATCCCAGAACTCGAACACATAATCAGGATTGATGCCAAACTTGGAGGTAGCTTCAAGATTAGTGGAGACTGCTGAGAAATGTTTAGCAACGGCTTGCTCATCACCCAGCTTTTCGACCAACCATGCACGCGCCGAGCGGGCGTTGGTGAGAGTTTCCTGAGTAGTAAATGTCTTGGAGCTAACGATGAACAACGTAGTCTCGGCATCCAGTTTTTTGAGTGTTTCGCTGAGGTGCGTACCGTCGATGTTGGAAACAAAATGCGCCCGCATGTTTTTGCTGCCATAAGGTTTGAGCGCCTCGCACACCATCAGCGGGCCAAGGTCTGACCCCCCGATTCCGATGTTGACGATGTCAGTGAACTGCTTTCCTGTATGGCCGAGATGTTCACCGTTACGCACTGCATCGGAAAAGCGCCGTATCAGTTCCAGTACGCGCCGCACATCGGGCATAACGTCCTTGCCGTCCACCAATACCGGTTTATCTGAGCGATTGCGTAGCGCGGTATGCAGCGCCGCGCGTTGTTCGGTGCTATTGATCTTGTCGCCGCCGAATAATCGCGTTATCCAGGCGGGCAATCTGGCTTGCTCGGCTAGTTCGAGCAGCAGTTTGATGGTGTGCTCGTCGATACGGTTTTTAGAGTAATCGAACAGCAAGCTTCCAAGTTTGAGCGAAAATTTTTCGAAACGCGCCGGGTCATCACGGAACATCTGGCGCATGTGAATTGTTTCGATGGCTGCCTGGTGAAACTTGAGCGCCTGCCAAGCTACTGATTCGGTAAGTTTTGACATGATGGTTTAGTTCAAATCAACAATAGAGCGGATGTAGGGGGCTATTCATGATAACCAATGACTTGGTTGGCGTAGTTTACCAACTTGGTTAGATGGCTAGGTCAGTCAAGTCCAATAATTATAATCACCTACTTTGCAATCGTATTCTGGTTGCCTAGTGGGATAAAGAGTTATTTCAGCAGCAGTATCATCAATCGCCATTACGTTGCTTTACCTCCGGCATGAGAATAATACCAGCTAGCGGCGGCAAAAATATTTCAGCGGAGCAGGGCAGCCCCATCCACGGTATTTCTTGCGCATTGATCAATCCGGCATTGCCGGTGTTGCTGCCAGAGTAATATTCAGAATCGCTGTTCAGCACTTCACGATATTTCGACAGTGCAGGAAGGCCGATTCGATAGTGCGAGCGCGGCACCGGGGTAAGGTTCAAGGCGATTATGACAAGGGAGCCATCGCGAGCCCGGCGCTGGTAGGAAAGCACGGATTTTTCTGCATCGTTGCAATCGATCCAGGCGAATCCTTCATGTTCGAAATCCAGGTCGTGCAGGGCAGTCAACTTGCGATAAAGTTGATTGAGATCATGGATCAAGTTCTGCACGCCGTGATGATAATCTTGGCCGAGCTGCCACCATTCCAGTTCCCACCGGGATTGCCATTCGCGCCCTTGGGCGATCTCGTTGCCCATGAAATTGAGCTTTTTGCCGGGGCTGGTCATTTGGTAGGTCAGCAGCAGGCGCAGGTTGGCAAACTTTTGCCAGGCATCGCCGGGCATTTTGGACAGCAGAGATCCCTTGCCGTGCACCACTTCGTCGTGCGAGAACGGCAGCACGAAGTTTTCGGTATAGGCATACAGCTGGCCGAAAGTCAGCTCATTGTGGTGGTAGCGGCGGTGTACCGGATCGTGCTGGAAATAGCCCAGCGTGTCGTTCATCCAGCCCATATTCCACTTGATCGAGAAACCCAGCCCGCCCAGGTAGACTGGTCTAGAAACACCCGGCCACGCGGTGGATTCCTCGGCCATCGTAAGCGCGCCGGGAAACTCTTCGTGTACCATGATGTTCATCTCGCGCATGAAGTCCACCGCCTCAAGGTTTTCCCGGCCGCCATACTTGTTGGGAATCCACTCACCGGCTTTGCGCGAGTAGTCCAGATACAGCATAGACGCGACAGCATCCACGCGCAGGCCGTCGAAGTGGAATTCGGACAGCCAGAAGTGCGCGCTGGACATCAGGAAACTTTTCACTTCGTTGCGCCCGTAGTTGAAGATGTGGGTGCCCCAGTCCTGGTGAAAACCCAAGCGCGGGTCTTCGTGCTCATATAGTGCGGTGCCGTCAAAGCGAGCCAGCGCCCAGCTGTCTTGGGGAAAATGCGCCGGCACCCAGTCGAGGATCACGCCGATGCCAGCCTGATGGCAGGTGTCGACGAAATGGCGCAATTCATCCGGAGAGCCGAAGCGGCTGGTCGGCGCAAAATAGCCAGTGGTCTGATAGCCCCAGGATTCATCCAGCGGGTGTTCGGAAACCGGCATCAGCTCAATGTGCGTATAGCCCATACCCTGGACGTAAGGCACCAGGTCGGCAGCCAACTCGCTATAGGTGTAGAAACGGCCATCGGGATGGCGTTTCCATGATCCGGCGTGGACTTCATAAATGTTGATCGCGCCGTGCAGCCAGTCCCACTCACTGCGCTGCGTCATCCATGCGCCATCCTGCCAGCGGTGCTCATGGGCTGGTGCGGCCAGTGCCGCTGTGCCTGGGCGCAACTCGTAACCTTGCGCATAGGGATCGGTCTTTGTCAGTAATTGTCCGGTCTCGCGGTTACGTATCTCGTAACGGTACAGCGCGTGCTGCTTTATTTCTGGAATAAACAATTCCCATACACCGCTGGAACCATGCGAGCGCATCAAGTGTAAGCGGCCATCCCAGTTATTGAACTCGCCCACCACGCTGACGCGCTCGGCATTCGGCGCCCAAACGGCGAAGCGCACGCCTTTTATTCCGCTGATCTCGACGGCATGCGAACCCAGCATGCGGTATCCCTGGCGCAGCTTGCCTTCGCTGAACAGATATAAATCCTGGGCAGAAAGAAGCGAAGGAAATTGATATGTGTCAAAGATATCGTGAGCCGCTATGCCATAATGCATGCGCAGGCGGTACGGGCGGACAGGTTCGTCCTTCCCCGTCCATTCATATACACCGGAAGGATGGATACGTTTGAAAGGTATGGCTTGGTCTTCGCTCAGCAGGTCGACATGAGATGCATACGGCTCATACACCCTGACTAGCCATTCATTCGCTTCGCGGTGCAAGCCAAGCAGCGCAAAAGGATCATAAACACGGGCTTGCAGCAGCGACTCCAGCAACTTTTTCACCTTGCATACCCCGTTATTTCTTGTCTAGTGGGGCAATTGTAAACGATAATGCTGCTCATACAGCAAGGTAATTGGGGAGGAAATCAAGATGGCTGCTGAATTAAGTTACCTGCAAAAGAAATATCATGTGTCCAATGTCGATCCCGCACCCCGTTTCGTCAGCCGGATCACCAAGAACACTTATGCAATGGTTCTGGCCGGCGGGCGCGGCAGCCGGTTGTACCAGTTGACCGATTGGCGCGCCAAGCCGGCGGTTCCATTTGGCGGAAAATTCCGCATCATCGATTTCGTGCTGTCCAATTGCGTGAATTCCGGCATACGCCGCATCAGTGTCGCCACCCAGTATAAGTCCCACAGCCTGATCCAGCACATACAGCGCGGCTGGTCATTCCTGAATGGTCAATTCGGTGAGTTCGTCGACCTGCTGCCCGCGCAACAGCGCGTAGATGAGGTGCACTGGTATCAGGGTACCGCCGATGCCGTATTTCAAAATCTCGACATATTGCGCGAGTCGGATCCGGATTTCGTATTGATCCTGGCGGGCGATCACGTCTACAAAATGGACTACGGCAAGTTGCTCGCCTTCCATGTCGAGAATAATGCCGACATGACGGTAGCCTGCCTGGAGGTGCCTGTTGCCGAAGCCTCTGCATTTGGCGTGATGGGTGTGGACGAGAATTCTCGTGTCATCCAGTTTGCCGAGAAGTCACCCAATCCCGCAACCATTCCCGGCAAACCGGATAGGTCTCTTGCCAGTATGGGCATCTACGTGTTCAACACCAAGTTTCTTTTCGAGCAGTTGATCCGCGATGCCGATGACAAGAATTCCAGCCATGATTTCGGCAAGGATCTGATTCCCCGCATGGTGGAGAAATATCGGGTCTTTGCCCAGAATTTCGAGCAAAGCTGCGTCGGAACGGGAGATGACAAGATGCCTTACTGGCGGGATGTGGGAACCATCGATTCCTACTGGGAAGCCAACATGGAATTGACCAAGGTCATACCGGATTTGAACATGTATGACCAGGAGTGGCCGATCTGGACGCACCAGGAACAATTGCCGCCGGCAAAGTTCGTGTTCGATGACGACGACCGGCGCGGCATGGCGGTTGATTCCCTGGTTTCAGGGGGGTGCATCATCAGCGGATCCACGGTACGCCGCTCGCTGTTGTTCTCGGATGTGCGGATCAACAGTCATTGCAACATCGAAGATTCGGTATTGCTGCCCAATGTCGATGTTTGCCGTGATGTCACCCTGAAACGTGTCATCGTGGACAAGAGCTGCAGGATACCGGATGGATTGGTTGTGGGTGTCAACCCGGAGGAGGATCGCAAGCGCTTCCATGTCAGCCCGAAAGGCGTAACACTCATTACCCCGGACATGCTCGGGCAGTCAATTCATAAAATCCGCTGATTTATATTCAGCTGCTGCAACGCTGGATCCCATAATATATGAAAAAATCTGTAGACTTGGTTTTTCTCTGGCATATGCATCAGCCGGATTACCGGGATTATTCCAGCGGTGATTTTGTTTTGCCGTGGACTTATTTGCACGCCATCAAGGACTACACCGACATGGCCTACCACCTTGAGCGGCATCCCGGGGTGCGTGCGGTGGTGAATTTCGTGCCGGTCTTGCTGGACCAGCTGGAAGATTATGCCGATCAGTTTGCCACCGGGCGCTTGCGCGACCCCTTGTTGCGCCTGCTGGCACATGAAGATTCCTGCGACCTCTCCCCGGCGCAGCGACAATTGGCGCTGGATGCATGTTTTCGCAGCAACCACACCAAAATGATCTCGCCTTATCCGGCCTACAAGCGATTGCTGGAATTGTTCAATCGTTTGCAGGCTGACGGGGAGACCGCGCTGTCCTATCTGTCCGGGCAGTACCTAGCCGATCTGTTAACCTGGTATCACCTGGCCTGGTGCGGCGAGAGCATACGCCGCGAGCATGCGCTGGTGGCACGCTTGATGAGCAAGGCCGAGGGCTTCAGCCATGAAGACCGGAAACAATTGCTGGATCTGATCGGTGAACTAATAACCGGCATCATTCCCCGCTATCGCAGGCTGGCCGAAACCGGGCAAATAGAAATATCAGCAACGCCCCACTATCATCCCCTTGCTCCCTTGCTGATTGATTTCGCCAGCGCAAGGGATGCGATGCCTGAAGCCCCGTTGCCGGAATCTCCGCATTACCCCAAAGGCCGTCAGCGCGTGACGGCGCACATCAACCTGGCCAAGAGCAGCCACAGCGGGCGTTTTGGGTCAGAACCCAAGGGCATGTGGCCGGCAGAAGGTTCGATCTCGACTGAAACACTGGAAGTATTCGCTTCGAAAAAATGTCGCTGGGTTGCCAGCGGGGAGGGCGTGCTTGCCAATAGTTTGCGGAGCTCGTATCAGTCTGTTCAGGATAGGGCACATTATCTGTATCGTCCTTACCGGTTGGAAAAGGGTGCAGATGGACTGTGCTGCTTTTTCCGGGATGATCGGCTATCCGACCTGATCGGGTTTGAATATTCGCGCTGGCATGGCAAGGATGCGGCACGGAATTTCATCGAACAGATCGAGGCTATCGCCGCACAGGCGCCCGAAGATGAAACTCCGGTTGTCAGCGTCATCCTGGATGGAGAGAATGCCTGGGAATATTATCCCTATAACGGGTTCTATTTCCTTGATGAGCTGTATTCCGAGCTTGAATCACATGCCGGCATACGCACTCATGGTTTCAGCGACTATTTGAATTCGAGCACATCCCGCACTGACGCAGCAAAGACACATGTGTTGAGCGGCATTGTAGCGGGCAGTTGGGTGTATGGCGATTTTTCGACCTGGATAGGCTCCAAGGATAAAAATCGCGCATGGGACTTGCTGTGCGTGGCCAAGCAAAGCTTCGATATGGTCGTGTCCAGCGGAAGGCTCAGCTCATCCGAGCAGGAAGCAGCTGAAAGGCAGCTTTGTTCCTGCGAAAGTTCCGACTGGTTCTGGTGGTTCGGCGATTACAACCCTGCTCATTCTGTTGCCAGCTTCGACCGGCTGTTCCGGCACAATCTCTCTGAACTGTACCGCCTGCTGAAACTGCCACCCCCGATGAATCTCTCCGAACCGATCAGTCTGGGTTCGGGTCATCCTGAAGTGGGGGGGGCAATGCGGCGGGCTTCCGAGTAGACAGCCCGATCAGTGATATTCCACCCGACATCCAGACATAGTTATGCTATTAACCAAACGCGCCAGCGGCATACTCCTGCATCCCACATCGCTTCCAGGCCCATATGGCGCCGGTGATTTTGGTCCCGATGCCTATCGGTTCGTAGACTGGCTGGCGAGCGCAGAGCAGACTTACTGGCAGGTACTTCCGCTTGGCGAAGTAGGGCCTGGAAACTCCCCTTACATGAGCAGTTCTGCTTTCGGCGGGAATATCCTGCTGATTGATCTTGCCGAATTGGCGAGTCAAGGCTGGTTGCTGGAGGAGGAACTGAAAAGCCACCCCGATTTTCGCACTGAACGAATAGATTTTCCCCTGCAGCGTCCGTTCCGTATGGAGCTGCTGCATCGTGCTGCCAGGCGCTTCTTCGCAAATCCGAAATTGGGCAAGGGTGAAATATCAAATCTGGATTCAAGCAATGCCGCTTATGCGGCATTCTGCCTCCAGGAACGCGAGTGGCTTGATGATTACGCGTTATTCATGACACTCAAGGAAACCATGGGTGACCGTGTATGGTGCGACTGGCCTGCCGGGCTGGCCACCAGAAATTCAAAGGCATTGCGCCTTGCAGAAAAGGTCTTTGCAGCAGAAATATCCTTCTGGAAATTTTGTCAATGGTGCTTTGCGCGCCAGTGGATGAAATTGAAGCGCTATGCGAACAGTCACGGGGTTTACATTATTGGCGATGTTCCGATCTTTGTTGCATACCAAAGTGCCGATGTTTGGTCGCATCCGGAATTGTTTGCTCTTGACCAAGCCGGGAGGCCGACATTTGTTGCCGGTGTTCCGCCTGACTATTTCAGCAATACTGGTCAGTTATGGGGCAACCCGCTGTACCGCTGGGATGTCCATGACCAGACCGGTTATGCGTGGTGGATAGCACGTATGCGTCATGCGCTGAAGCTCTTTGACCTGGTTCGCATCGATCACTTTCGCGGTTTTGCCAGCTATTGGGAAATTCCCGCAGATGCTGCCACGGCTGTTCACGGCAAGTGGGTGCCTGGGCCAGGCGCAAAGCTGTTTGATGCTCTTCTTGCGGCACTAGGCGATTTGCCGATTATTGCCGAAGACTTGGGCCTGATCACACCGGACGTGGTCGAGCTGAGAGACAGGTTCAATTTGCCAGGCATGCGTATCTTGCAATTTGCATTTGGCGAGGATGAGACTCACCATTTCTTGCCGCATCATTATGTGTCAAATTCTGTCGCCTACACTGGTACGCATGACAACGATACCAGTAGGGGTTGGTGGGAATCTGCCACTCCCAAGGAAAAGAGCTTTGCCCAGAAATATCTGGGCAGCAATGGACAGCAAATTCAATGGGACATGATCAAGTCCATTTTCAACTCTGAGGCCAATACCGTCATTGTGCCCATGCAGGATGTTATTGGTTTGGCAGGCGAGCACCGGATGAACTTTCCCGGTCAGCCCGGAGGAAACTGGGAATGGCGATTTTCATGGAGTGACATCAGCCTCGAGCATACTGAACTGCTGACCAATATGACATCTTCTAGTGGACGTTATTCCAGCGCCAGCACGCCTGAAGTTGCCGAGTAGGGAATACTTATTTATTAAGTATCAATATAATAGCGATATATATTAAAGCACACCCTTCGTTTGACATAATATACATTATGCGTGTAACAAAGATGGCTTGCAATGAATATAATTCTAGATACCTAAAATGAAATACGATGCGGTCCGTAAATACAATAAAGCATTAAATTCAAACTTCACTTTTGCACTGGTTAAAAACAAAAACTTTTGACAGGTATACGAGGCTGCTATAGAGTCCGCCGCGTCAACATGCGGGTAAAATATCTCACGATTAAAAATGCAAACATACCAACACCATGTCATACAATAGGAACGCTAAATGAGGAATATCATTCTTTCACTGGCAAGTGTGTTGTTAGCAATCACCGCTTTCCGAGAAGCCTCAGCAGTTCCATCATTTTCTCGTCAGGCCAGCATGACCTGCAAAGCATGTCATTCACAACATGTTCCAATCTTGAACGGGTTCGGACAGGCATTTAAGGCCGGCGGTTATCCCATGATGGGTACTCAAGGCAAGATAGAAGGCGAAAACCTGTCAATTCCTGACACACTGAACGCATCGATGCTGTTAAAATCGCGCTACCAAAAATCAAACGGGGCAAATACCGATGTAATTTCAGGGGATTCCACCAACAGCGGTCAATGGCAAGTTCCAGATGAATTCAGCTTGTACTTTGGCGGCCGGATCACTGAAAATGCTGGATTCTTTTTTGAAGGCAACGCTTCAGGAAGGCAATTAGTAGCTGCTTTCAAATTCCCTGCAGCGATTTACATTGCAGACGCAAAATTTTCCGTAATTCCGTATATGACCGATATTCAAGGAGCCAGCTATGGCTTTGAGCTATCCAGCACCGGCGCTGCTCGCAACGTCAGCTGGGCAGAACACCACAGGGAAATCTCCGCCCAGCAATACATAGGTACTGATACTGCTGCGACCGGCGTGGCGATCGTGGCTCAGAACGACACCGGTTATATCAATCTCAGCCGTTGGGCTCCGGCTTTCATGGCGCGCAAAGGGGCGGCCCAGACACTGCGTTCCACCTACCTGAGGGTCGCCGCCACTCCCACCCTGAGCACCGCCAAGGGCGACTGGACGGTCCAGATCGGCGCACAGGTCTGGCGCGGCTCTAACTATGCTTACGATTCGTTGTCTCCTGCGACCTATCTTTATACCCCTACCCCTCCAACAGGCGGCGTGATAACCCAAATTGGCGGAGGGCCCGGTTTAGTAACGGTAGAAACGCGTGCTACCGCATTTGACTTCCAGGCATCCGGCCAGATCGGCGGCAAGGATCTGGGGATATACGCAACTTGGGCCAAGTCCCCTCCCGGTACCGCCGCACAGCCGAATATACTCAATGTCGGAACCGGCCCTTCCGGTCCTGAACCGACATTGTATCGACTCAACGATCGCTATGCCTGGACCATAGGGGCAGAATACAGCCTGATTCAGAGTACCCTGCACATAGGCGCGGCATTCCGTCGCGCCAATACCGGTGGGGGTACGGGTGCATCTGCAATTGCCGGCACCAACCCTACTGACGATGCGATCACGCTGACCTTCGTGTACAACATTACCCAAAATATCGCATTTCATGCGAATCACAGCATCTACAGCGGTTCTTTGTACACCACCCCGCAACCCATGGGCAATATGATGACCACTTTGATGCTGGAAGCCTCATGGTAATAAGATACAGAGAGTCAAGTGCTTGGCGGAAATCAAAAGGGGAGACTCCGGTCTCCCTTTTTTATAGTTCCCGTTCCGGATAATGCGTCCTGCAGACGGAAACAGTGAGCGAAATTTTGGGGTGGCTGATGGGGCTCGAACCCACGACAACAGGAATCACAATCCTGGACTCTACCAACTGAGCTACAGCCACCATTGAAAATGAAACATTTGCCAGACAAGTAACAAATACAGCTACAGGTGAAACAACTCTATGTCGTGGCATCTGACAGACACTGGCGTGCCCGACAGGAATCGAACCTGTAACCCCCAGCTTAGAAGGCTGGTGCTCTATCCGGTTGAGCTACGGGCACAATTCTTTTGTTCGACTATTTAAATACCGTCTTAATATCAGTAAAACTTGGTCGGGGTGGAGAGATTCGAACTCCCGACATCCTGCTCCCAAAGCAGGCGCGCTACCAGGCTACGCTACACCCCGAAGGCTGCGCATTATACAGACGCAGCTTTGAAAATCAATTTAGTTTAGATGTTTTTTTAGCTTAGGTGATGCCAGCAACAGGTAATAGCCCATCGACCATAAGGTCAGCAATGCGGCAATATCCAGCAGCCATGAGCCGATTAATTGAATATCAAGTCCCAGCAAACGCTCGTGATATAACAGCATGATTATCGCGATCATCTGGAATGTGGTTTTGATCTTACCCAGCATCGAGACCGCGACACTCCGGCTTTCACCAAGTTTGGCCATCCACTCGCGCAACGCAGAAATGGTGATCTCGCGCCCAATGATGATGAAAGCGATGATTGCGTGGGCGCGATCCAGATCGACCAGCACGATCAATGCGGCTGCTACCATCAGCTTGTCGGCCACCGGATCAAGAAACGCGCCAAATGCTGAATACTGGTCTAGTTTTCTCGCTAAATAACCATCCAGCCAATCGGTGATCGCCGCCAGTAAAAATATGGCCGTGGCAAACAGATTCCTCAGATGCGAACTAAGCGTGCTGTCAGACAGATATAATACCGTGACGAATACCGGGATCAGCAGTATCCGTAACCATGTGATCAGATTGGGAATGTTGAACGGCATGTTGGGCTAGATCAGGAAGTACGCTAGTGTAGCTGCTGATAAATCTTTTCAGCAAGCGATTTGCTGATCCCTTCCACCTGGCTCAGCTGTTCTACACTGGCTTGCGCCACTTCGCGCAGCCCGCCAAAGTGGGTCAGCAGGCTGCGCCGCCGCTTGTCCCCTATCCCGCTGATCTCCTCCAAGCTGGATGCGGTGCGCGTCTTGCCGCGCTTGGCGCGATGTCCGGTGATTGCAAAGCGGTGGGCTTCGTCACGGATCTGCTGGATCAGGTGCAGCGCGGGATCGTCGCTACGCAACTGCTTGGCCGAGCCATCCGGAAAGATCAATTGCTCCAGGCCGGCCTTGCGCTCCTCGCCTTTGGCGACACCCACCAGCACGAGCTCATTCAAACCCAGTTCCTGCATCACCTCCATCGCGGTATGCAACTGACCCAAGCCTCCGTCGATCAGGATCAGATCCGGTCGATTGCGTTCCTCTTTCTGACCATCCTCAGCCAGTTTCTGATAGCGGCGCGTCAAAGCTTGGCGCATCGCCGCGTAATCGTCGCCAGGCGTGATGCCGGTAATGTTGTAGCGGCGGTATTGCGCGGAGCGCATCTCAAGATTCTGATACACCACACAGGAAGCCTGCGTTGCTTCGCCCATGGTATGGCTGATGTCGAAACATTCGATGCGCTGCAGATCCGGCATATCGAGGAATTCGCGCAGCTTGTCCAGGCGCAACTTCTGTCCGCCCTGTTGCGCTTTAAGTTGCTGCAAAGCCAGGACGGCATTGCACTGCCCCATTTGCAGCCATTGCTTGCGCTCCCCGCTTGCTGCCTGGCTGATCTTCACCGCATGTCCAGCCTGCTCGCTGAGTAATTGCGCCAGTGTCTCATCATCACATTCGGCGTCCAGCACCAGCAATGGCGGTACGCTGCGATTCAAATAATGCTGCGCGATAAAAGCCTGTGCGATCTCGCTAGCGCTCAGATCCTCTGCATGGTCTGGGAAGAAGCTCTTGTCGCCCAAGTGACGCCCTCCCCTCACCATGGCCAGATTCACGCATACTAGACCATCCAGTTGAGCCAGCGCGATGATGTCGGCATCCGTCGCGCCACCCGTCGATTCGACAAACTGTTTCTGCTGCACAGTGTGCAAGGCGCGCAGCTGATCGCGCAACGCGGCGGCTTGCTCGTAATGCATGGCTTCGGCGGCCCGCTCCATTGCCTTGTGCAAGGTCTGTTCAACTTCCTGATGCCGCCCTTGCAGCAACAGCACCGCATTGCGGATATTCGCCCGGTAATCCTCATTGGATATCAACTTCACGCAAGGCGCCGTGCAGCGATGGATCTGGTGCAACAGACAGGGGCGAGTGCGATTGTTGAACACGCTGTTTTCACAGGTTCGGACGCGGAATATCCTTTGCAGCAACTGAATGCTTTCCTTGGCCGCATAGGAATTCGGGTATGGCCCGAAATATTGGTGCTGCCGGCTGGGCGTACCCCGATAGTAAGTCAATCGCGGGAACTCATCCCCGGTCAGCACGATATATGGATATGACTTATCATCACGAAACAATATGTTATAACGTGGTCTTAAGGACTTTATTAAGTTATTTTCGAGCAGCAACGCCTCGGCTTCAGAGCGTGTGACAGTAGCTTCGATGCGCGCGATGTGCGTAACCATCAAGCGGATGCGCGGCGAGATATTGGTTTTCTGGAAATAGGATGCGACCCGCTTTTTCAGCTGATTGGCTTTACCTACGTACAGCACCTCGCCTTTTGCATCGAAAAATCGATATACACCCGGCAACAATGGCAGGCTCTCGAGTATCGGTTTGGGATCGAATTCGCTGGCTTTACCGCTCACATCAAGCCTTTCAGCCCGGCAGCAAATTCCGTCGCCCCTCCGTTGGCAGGGTGGCGTACTGAACCTGCAATTGGTATGTTCATATCGCGCAAGAGCCCTTCTGATTTCTTGCCGACAGCGATGATCCTGGCAGCTGGAAAAATCCTGATCAATATTCGCAAAGCGGGCTCGCCCAGCCTGATTTCTTCCGGCGTCGGCGTCCTGTTCGACCACAGGTTATCCGGGCGATACGGATGTAGCTGCATTGCATTCCAAAGTATGGTCCGTTCCTGTATGCCCAGCTTATAGAGCGTCTTCCAGACGATGGTGGCCGATGGTTCGGAGAAAGGCAGTCTTCTTGTCGAGAGTCGCCCGGTCAAAGCGGGAATACGCGGGATAGCCCCCTCGCCCAGCAAACGTTCGCTGGTGAAAGCGATCCCGCTGTAACGACAGCCTTGATATCCGGGCGCTTCGCCGGCAAGAATGAATTCTGGGTCACAATCGAGATGACGCGCAAGCCGATCCAGCTTCTCAGCCGGGTCATTCCCTGCCGCATCATGTGGACAACGATCGCGCCACGGATTGAAAAGCCCGGTTAAGCCAGATG
>Ga0224495_10001572_pt1 | contig 15883 bp, 16 predicted proteins | sample SF_Jul11_sed_USG_FD_168128 | JGI IMG/M metagenome (GOLD analysis project Ga0224495, IMG submission 168128) | Sediment microbial communities from San Francisco Bay, California, United States - SF_Jul11_sed_USGS_4_1 | ecosystem: Environmental > Aquatic > Marine > Sediment | place: USA: California... | reverse complement strand
CGCATGCAGGAAGAGATCGGCACCGGCGGCGCGGGGTTTCGTTTCCTGTACGCGGCCTTTCTGCAGGAGGCAGCGGAGATTACTTCTTTGCCTGAGTTGCGCGTCCTCGCGGATCGCATGAACGTCATCGGCGATGGCTGGCGCGAGTTCGCCCTCAAGGCGGTGCGCATGATCAAAGGGCGTGAAACGTTCGATCCCGGGCTGCTTGCCGGCATGCTGCACAGCCAGGCTGATCAGGAGACGGAATTTTTCAAGGCGCTGAAGCGCGCCATTGCCTGATGCTGTCAATCAAGGAACTGACCTTCCGCTACCCCAGTGCAGACAAGCCTGCCCTTGAAGGTGCGACTTTCGATGCTGTCCGCGGCGAAGTATTGGGATTGCTCGGGCCGAATGGTGCGGGAAAGACCACGCTCATTTCACACCTGTCCGGCTTGCTGCCGGTTCAAAAGGGCGAAATCTCGATAGACGGGCAGCAGCTTGCCGTGGTCCGCCGTGCTGCGCCTGCGCGCATCGCGGTCGCACCGCAGGAATATGCGTTCTACCCGATGCTCACCGTCAACGAGAATCTGGAATGTTTCGCTTCGGCTGGCGGCCTGGGCGGCACACGCAAACAGCAGCGCATTGCGGAATGTCTGGCGTTCGCGAAGCTGGAGCGTTTTGCCAGAACGCGTGCAGAAAGACTTTCCGGCGGCTTGAAACGTCGTCTGAACCTGGCGATCGCGCTGTTGCCGGAACCCGAGCTCATCCTGCTCGATGAACCCACCGTCGGTGTCGACCCGCAATCGCGGGCCTTCCTGCTGGAGGCAGTCAAGGAGCTGGCACGGCACGGCGCGGCCGTCATCTATACCTCGCATTACATGGAAGAGATCGAGGCCATTGCCGATCGCGTGGTCATCATCGACGAAGGCAAACTGCTTTGCGACGGCACGCTGGAGGAATTACTGGGTAGCGGCGCGATCAAGGTGCACCTCGGCGTCGACGGTATGGGTGCCCCGACACTGAGCGAACTGCTGGCGCGTTTTGGCGTAACCAAGGCTGCCGGCGAGGGTTGGCTGCTGACACTGGCGGAAGACAAGACGCCGGCATCGCTGTTGTCGGCGCTGGAGCAGGCCGGGGGGCGGATCCGTTTCGCCGAATTCGGGCGCAGCAATCTGGAGCAGCTCTTTATGTCGCTGACGCATCATTCACTGCGGGATTGACCATGCTGTTCGCGCTGATCAAGAAAGAACTGCTTGCCCTGATACGCGATGTGCATGGGCTGGCCGCGTTGTTCCTGATGCCGCTGGTATTCATCATCATCATGTCGCTCGCTTTGAAGGATGTGTACGACCCGCCGGTAAAGACACTGCCTTATGCGATCGAGAACCGGGACAGCCAGCCTCTGGCGACTACACTGGTTGAGGAATGGAAGAAACGGCACGGAAAGCCGCAGCAGGAAGGCGCCAATTGGCAGGAAAGCGTGCAAAGTGGGAAACTGAGTTACGTGCTGGTGATCGAAAAGGATTTTTCAGATGCGCTTGTCTCCGGCAAGCCTGACGGCGGGATACAGCTCAGGCTGGTCACCGATCCGGGTCTGGAGGGGGGCGTTTTTGCGGCCAACAAAGCCGAGCTGGTTATGATCGCCAGCGAGATGCGTGCCCGCGCGTTGCTGGCCAAAACACGGATGATGATGGGTGCGCCGCGCGGCAGGCATGCGGCTGTACCGGATGCCGATACAGAAGTGTCCGCGCAGGAGATCGTGGAAGCCGAGCGCTTCGCTGCCGGCTCGCGGCCCAGTGCAGTGCAGCAGAATGTTCCGGCATGGCTGGTTTTCGGAATGTTCTTCGTGGTCGCTTCACTTTCCAACCTGTTCATCCAGGAAAGGCAGTGCGGCGCCCTGGCCAGGCTGGCCAGCCTCGGCGTTCCGGTGAGCATCATGATCTGGTCAAAGGCATTGCCTTATCTCGTCATCAACGGGATACAGGCGGCCCTGATGCTGGCGGTGGGTGTCTGGCTGATGCCGTTGCTGGGCGGGGATGCGCTTTCACTTGCAGGCATCCACTGGGGTGCGCTGCTGATCGTGTTGCTGGCGGTGAGCATGGCGGCGATCAGTCTGGCGCTTGCCCTGGCGAGCCTGGTGCGCACCCAGGCGCAGGCGGCGACGATGGGCCCGGTGGTCAACATCCTGATGGCCGCCATCGGCGGCGTGATGGTGCCGAAATTCGTGATGCCCGAGACCATGCAACGGATCGCCGAGTTTTCACCGATGAGCTGGGGGCTGGAAGGCATGCTTGCAGTATTGCTGCGTAGTAGCGATATTAGCGGTGTGATGCTGCCGTCCGCCAAGCTGGCAGGCTTTGCCATGCTGATGATGGTGGTTGCCGTGCTGTTATTTCGCCGCAGGGTTAGCTGATGATGGAAGACCTGGATAAATTCAAAAATGAATTGAAAAGCATGATCCTCGACGCCTCGGAAAAGGATGCGCCGCCGGGGGGACTGACGGACGACGAGATCCTTTTCGGCCCGGACGCGCGCCTGATGCTCGATTCACTCGACGCATTGCAGATATCGATGGAGATCCAGAAACGCTACGGGGTGCGCATGCCGGACAGCAAGGAGACGCGCCGCGCACTGGTCAATGTCGCCCATCTGGCCGAATACCTGATCGCACGCCGCTCATGAGACCGGTTTACCTGCGTGGGTGCGGGCTGATCTCGTCGCTGGGGCCAAACCTGCCGCAGGCCATCGAGGCGCTGAAGAAAAGCGGACGGGAGCCGCAACGTGTCAGGCTCGCGGACGGGAGCGACTGGCCCTGCTTCACCATCGATCATCCAGGGGAAGATTGGCGCGGCCGGGCATGTCAACTGATCTGCGCGGCGATCGCCGAGGCCGGTGTGATAGCGGATCGGGCTGCGAACCGGAACACCCCGCTTTTCGTTGCTTCCTCCTCGCTGGACATCGGTGCGATCGAAGCAGAATCGGGAGAATTCGGTGACGCCTTTTTCTTTGCAGAAGAGATCGCCGGGTGGCTGGGCTGGATCGGGCCGGTCTATCTCGTCTCCAGCGCATGCACCTCGTCGCTGCAAGCCGTGCAGGCCGCATCAGCCCTGATCGGCACGGGCGAGGTGGATGATGCGGTGGTACTGGGCATCGAGCTGTCCAACCGGTTCTCCATTTCCGGATTCGCCTCGATGCAACTGCTTACCCCTGCCCGTCCCAGACCGCTCGGGGCAGGGCGCGACGGGATCGCACTGGGAGAGGCGGTAGCCGTGCTGCATCTGTCGAACCGCACTGCGCGCTGGCGGGTGTGCGGTGGCAGCAACCTCGTCGACGGCCGTGACCCGACCGGAGCGGTCCCGGAAACTGTTGCACGGATGTGCAAGCAGGCGCTGTCAGACAGCGGGCTCAAGCCATCCGACATCGGCCTGGTCAAATTGCAGGCGGCGGGCAGCCCGACAAACGATGAAAGTGAGCTGTCCGGCATGGCCGCGGTATTCGAACCGATGCCGCCCCTTGTCACGCTGAAGGCGGTGATGGGGCACACCCTTGGAGCATCGGGCGCTGCGGAGATCGCTTTGCTGACGGCCTGCCTTGAGTCCGGCATCTGGCCGCAGGCGGGCTATGCATTCGACCCCGGCCTCCGCCATGAAATGGCACCGGAAAAACCACCCGCAGCGCGTTACATTCTTGCAGACATATTGGGTTTTGGCGGCGGTCATGCCGCCGTGATCCTGGAAGACACCTCTGTGCGTAGTGAGGAGGATGCCGAGCAATGATTGCAGCGGAAACAATATCGAACAAAAACCCTGTCTGGCGAATCACCGGCAGAGCCTTTCATTCCGGCAACGAGCTTCCCGGCAACTGGCGTGACCTGCTCGCCACTCGCCTCGGCCAAAGGCCACGCCGCATCGGCATCCTCGCCGAGCTTGCGCTTTTTGGTGCGCTCGATTGCATGGATAGCGCCGGCGAAAAAACGCTGTCCGGAGATACGGTTCTCAGGGTTTGCAGTTTGCGTGGCGCGGCGACAGCGATAGGGCAGGTGCTGGGGCAGATCCGGCAAGAGCTGCCGATGCCGTTCAATTTTTTGCAGAGCCAGCCCAGCCAGTTGCTGCCCGCGCTCGCTGCCGCCCTGAAATGGCAGGGCGATGCAGGAATCGTGGTGGCACGCGACCGCATGAGCCTGGCGATCCTTGCAGCCCGGCAGGCCGGGCCGAACGGGATGTTACTGGGCTGGGTCGAAGAAGAGGAGCCGCGCCTGAGCCAATGGATCCGGCTGGCGCCCTGTGCCTTGCCGCCGGATGGTTTTGCGGCTGCATCCAGTTTCGAGAAAATTGTTTTGCCGGGGACGCTCTACTGGCGGTTAGGCAGGGCGGGGATGGAAATCGCACCCGTACCGGATACTTCCTGCATGAAGGCTACATGACTACGGCTTCAGTTGATCTTGCGCATATCTATCCCCGAGAACAACATGTGCTTTTCAGAATTGTCTTCATACAAACGGATAGTTTCGCCGCGGCTTGAACCCAGGCCGGAAATCAGCACCTCACTATCGGAGATGGGGTTGACGCCGACACGGAACACCATGTTGGGGACTTGCGCGAATGCACATTCCGCAATGAACATCCCGTCTTCATAACGCAGCGCAAGACTGGTAGGGCTCACCCCCATACCGTGGTTGACCAGTTCGTAATCACCGACATAATCGATCAAAGCCCCTTGAGCCGGTGGGGGTCGCAATTTTTCGCCCAGCAATTTGGTTTCACTCCCCATGCCACCAATCAGCACATCATGCTCGCCGATCCTGACCATCGACAGGCGGATATCGTCCAGCGGGCTGAAGCTGATCGGGAACAGGCCCAGCAGGTTATATTTCACTCCGAACCAGCCGTCGCTCCGGGGGGCGATCTGAAAGCTGTGCCCCATCAACTCTGCCTTGAGATTCCCGAACAGGCTATCCACCTTGACCAGACCCGCCACGGTATCGAAATATCCGGTGCTGATGGCTTCGGCGGTCATAAAGTTCGGGATGCCGCTGTTCGGCTTTTCCGGAGGGGCAAAACCGGTTTTTGCCTCCAGCAACAGCTTCAGGGCTTCGAGGGCAATGTTGTTGACGACGCCTTGGGCGTTGGCGGAATTGGAAGCAATCACCACGCCCAGTTTGTGCTCCGGCAGGATCATCAGCTCGCTGTGAAAATTCAGCAACGAGCCGCCATGGCTGGCCACGACGTTGCCTCCCAGGGTTTCCGGTGTGTTGAGCATCCATCCCAGACCCGTGCGCAGGTTGACATCCAGGGGCACCTGCTCATTCTGGGGGCGAAGCATCTCTGCGATGGTTTCGGGCTGGAGAAGCTGCTGGCTGCCCGAACGGCCACCGGCAAACACCATTTTCATGAAGGTGCTCAGATCCTCCACGCTGGAGACCAGCCCGCCGGACGGCAGGTCGCGTAGTGTCAGAGTCTCCGACGATTTTCCGTCCCGATACCCCTTGAGGCCGGGCTGCGAAGAAAAATAGGAATTTTGCATTCCCAGCGGATCGAATATGGACTGCTGGATATGCTGCTGGTATTTCTGGCCAGTGGTGTGCTCGACGGCTGCGCCCAGAAGCGTTACGGCGAGATTGGAATAGGCAAAGATGAAATTGGGGGGGTAGGCCACGTATTCGTTCCGGACATCCTTGACCAGGGTAGTGAAGTATTTCGGGTTGCTGCTCAGCATACCGTTCAGGAAATTGGCCGGAAGGCCTGAATGGTGCGACATGATGTTCCGCGGGGTGACCGGGCCGGCATTGTCGAAGCGCGACTTGACGGAGAATCCCGGCAAGAAGCGGGACAGCGGCTGGTCGATGTTCATCTGTCCGCGTTCCGCCAATTGCATGGACGCGGTTGCTGTAAACAGCTTGGCAATGGAGCCCATGCGGTATGTTGTATGAGGTGTTGCGCGAACGTTGTTCTCAACATCGCTATACCCGAATCCAGACGTCCAAATCAGTTTCTGATCGTCGACGATAGCGATGCTCAGGCCGGTTATGTTGTTGTCAGCCATTTCCTTTTCAATCATCCATGTCAGGTAGCGTTGCGCGTAGGAGTAATTTTCACGGGAAAGATTTACCGGCTTGACCGGGATGGGCGTAGCGCAGGCCAGGAGAAGCAGGGCAGCCAGAAAGAATGCTAGTAGACGGGAAAACATGATGAATGCAGACCGGGGTTTATCTTATAGCGGTATAAATAAGCACAACATAGATACCTTTATGTAAAACAAAAATGACGGATTTGTCAATGCAGGGAGGCTTGACGGACTGCGACATTTTAAAGTGCGTTATTCCCCGAGCCCCTGAAACAGGCCGGTTCGTATGTGCATGCGTGAAGATATTCAAGTAACGCCTGCATTGCCACGCTCAGTCTACTCTTGCCAGCGGAGTGGGCGTGTTGCGTATCGTCTTGTAGGCCTGATAGTTCCATGAAAAAGAAATACTGGTGCTGAACAGGCTGCGGGTGTTGCGGAAGGTTCGCAGCCCGCGCACGATCGACGACCTGAGAGACGACACCTCGGCATAGGCTTCCAGAAGCCCTTCGTATGCCTCGCGCGGCGACATGCCATTCATCCGGGTGACCGGCTCGAAAATCGTATAGTGGCGCCAGTCGTCCGGATAGTTGGTCAGCAGCAGGCGGTTTTCCTCGGCCATCTGCTTGTAGAACGCGGTGCCCGGCAACGGGGTCTCCAGGGACATCTGCACGGCATCGATCTCGTTCTCCAGTACAAAGTCGATGGTGCGCCGGAACGCATCCCTGGTTTGCCCTTCGGTCCCGAAGATGAAACAGCCGACGATGGCGATGCCGTGGTCGTGGATTTTCTTGATGGCGTCGCGGAAATTGCTGGTATTGGGCCGCAGGTTGACCGACTTGTGCATGGAATCGATGGTGGCCGTATCCAGCGATTCGAAGCCGATCAAAAACCCCTTGCAGCCGCTTCGCTGTGCTGACTTCAGCACGTCGTCATGTTCCACGATGTTGAGGCAGGTCTGCCCGCCCCATTCCTTCTTGCATTCCTGCAGGCGGTCGAAGAAATCCTTTGCCCGCTTGATGTACCTGGGGCCCTGCCCGACGATATTGTCGTCCACGATGAAAATGCGCTTGGACTTGATCGAATGGATCTCGTCGATGACGTTGTCTATCTTGCGCACCCGGTAGCGCGAGCCGTTAAATGCCGTGACCGAGCAGAAGTTGCAGTTGATCGGGCAACCCCGGCCAGTTTGCACCGTCTCCACAAAATATTTCCCGCGCAGCAGGTCGCGTCTTGGAGCCAGCAGGTCTTCGATGTCGGGAAGCGTGCTCGCCCGGTACACTTTCTGCATCTTCCCCTGCTCGAAATCCTCAAGCAGTTTCGGCCAGATGTTCTCACCCTCGCCGACCACAACCGTGTCGGCATAACGCAACGCCTCATCCGTCATGTTCGAAACGTGTATCCCCCCCATCACCACCGGGATCCCGCGTTTGCGGAAATGCGTTGCGATCTCGTAGGCGCGTGGCGCAAGAGGCGTCATGCAGGTGATCCCGACCAGGTCCGCCTGGATATCCATGTCCAGATCCTCCATGGCTTCATCGATGATCCGGACATCGAAATGGGCGGGGGTATAGCGGGCGATTATGGCCAGGTTAAGCGGCGGTAGCGCCAGCACGCTGATATTTGAATGCAGGCTTCCCTTGTATGCGGGGTTGATGAGCAGGATTTTCTTCATGCGCGTTTACCTTGAGTGAAATTATGTGAGCGGTTGTCCGGGGGTTCAACCCGGTGCGCTCTTGACACGGATGATACGCGCCACCTCGGCTATTTTGCGCAGATTGCGCATCACGTTGGCAAGGTGCAGGCGGTTGTTGACTTCAAGCGTGAAATGCAGACCCGAGTACTCGCCTTCGTGGGTAAAGCTGATGTTTTCAATATTGGCCTCCGCTTCGGCGATCGCGGCGGCGACTTTGGCCAGCACGCCGCGGCGGTTCGCAACCAGCAATTTGATGCTGACATCGAAGGGGCGGCGGATATCCTTGTCCCACACCACATCCAGCCACTGATCCGAACCGCTGCGGCCCTTGCGCAGCATCGGGCAGTCGTGGGTATGTACCACCAGGCCTTGGCCGCTCTTGATCACCCCGATGATCGGGTCGCCGGGAATGGGGCGGCAGCACTGGGCGAACTGCACCGCCATGCCCTCGGTGCCCTGGATCGTGATCACTGCGTTGCCGGTCGCATCTCCGGTTGCAGCGTCGCTGATGCGCGCCAACTGTTGCGCCACCACCATGTTGAGGCGGCGGCCCAGGCCGATATCGGCGAGGATGTCCTGGCGCGTCTTTGCGCCGGTATCCCGCAGCAACCTGTTCCAGTGCGCCTCGTCCATGTCCTGCGGATTGATGCCCAGTGTTTTCAGGGCCTGGTTGAGCATGCGCTCGCCAAGAAGCGCGGATTCGCCGGACCGCATGGTCTTCAGGAAATGGCGGATGTTGCTGCGCGCCTTGCTGGTAGTCACATAACCCAGCCACGCCGGGCTGGGCTTGGCATTCGGTGCGGTGATGATCTCCACCAGGTCGCCATTGCGTAACTCGGTGCGTAACGGCACCAGCTCGTGATTCACCTTGACGGCGATGCAATGATTGCCGATATCGGTGTGCACGCTGTAGGCAAAATCGACCGCGGTGGCGCCCCGGGGAAGGGAAAGAATCTTGCCCTTGGGTGTGAACACATACACCTCGTCCGGGAACAGGTCGACCTTGAGGTGCTCGAGGAATTCGGAAGAATCGCTGCTCTGGCTCAGGCTCTCCAGCAGCTCCTGCAGCCACAGGTGCGTCTTCTTGTGCAGATCGTTGATCGATCCGTGGCCGCTCTTGTACAACCAGTGGGAGGCGACGCCCGCCTCCGCGATCCTGTGCATCTCATGGGTGCGGATCTGGATCTCTATCGGCGTGCCGAAGGGCCCGAACAGCGTGGTATGCAGCGATTGGTAGCCGTTCAGTTTGGGGATGGCGATGTAATCCTTGAACTTGCCGGGGATGGGTTTATACAGGCCGTGCAGCGCGCCCAGGGCGACATAGCATGATGCAAAATCGTTCACCAGGACGCGAAAGCCGTATATGTCCAGGACCTCGGCAAAGGCCAGCGATTTACTCTGCATCTTCCGGTAGATGCTGTAGATGTCCTTTTCCCTGCCCATCACATCGGCCTGGATGCCAAGTTCGGCAAGCTTTTGCCTGATGGAGGACAGGATCTTTTTGACCACGCCGCTGCGGTTGCCGCGCGCGACTTTCAGGGCCTTTGCCAGTACCGCATAACGGTTCGGGTGCAGGTATTTGAAACTCAGGTCCTGGAGTTCGTGGCGGATGTCGTTCAGTCCGAGGCGGTTGGCGATCGGTGCGTAGATATCCATGGTTTCGCGGGCGATGCGCTCGCGCTTGTCGGGCGCCATGGATTCCAGCGTGCGCATGTTGTGCAGGCGGTCTGCAAGCTTGATGAGAATGACGCGCACGTCGCGCGCCATGGCCAGCAGCATCTTGCGGAAATTCTCCGCCTGCGCATCCTCGCGGGTCTCGAAACGGATCCGGTCGAGTTTGCTCAGTCCGTCGACCAGTTCGGCAACGGGCTTGCCGAATTTTTCCGCCACCTGCTCGTAGGTGACTTCGGTATCCTCCACCACATCATGCAGCAGCGCGGCGATGATGGCCTGCGCATCGATGTGCAGCGGGGTCAGTGCACGCGCAACAGCGATCGGGTGGGAGACATAGGGGTCACCGGACTGGCGTTTCTGGCCCTGGTGAGCGATGCGGCTGAATTCGATTGCAACGCGGACGCGTTCAATATCCTTCGGTTTGAGATAAGTGCCAAGCTCTTTGATCAGCAGATCTGCATCGGCCATTTGAGGTCACGTCGTTATGCACGGTCTGCTTACGCTTGTCCGCGATTGAGTATTTCCTTGCCCACCTTGCCTTCGCTGATCTCGCGAAGTGCGATCACCGTCGGTTTGTCCTTGATGTTCTCGATCAGGTGGGCGGCGCCATTCGAGATCTGGCGTGCGCGATAGGCCGCGGCCAGAGTCAGTTCGAAGCGGTTCGGGATCTGCGTGAGACATTCTTCTACGGTAATGCGTGCCATGACTTACTCCGGGTTCTGTAGTTGGTTGATCAAGGCCTGATGGCGGGATAATTGTCCTGCACAGCGGACTCTGGTTGCGAGCACTACGGCATTCAGCTCGCGCAAAGCCTCATTCAGGTTGTCGTTAATGATAACATAATCGAATTCGGCGACATGAGCGACATCTTCACGCACAGCCGCCATCCGTTTCGAGATGACCTCATCCTTGTCCTTGCCGCGTCCCTTCAGGCGTTGCTCCAGCGCTTCCAAGGAGGGGGGGAGGATGAAGACGCTGATACATTCCGGGAACAGCCGCCTTATCTGCGCCGCACCCTGCCAGTCGATCTCCAGCAGGATGTCGCGCCCCTTCTCGGTCTCTTTGCTTATCCAGGTTTGCGAAGTCCCGTAGAGATTGCCATAGACCTCCGCGCTTTCGAGGAATTCGCCACGCGCCATCATGCCGAGAAAAACCTCACGGCTGACAAAATGGTAATCCTTGCCGTCATGCTCCCCATGGCGCGGTTCGCGCGTGGTGTAGGATACCGACAGGTCGATCTGCGGGTTGATGTTGAGCAACGCCTGCACCAGGCTTGTTTTCCCGGCCCCGGAAGGGGCGCTGATGATAAACAGGTTTCCCGACATGGTTCACTCCAGGTTTTGAATTTGCTCGCGCATCTGCTCGATCAGGATCTTCATCTCCATCGCGCTGCGCGACACCTCCGCATCCACCGACTTCGAACCGAGCGTGTTGGCCTCGCGGTTCAGCTCCTGCATCAGGAAATCCAGCCGCTTGCCGACCGCCCCGCCATGCGAGAGGATACGGCGCATCTCGGTGATGTGGCTGGCCAGGCGGGACAACTCCTCATCCACGTCGATCTTGCTGGCGAACAGCGTGATCTCCTGGCGGATGCGCTCATCCCACATGTCCTGCGCGGCGGTACCCTGGATAGCATCGCGCAGCCGGGTGACAAGTTTTTGCTCGTAAGCGGCGATTGCGGCGGGTACATGCGGCATCACGCTGTTGCGCAACGCCTCGATCTTCTCGACCCGCTGCAGCAGGAACTCCTTGAGTTTTTCGCCTTCCCGGGCGCGCGAGGCGGAAAATTCCTGCAGCACAGTCTGCATCAATTCAAGCAGCGTGTCACGCAACTCGTCCACCGATGCGGTCGGCGATTCCAGCACACCCTTCCAGTGCAGCACGTCGGCCACGCTCAGGGGGCGCGCATCGGGCAGGGCATCCAGCACCTCCCGGTTCCAGGTTTCGAGCTGCAGCAGCAGCTCGCGGTTCAGTGTTGCGCCGCTTTGCGCGCCTCGCGGGGCATAATTGATGCGGCACTCGACCTTGCCGCGCCGCAACTGCGCCGAGATCGCCTCGCGCAGCGAATTTTCGAAGCTGCGCAACTCATCCGGCATTCGCAGCAGGATGTCCAGATAACGATGGTTGACGGCGCGCAGCTCCAGCGTCAGCGAACCGCTGTCGAGCTCCGCGCTGCTGGCTGCATATCCGGTCATGCTGAGGATCATGTCAAGTGCTTCCCGATAAAAGACTGTGCTGAACCGGTGCATTATATTACGATTGCACCCTGTAAAATTTCCGCTTTCAGCAAGATCTACTTCGAGTGATGAATTTTTCGATACACCAGGCCAGCCACATCGGCAACCGCAGATACAACCAGGACCGCGTCGCCTACGCCTACAGCAATGAAGCGCTGCTTCTGGTGCTGGCGGACGGCATGGGCGGACACATGCATGGCGAGCTGGCGGCCAGCCTCACCATCGAGACATTCGTGGAGTCGTTCGGCCATCATGCGCAGTCCCGGATAGACGACCCGGGCGAATTCATCTCGAGCACCATGAACTATGCGCATGACCGCATCATGAAGCTCCCGCACGACCACGGGATGGGCGGCTTCCCGGGAACGACCTGCGTTGCCGTGGTGGTACAGGATGACACGATGTATTGGGGACACGCCGGTGATTCGCGTCTTTACCTGCTGCGCGACGGCGAGATCGTGGTCAGGACGCGCGACCATTCGATCGTCCAGCACTGGCTCGACCAGGGCATGATCTCCGCAGAGCAGGCACGCAACCATCCGCAACGCAACCAGATCACCCACTGCCTCGGCGGCGTCGGAGGTGTCTTCAGGATGGAGCTGGGCGCGTCCGAAGCCATGCAATCAGGTGATGTCCTGCTGCTTGGCAGCGACGGGCTATGGGGGCCGTTCAGCGACGACGAGCTGATCGAAGCCTTCCGGACACTGCCGGTCTCTGAAGTTCTGGAAAGCCTGATCGAGCGCGCGTTAACGCGCGGCACCGGCCATTCCGACAACATCACCGGGGTCGCGGTGCGCTGGGGTACCGGCGAAACGTCCCATGACACCGCAGAGCCGGTATGCCACGTGCTTGAAATCACCTGACCCGTTTGAATCCTCCGCAACCGCCATCCTTCATTCCATAAAGAGAAACCACCATGCGTCCCAGCCAGAGATCCCCCGCACAGTTGCGCACCATACGCATCACCCGCCACTACACCAAACACGCCGAAGGCTCCGTGCTGATCGAGTGCGGCGACACCAAAGTCATCTGCACCGCCAGCGTCGAAGAGAAAATCCCTCCGCACAAGAAGGGCAGCGGCGAAGGCTGGGTGACAGCGGAATACGGCATGCTGCCGCGCTCCACCCACGAGCGCATGGGGCGCGAAGCAGCAAGGGGCAAACAATCCGGGCGTACGCAGGAGATCCAGCGGCTGATCGGGCGCAGCCTGCGCGCCGTGGTGGACCTGAAAAAGCTGGGGGAACGCACCATCCTGGTCGATTGCGACGTCATCCAGGCGGACGGCGGCACGCGCACCGCCAGCATCACTGGCGCATTCGTCGCGCTGTATGACGCGGTGCGTGACCTGCTCGGCAAGGGGCTGATAAAAGAGTCGCCGCTCAGGGACTTCATCGCCGCGATCTCAGTCGGCATCTATCAGGGCACGCCGGTACTCGACCTCGACTACACGGAAGACTCCGCCTGCGACACCGACATGAACGTGGTGATGCTCGGCAACGGGCGGTTCGTCGAAGTGCAGGGCACGGCGGAAGGCCACGCCTTCACCCCCGAAGAGATGGATGCGCTGCTGGCACTGGCAAAAAATGGCATAACCGAACTGATCGCGATACAGCGCAAATCGCTGGAAAGCTAACCACCCGCCATTCCGGTACACGCCGGAGCGGCGCAGACAAGGCTGCACACATGCAAAAACTCGCCATCGCCTCCAATAACCCCGGCAAACTGCGCGAATTCCAGTTCCTGCTGCAACCGCTCGGCATCGAGGTGCTGACCCAGGCGCAGCTCGGCATCGGCGAAGCCGAAGAACCGCATGTCACCTTCGTCGAAAACGCCCTCGCCAAGGCGCGCCATGTCAGCAGCCTGAGCGGACTGCCCGCGCTGGCCGACGATTCCGGCATCTGCATCACCGCCCTGAACGGGGCGCCCGGCGTGCTTTCCGCGCGCTATGCCGGGGACGACCCCAAGTCGGACCAGCGCAACAACGAGAAACTGCTGTACGAAATGCGGGACATCACCGATCGCCGCGCGCACTACTATTGCGTGCTGGTACTGCTGCACCACGCCGACGACCCGCAGCCGCTGATCGCGGAAGGCGAATGGCACGGCGAGATCGCCCGGGAAGAACGCGGAGACGGCGGCTTCGGCTACGATCCGCTGTTCTGGTTGCCGGAGCTGGGCAAGATGAGCGCGGAACTGTCGCGTGACGAGAAGCACGCCATCAGCCATCGCGGCAAGGCGTTGCGGGTGTTGCTGGAGAAGCTGAAGGCGGAATAGACCGGTGCCATCGCAGTGATGGCGTTTGCATGAGGGCCATGCATCGAGGAGGGGCAGGATGAACACATCAATAGCCGTCCGTCTCTGCAGGGTGATCCTGTTGTTGGCCGCCAGCCTGCCGTTATGCGCGCAGGAAAACGCGAAACCGGTCGTTAACGTCGAGCGAGCCGGCCTGTTCTTCAAGGTATTCGCCTCGGTTGTCCTGCCGGTACCCTCCTGCACCGCCTACCGGTTGCTGACAGACTACAGCAGCCTGCCCGGCTACATCCCGGGGATGCTGCAGATACGTTTCAAGCGGATCTCACCAACCCGCGTCGACATCTGGCAGCAAGGCGAGGTCGAGATGCTGTTCTTCAAAGTCAAACTGGAATCGTCGCTGGAAATGGAAGAGACGCCCGGGCGGCGCATCACCTTCAGGCAAACCGAAGGCGACCTGGAATCCTACAGCGGCGAATGGAACCTGCTGAATATCCGGCAAGGCACAAGAGTCAGCTATGACGCATCAATAACGCTGAAGCAGGATGATTTCATCCCCGTGTTCCTTGCAAAAAAAGTGCTTGAGAAAGAAGTAAGCATGCGCTTCGAAGCGATCGCCAAAGAAGCCTCCGCAAGGAAAGACAGGGCAGTAACGGAATGCGGGCAGGGAAAATAGCCCGACGGGCGCCCCAGCCTAGTCCAAAAAGACTATATCTTAAATCTTCCCTGCCCTGTATTTTACGGGTAGCCATAACTGGATGAGGTGGGGGCGAAGCCCAATTGACTCATTTTATGAGTACCATCAAACCGAATGGCGGTAACCCCTGTCGTGCCGCGCACGCGTAACCGTTTCAGGCGTGCCACAAGCAGGAAAGTTTGAAGTTTTCAGGAGAGACAAATCGAGCGTGAAGGAAATGATTGCGGGTAAAGCGGTATGGATAGGGTGGAAGACGTTAAGCTGTATTTTCTTAAACAGAAAAGGGAGATCGGAAATGAAAGCCCTGAATTTTTCGTTAAGTAGTGCCGTTGCCTTGATGTGCCTGGCGATGTTGGCCGGTTGCGGCAGCGTGGGGGTGCGTGCGGATCGCGCCAAAGTCGATGCAATCAATACCGTCGCCGTGGTCGGGTTTGCGGTGCCGCACAAGGTGGCCTTGCCGTCAGCATCGCAATCCGAGATAGGCGGGAGCATCGGTTTCATCAAGGGTATGGTCAAAAACAAGGGTAATGTCATTAAAGCCGCCAATGAGGGCAATGGCGCGCAAGTGGCCCCTGCCACCTTTGCCGGATTTACCGAAGAAATGGCCAAGGACTCCCGCATGAAGTTCATGCCCACCGCAGAAGTGACGGCCAACAAAAATTTTGCCGCTCTGCTGGCCAGCTACGACGAATCGGAAAAACACAGTATGACCAAAAATGGCGTGGCCGGCTTGCCGGTGATCCAGCTTAAAGCGGGTGCCGAGAAACTGGAATTTGCCCAAAAAGCGGCTGAAGCGCTGGGTGTCGATGGCGTCATCCTGGTCGACTTCTACTCCATGGGATATGCCATGCATGCGGGGAAAAGCGGCGGACTCTATTCTGCCGGCGCGGTAAAAGTCGAGGCGCATGCTTTGTATAACATGTTCGACAAAAACGGACAGTCCGTTTGGGCGTCCTCTGCCTTTGCCAGGCCGGATGTGATAGCGGGGCTTGCCGGTGACGAGGTGAAAGGCGACCCGACCGAACTGCACAAGAGCGCGGGTACGGAAATCGCGGCCGTGGTGAAGAAGGACTACCAGGAGTGGGCAAAGAAGGCTAAGTAACGATAAGCTGTAATATCTGCCCGCGTTAGCCTGACACGGGTAGATTTTTGTTCGAGACGAGATGGGGGCGGAATCCAAAGTTAAAAAAATGGGCTCCGTCCCCATGTTATTCTGTCATTACCCCGAGCAGATTATGCTCTCAACAATCTTGCTTTCCCAGTCATTGTTCTGGTAGCAATTTACATTTT
>Ga0224495_10001571_pt1 | contig 15895 bp, 14 predicted proteins | sample SF_Jul11_sed_USG_FD_168128 | JGI IMG/M metagenome (GOLD analysis project Ga0224495, IMG submission 168128) | Sediment microbial communities from San Francisco Bay, California, United States - SF_Jul11_sed_USGS_4_1 | ecosystem: Environmental > Aquatic > Marine > Sediment | place: USA: California... | reverse complement strand
AACACTTCCCTTTTTTTATCATTTTCAGTCAGGGAGTCTATGGCGTTCAGATGTTTTTTAAACGGATCCCTTGCCTCCATATACTTCATGTTTCCGAGAGCCCGAACAGAATACACCCTGAGATTTAAATCTTCTTTTTCATTGCCGGAGACCTCAAGCAAATATTTTTTAATTTCATCCTGGGCATTGTCCAGAGTACCAAGATATTTAATCATAAATGTCTTGTAATTATTAAGCACTTTTTCGTCGCGCAATTTTTCAAACATAAAATCTTTCAACGTAGAATCTTTGAAACCAGAATAAGCGCTGATAAAATCATTTACATATGTATCGGATTGCGTATAATCTATTTTTCTTAGTTTTTCAACAAGAGGCGCGATGGCCTCTGTAATTTTCTTTCTATGTATCGCATTTGCGGCGGTGGCAACAATGAGCATATTTTCGCTGTCCAGAAATTTAATGATAGATTCATCAAGGTCGCTCCAGGTTACATCGGCTACTGCCTGGATTACAGCTTTCTGAATCAGGGGGTCTGTTGAATCAAACAATAATTTTATATCCGGAATCAGCGATTTTTGCTCGTCTTCTTTTAGAGTTTTGATTTTATCAAGACTTTCCTTAACCTGCGAAACATTTCCAAATTTAAATACAAGCCTCATTCTTTCAACAATATTTAATTTCGGATCCTCCTTCCGTGGCTCCTTTTTTTCTTTGTTATTTTGAGCCTTTGCAGTTTTTTTCTGAGAATAAAGTTTATCGGTAAATGATATTGAAAAAATATATATAATAAGCAAAAATATATTGAATTTTTTCATTTTCCTCACAAACTATTGATTATGTTTTTTATAGTTTGTCTATCGGGATGATCCGGATATACCTGCAGAAGTTTTTCAAAAGTCACTTTGGCCTGCGCATTATTCTTGAGTTTTCGATAATATAAAAAACCAAGTCTCTCAAGGGCAAGTCTGTGCCCGGGATTTTTTGCAATTACTTCCTGATATTGCGTTTTTGCCTGATCAAAAGAGCCGCTTTCTTCAAGGCAAATGCCGAAGTTGAGACGCGTATCCTCATTGTCCGGATTTTTCGCCAGAGCTTTCTCGTAATATGGTTTTGCGCTGGAGAATTTCTTATCCCGGTAGTAGAGATTGGCGAGATTTATGTTGGCGTCATACGACGTCGTATCAATATCCAAAGCCTTAAGATACGCCTCCTCTGCATTTTGAGACATTTTTTGGGATGCGTACAATTTCCCCAGATTGATATATCCTTTCAGGTATTTGGGATTGGCAGAAGTTGCCTGTAGATAATATTTTGTTGCTTCCGAAGACTGTCCCTGTCCTTCGGAAATCAAACCCAGTTGATAAAGCGCCTCAGGATCATCTTTTTTGAAATCCAGGATCGATTCATACAAAACTTTTGCTTCCGCATACTTTTTTTCTTTAACGTAGAGCAGGCCAAGATTAAAATTGGCTTCGTAGTGTTTTGGATTCAGAGCAATTGCCTGTTTATAGGCAGACTCAGCGGTGGACAAATCATTCAGTAGAGAAAAGACTTCGCCCTTTTGATAATATATATCGTCGTCTTTTGAATTTAATTTTTCAGCCCGGTCAAGAGCTTCCTTTGCCTCGGTATATTGTCCCGTTTTTTTATAGGAAATACCAAGATTTTTCCAGGCTGCAAACAGCGAGCCATTTATTTTTACTGCTTTTTGATAGGCGCCGATCGCTTCCTTGTTCTTTTCCTGTTTATCATAACAAAGACCGGCGGAATACTGGGCGCTGTCAAATTCAGGCTTGATACTGACTGCCTTGTTAAACATTTCAAGAGCCCGGTCATAAATGGATTTTCGATAATAAATTCTCCCCATGTAGTAAAACGCCATGGCATTTACCGGGTTTTCTTTTACCTCAGCATTGTAATTTCCAAGCGCGTCCTCATATTTTTTTTGATTGTCCTGGGCAAGCGCAACCATGTAATTTATTTCGGGAAACCGTGTATCTATATCGCGAGCCTGCTTAAAGTAATCTTCGGCCTTGTCAAATTCCCTGTTTCTTCCTGCTTTTTTTCCCAGCTCCACAAGCTCAGCGGCTTTCCCGGATTTATCTTCGGGAGGTTTATCCTTGATTGCATTATTTTGCTTGTCTCCAGTTTTTCCATGCTCCGAACCAAAAGCCCCCTCTGTACCATCGCCCTTTCCAGTTTTATCGAGATCCCCCTGAGAATCCGGTTTTATTGTACCAGTCAGACGGGTATGGCCGCCTCCATTTTTTTCCTTTAGCGCCTCATATAAATCTTCATACTTCATTCGAAGTAATTTATCTGAAGGGTTCCTTTCCAATGCTTTTCTATAATATGAAAGCGCTCCTTCAATATCCCCTTCGATATTTTTAAAATCTCCCATACGCTCCAGAGACCTCGCATGCCCTGGATCATTTTCAAGAGCTTTTTTTATATACTCCCGTTCTTTGTCCTTATCCCCCATCGCGCGGTAGGCCTGACCCTTTTTATAAAGATAATCTGGATTTTGGGGATCTTTTTTTAACGCCATGTCATAAGCATTCATAGCTTTTTCATTTTCCCCCTTTAAACGATATAAATCTCCCAGGTTGGCCCAGGCATCTCCGTTATCAGGATTCTTGAGTATAGCTTCTTTTAACAACTGTATGGCGCCATCTTCGTCTTTTGCCGCCAATCTTTGCTGTGCCAGTCTGTTATAGGCCTCCGGATCTTTTGGATCTTTTTTTATAGCAGTCTTGTATTCGCGCGCTGCTTTATCTATTTCTTTACGATCATCATGGATTTTGCCTTTTTCATTGTACGCATTGACCAGCTCGGGTTCTATTTTTTTGGCAAGCTCCAGTGTCTTGATCGCGTCATTCTCCTGTCCGACCCCCTTTTGGGCAAGGGCAAGATCCAGCAGTATTTCATATTGTTTTTTTAACGGAGCTTTTTTCTTTAACGAAATTGTATACGCTGATTTTAGTATGTTTACTGCTGGTTCATACAAAGCTAATTTTATATAAAGCTTCCCAAGCTTGTGCATTGTTTCATAGTCTTCAGGTTCTACGGCAAGAAATCCCTTGTATGTTTCAATTTGTTTTTGAAATTCCTGGTCAATATTTTGCGGGTCATATTCAGAAATGAGGCGCTTTGATTTATATGCGGAATAAAAGTATGAAATTCCTGCTCCCAAAAGAGCCAGAAGAATAATGAAACCTACAATGGCTTTTCTATTATTTTTTTCTTTATTACCATTACCGTTATTGCCGTTAAAATCTTTCATATGTCTAATAAAAAAAATATCACGATAGAATGTCGAGCAATAAAATATACCGATTCAATAAATGAGGGTAAGTGTGCACCTGTCTTGTGCATAAATTGCGACACAAATATCGCGGTTTATACCCGGCTCAAATGGAACCTTTTTTTCATATTCACTAATAAACACTTTTCATGTAGATTAAAATTGGAATAAAGGCGCATGTCGTACGATTTAATCAAAAAGCAGGATCTGGAAGTATACAATGCCCTTATGAAAGAAGAGGATCGAGAATCCAATACTCTGGAATTAATTGCCTCAGAGAATTTTACATCCCTGGCCGTGCGTCAGGCCTATTCATCTTCCTTGACAAATAAATACGCAGAAGGTTATCCAGGAAAACGTTATTACGGGGGTTGCGGTCCCTCCGATGATATTGAAAATTTAGCGATTGACCGGGCTAAAAAACTTTTTAACGCCGGTTACGCCAATGTTCAACCACACAGCGGAGCGCAGGCCAACATGGCTGTTTTTTTTCATGCCCTCAAGCCAGGAGATACTTTTTTGGGAATGGATCTGGCTCATGGTGGACACCTGAGCCATGGATCTCCCGTAAATTTTTCTGGCATTGTTTACAACCCGACAGGTTATGCGGTGGATCCAAAAACTCATCTCATTGATTTTGATCAAGTGGCAAGGCTTGCGCGAGAAAAAAAGCCAAAAATGATTATCGCAGGTTTTTCGGCTTATCCGAGAAAACTGGATTTTGCAAAGTTTAAAGAAATCGCCGACTCTGTGGATGCCTTGCTTATGACCGATATCGCGCATATTGCCGGAATTATTGCAGCCGGACTGCATCAAAGCCCGATGGAATATGCAGATTATGTAACCACAACAACGCATAAAACCCTGAGAGGCCCGAGGGGCGGTTTAATCCTGTCAAACAAGGAAAAACATTTCAGTAAGCTAAACTCAAGGGTTTTTCCCGGTATTCAGGGTGGGCCTTTAATGCATGTAATTGCCGCTAAAGCGGTAGCCTTTGGCGAAGCGCTGCAACCGGAATTTAAAAAATATCAGGAACAGGTTTTAATTAACGCAAAAGTTCTGGCCGAAACCCTTTTAAAGCGCGGTTTAAATCTGGTTTCCGGGGGTACGGACAACCATTTGCTTCTGGTAAATACTTTTGAATCCAAGAAAATTACAGGTAAGGATGCACAGGAATTACTGGAAAAAGCGGGTTTTACAACCAATAAAAACGCTCTTCCGTTTGACCCAAATCCTCCAGCTATTGCCAGCGGCATACGATTAGGATCGCCAGCCCTGACTACGCGGGGCTTTGGAGAAAACGAATTTCAATGGACAGGAAATCTCATCAGCGATGTGCTGGATAATCCAACAGACGCTGTAATTGAAAAAGTCAGACACTCTGTGGACGAACTCTGCCATAAATTTCCCCTTGCGAAATTTTAACCAAAATGGGCGAAAAACTTTATACAATGATAAAAGCCCTTCAGGAGAGAATGGATTCCGGGGTACTCAATGATTTAAATGCAACCCGCCTGAATATGCTTATCGGAGAAGAAGTAGTTAAACAGTCTATCGATATTGCTGATGATGATAAAATTATTGATCTGCTTGAAGTTGCCATGCAAAAATATTTCCGAATGGATATGTCCCAATCAAGCGACCCAGAATCTGAGAAGGAAGATAAAATTTCTGAAAAAGAAATTGCCCGTGCAAATGAATCCAAAGATGATCTGCAGGGGGAATTAAAAAAAGATGTCGCGCAGCCAATGAATTTCAAATTAAATATCAAGAAGGATAAATCAACGAACGTTACGCATATCAATCATATACCAGTTGTTTTCTCCCCAATTCCCGTGAGACAATCCCTAATTTCCATACTTTTTGAAGAATACTCGATACTCAAGCCTGATTCATTTAAAAATTTAATCGAAGAAATCTGCTTTGAAAATACTCGTAAAATGCTGTCTGATATATTCAAACAATTTGGCAATGCAACCGGAATAGACCAAAAAATCAGGCTGGGGTTAATTATTTACCGTCTATTGGGAATGGGCGATTATATTTTAAACAATCACAACCCAATGTGGGATATTACTTTTACTCATAATGAAAAATCAACTTCCGATAACGATTATTATGTTTTGGGTTTTACCAAAGGGCTTTTTTCCGCTGCCGACGAAGCTTTGTTTGAAAATTTATATTTTGTTACGCTAAAAAACGCTGAGAATTTGATAATAAAAATTTTTTAAGGACAACATGGAATTATCTAAAAATTTTAATATTTTTTTTAAGGCGAACCAGCTCAGGCAATCCTCTGAATTCATTCAACTCGAAGGTGTTCAATATGAAAGAATGTATCTTGAATACTATGAAAATTTAATAAAAGAATTTAAAAAAGAAAATATGCTGAAAATGACAAAAAGCGGACAAATTCGAGAGTCGTCCTGGGAACCGCTTTTTCGTGCCGGGCATCATGGAGCTTTTCTTTCTTTCAAGGATTTTCAACCACATCTGACAAGCAAAAAGGATTTTGATAAATTTCTGGAACTTCTTTCAATTTTATCGCTGCATGGTTTTGGCAATTTTTCGGCAGAATCATCGGAAGACGGCGAAATAGAAATCATCGTCATACATTGCTTTGAAGACAAGACATTCGCAGATACTGCCCCATTGAATCCATACACAGCAGGAATGATTCTGGGTTGCTACAACCTGGCGTATTCATCCATGCATTTTCTGGAAATGGATCAGGTCTACGCTGAAAAAATCTACGCAGGGAGCCCTGAAATTGAACACAGTCAATTTGGGCTGCTACATGAAGGCAAAAATATATTCAAAATCTTATATTTACAGCTCTGACTCAAGCTGTTGCGAGGCGGCGCTTTTATTTTGAAACGCTTCGCTATTGGATGGATCAAAGTCCAACGCGGCATTAAAATCATCAATAGCTTTTTTATAAAATCCCTGTTTAAAATAAATAATACCGCGTATTGTATAAGCTCGTGATAAAACTTCTGGCTTCTTTGCCATGTCTATTACTGTTTTAATTTCTTCTTCTGCCCGATCCCGCGACGAAGCCGAGCCGTCTTTAATTAATGCTCTTGCAAGCATAACCCTTGCCTCGTAGGACTCTGGTTTTAATGCAATTGCCTTTTCAATTTTGGAAAAAACCCCCGCAGCGGGTTTATCGGCAAGAAGCGAGCAATCGGCAATTTCCATTAAGGCTTCAAATTGAATAGCCGCATCATCTGTAATTGCGGCTTTTTGAAAATAAGTAATTGCATTTTGATACATTTTTTTGGATTTATATATTTTCCCAAGCGAGTTATAAACGAAATATGTATCTTTGTCTTTTTTTAACGGATGTTCCAAAACCCTTTTGAAAGTATCCTCAGCTTCGGAAAATAAATGAAGATCAAAGTACAATATACCAAGAGCTTTCAATACCGCCACATTATCTGGATTAATATCAAGAGCTTTTTTGTAAAGCCCAATGGTCTTGTGGGATTCTCCTTTCATGTGATACAGATTTCCCAGCGCAATCAGAGCGTCCTCGTTGACGCTGTCGAGAGAATATGCCTCCTCAAGATAATGCCGGGCATTATCAAAACTTCCAGACTCCATATACGCACGTCCCAACTGATAGAAAGTTTGAGCCTTCTCAATGGAACCTGTGTTAATTTCAGAAAGCTTTTTCAAATAATCAACAGCCTCTGTCCATTTAGATTGCTCAATCAATATATCCGACAATGACTTCAATACTTCCGGATGCAAGGGAGCCATGCTCCTTGCCTTTCTTATAGCAACTTCGGCTGCTTCCATATTATTTAATTTTTTGTATAAATTTGCGATATAAATATAGTGTTCCGGTTTTTCCATTACGCCATTCAATGCCCGGTCAAGACTTTTCTCTGCCTCTTCTTTTTTTCCCGCTGAATACTGAATAACGGCAAGGTTGTAATATTGTTTTGCATTTTCAGGTTTTAATTTTAATGCACGCATAAGATACAACTGGGCATTTTCATAATCTTCTTCAGTTGCGTAAAGTTTTCCGAGCTCTACCAGAGACAAATAAACTGATTCAGGAGATCCTTCAGCTTCTACCGCTTTCAGGAATACAGATTTTGCCTCGGACAGCTTGCCTTCTTTTTTATAGACTATTCCAAGATTGTAGTACGCTTTGGCATCTTTTGTGGATTCAATGAGGTCTTTAAGTGTTTTTTCGGATCCCTCGTAGTCGCCTGTTTCAAACTCCAGCTCTCCTTTTAGAGTTGAAATATCATTGCTATCGGGTTTTATTTTATGGGCAAGTTCGAGTTCTTCCCTGGCTTCCCGGTAATCGCCTTTGTGTTTATATGCCATTGCCATGTTATAGTGAGCATAATAATTTTTTGCATTAAATTTGACTGCTCTTCTAAAGTTATCAATTGCCTGATTAAATTTGCCTTCTTCATCGGCAATAATGCCCATATACACAAGGGCAAATGATTTGACATCATTTTCTGCAGAACTGTCCACAATTTTGTCAAATGCCGAACGCGCCGATTTTACATATCCGCTTTTGTACAATTTAATTGCTGTCAGCAAATCCTTGTCAGAAGGCAAGTCTTCAGCTTCAGGCGCAATATTGCGAAGACGCTCATCATCCATTACCTTGATGTCAGCAAGTTTTGATTTTTCCTTGCTTGCAAATGGATTCCCGTATTTGCTGAAAACCAAAAGACCGACTGCAACCAGAAATGACGTTAGTATCACAATGACAAAGACAAGCCAACCTGTTTTGGATTTAAGCGAATGGTCATTTTGGCTCATTTGAAATGAACTTCGGCTGTCCTGATTTTCAATTCCGGTAATTCGATTTCTGCCTTTATCATCCATAACAATCAGGTATTTTTTTCCTGTTTATACAATGCGTCCAGTATGCCATTGATAAACCTTCCCGCGTCATCCTCTGCGTATTTTTTACTTAAACGAATGGCTTCGTCAATAATTACTTTTGGGGGCGTATTGCTTGCGGTATCCATCATTTGAAAAATCGACAATCGCAAAATAGCCTTGCTGACTTGACTGATCCTGCTGATATCCCAGTTCCTGGAATAATGTTTAATTGTCCTGTCAATACTTTCGGTATTTTCAAAGACTCCCTTGACAAGTTTTGATGCAAAGATTTTTTCTTCTTCCGGGACTTTATAATCTATCCAGTCAAAACTCAACAGATCTGACAGGGGACGACTCTGAAACTGTTGTTGAAAAATTGCCTGCATGGCCAGAATCCGGGCTCTATGGGGCTTCATATATACCCGCGTTAAATAAAGGCTTCTTCATAAACCTGAAGCTGTTGAATCAACGCATTGGCCGCGTCGCAGCCCTTGTTGCCGAACTTTATTCCCGCGCGGTTCAATGCCTGTTCTACATTTTCAGTAGTTAATACGCCAAACGAAACAGGCTTGTTAAATTCAAGGGATATTCTTTGAATTCCGGAAGCGCACTCCCCGGCAACAAATTCAAAGTGCGGAGTCTCACCGCGAATAATAGCCCCGAGAGTTATTATGCCATCAATATTTTTGCTGCTGAAAATTCTCTTGCAGGTCAACGGAATTTCAAATGCTCCGGGAACCCGGTAAACTTCAATATGTTCATTGGCTATGCCCCGCTGGGTTAATGTATCCAGCGCACCTTTAAGAAGCGAATCTGTAATCAAGCTGTTAAAACTTGACACAACAATTGCGATATTATAAACCTTTTTTGGCTTTATTTGCCCAGCAAATACTGATACTTCGGACATATTCTTCTCAATTTTACCAGGATACCTGGATATCCTTTTTTAAATTATTGGCCAGAGAGAGAATTGAACTCCCGACACGGGGATTTTCAGTCCCCTGCTCTACCGACTGAGCTATCTGGCCTTTATTACAAATACTTTTCAGGAAAATCTGCTGTAAACTACTTTTTACCTTTGGGTCTTAAAACCATTGTCATCATTTTACCCTCAAGCTTTGGGTCTTTGTCAATCATTGCAATTCCTGAGAGATTTTCTACCATCTTTTGCATTTTTTCAAGACCAAGGTTAGTGTGAGCCATTTCCCTTCCCCTGAATCTCATGGTAACTTTTACATTGTCGCCTTCACCGAGAAAAGTTTCAACCATCTGACATTTTCGATCAAAATCCCCAATGTCTATTTTAGGCCCCATTTTTATCTCTTTGATTTGAATTACTTTCTGGTGTTTTTTGTTTTCTTTATCTTTTTTTGCCTTTTCAAACTTAAACTTTCCATAATCGATAATTTTTACAATCGGGGGATCCTGACCTTTGGCAATTTCTACAAGATCTACACCGGCCGCAATGGCCAGACTTAATGCCTCTTCCCGACTCACCAGCCTGGCGCCTTCATCATCAATTAACCGCACCTGTGGTTCGGTTATTTCTTCATTGAGACGATTTTCTCTAAAGGATCTTCTTCCTGTTCCAAAAGGTTTCTTTTTTCTAATTGTCATATATTATGAATCAATTAAAGAGACCCTTTATATCTGTTTTTTCCCAGGTAAATGAATCTCCTGTACGACCAAAATGGCCATAGCTTGCAGTTGGAAGATATTTTAAATGCCTCAGATTAAGCTTTTCTCTTATTCCACGGGGAGATAGGTCCAGTTTTTCGCTGATAATTTTTTCTATTTTCTCATCCGGAATTTTTCCCGAACCAAACGTGTTTACCAGTACAGAAACAGGCTGAGCAACGCCAATGGCATAAGCAACCTGCAACTCACAGATACTTGCCACGCCGGAGGCTACAATATTTTTTGCGATGTAGCGCATCATATAGGCGGCGCTTCTATCTACCTTGGAAGGATCCTTGCCGCTGAAAGCTCCCCCGCCATGTCTGGCGTATCCGCCGTATGTATCTACGATAATCTTCCTGCCGGTTAACCCACAGTCGCCATGAGGGCCGCCAATGATAAACTGACCAGTTGGGTTAATTAAGTATCTGGTTTTTGCCAGGAATTCTTTGGGTAAAACTTTTTTAATAACCTCTTCAATAACCGATTCGCTTAACCGGGAATGGGTTACATCCGCAGAGTGCTGGGTAGAAACAACTACTGTATCTATGGCAACGGGCTTGCCATTTTCATATTTTACTGTAACCTGGGACTTTGCGTCCGGTCTTAGAAATTTTATTTCATTGGCATGACGTTTTTTACTTAATTCTTTTAATATCAAGTGAGAGAAGTGTATGGGCATAGGCATCAATTCCTCGGTTTCATTCACGGCAAAACCGAACATTAAACCCTGATCGCCGGCGCCTTCTTCTTTATGCAGACCTTCGCCGGTTACACCCATGGAAATATCCGTAGATTGGGCATGAAGCAGTATTTGAACATCTGCTTTTGCTGCATCGAATCCCACGTCTTCATGGTTATAGCCAATATTTTTCACAACTTCCCGTGCCATTTTTTCTATTTCTGATTTACTTATTTCTTTAGATGCCGACACTTCCCCCGCAATGGTCAGATGATTTGTCGTAATTAAAGATTCTGCAGCAACTCTTGCGGCAGGATCAACCGACAAATAAGCATCTAAAACGCCATCAGATATCTGATCGCAAACTTTATCGGGATGTCCTTCTGAAACAGATTCCGAGGTAAACAGGTAACTTCTATTCGTATACATAAAACCAAAGAACACCTGGAAGATATACAGAAAAGCTTTTTTCTTGATTAACCCCCGCGCCTTCGAATCCACCTCTGGAGGAATTTCTTTATTTTCAAAAAAGGATTGTCAATGATTGCAACCTTCAAAAATCAACCTTATATGATTATAAAATCGTGGATACCGAATGCAATGTCTCTTGGAAATCTTGCACTGGGGTTTTTGTCTATATTGCTTTGTACCCACGCAGGATCGTCGGTAAGATATCCGGTTGAGAACATTTATTTTATTTGCAGTCTGTTGATTTTATGCGCGGTATTTGTGGATGGTTTTGACGGAATGGTGGCTCGATGGTTAAAAGTGGAAAGCCCCATAGGCAAACAACTGGATACGCTGGCTGATTTAACAACATTTGGCATTGCGCCGGGAGTTTTAATCTATACGATGTACTTTCACAACATTCCGGCATCTGTAAATTTTTTTGAGTTGCCGTTGGTTAGCGTCATTATCGCATCCATTTACCCGATTAGCGCCGCTTTTCGCCTGGCCCGGTTTAACGTAGACAGCCGACACGACAGCTTCGTGGGTCTACCTTCGCCTATTGCCGGCGTTTCTCTGGCGCTGGTTGGAATCATATATAAGGCATATCCACTACCAGGATTTGCCGTTACCATATGGTATCTCTCGCTTGCTATTCTAATGTCAAGCAACGTACGATACAGCAAACCCCAGATTCAGTTTAAACAACATTTCACTATTTTCCGGTTAATTTTGCTTTTCTTGATTTTAATTTCTGCAATGTACCTGTTTGGATGGGATCTCACCATCCTGGCCTGCATCTTGTTTTATACCGCTTCGGGTCTGCTTGTGTTTTTGTTACACTTACTGCAAAGGGTCAAGTTTGTTTTTGGCAAACCTCAACCCTCCAAATTCGATCAAGACAAATAACTGTACGGGGAAAAAATATACATTTTATACTTTTCACCATAATTTTTTTTATAGAACATACCAACATGATGCGTCAAATTCGAGTTTTCCTGCTTCTTTCATTTGTATTTGTTATAAACCATGCTTTTCTTTATGCAGCCGACTCAAAGCCTGAGATCGGCAAAGAGCAGGCCGAAAAAGAACAAAAACAGGAAATAAAGCCGGAAATTACATCCCCCGAAAAAGACAAGCCAGATACGGGTGAAGAGAAAAAAAAAGCCGCTATGGACGAACAAAAAAAAAGCGCGCAAATTAAAACCATAGTACCCGATAAAGCAAAAAAATCTCCCAGGAAAATTCCGGATGGCCCGGTACTTCAAAATCCTGTCTTAACCCAGGAATTTCGGGACTCCTTTGAAAGCAGCGGTATAGAAAATGGAATTCTCTATTTTTTTTACGGAGCAGTTTCAGGAGGCCTCATGGGGTTGGGTGGGGGACTTTCCTTTTATAAAACAAGCGGCGATTTTTCTCCTTTGTTTATTCCGGCCGGCATCATGGCGGCAACGGGAGGCGTATCGGGAGTTTTGATTTCCATCCTCGAAAGATCCACTCGCAACCCGACTATCGGAGCTCAACTTTTTGAATATTCCTGGTATGGCTTAATGGGTGGCGCACTAATTGGTGGTCTGGCGGGTATAATTCCGTATACAGCAAATAAAGATATCGTTAGCCTGCTAAACTGGGTTGGATATGGCGCATTTGGAGGTCTTGCAGGAGGGGTGGTGTTGTATTTTTTTGCTCCCCAAAAGTATCTAAAAAACCTGTATATTGATATAAATCCCCGAGAGCCAAAATTTGTCTACAGGTATCAATTTTAACCCGATATATTTTTTATGAATACCTTTATCGCGGTTCAGGTGAGTTTAAGAGAACTCGCAAAAATTCTGGACTGTGAGTACTCCGGCAATGGTGATCAATTGATCCGGCATATCGGCGATATTCACAATGTATCTTATTCTCTGGCTAAAATCCAGGAGCAGTGCATTTACTTTGTTGAATCAGAAATTACGCAAAAAAAAATAATTTCGAGCCAGCCGGTCAACAATCTATCCAAAGGAATATATCTCACAAATCATTTGATAGCAGAAAGCTTTGAGTCTTCGATTATTGCCTCGAAAAATATTCGCCTGAAATTTATTCAGCTCCTGAAGTTTTTTGAAAAACAAATGACGTACACTCTGGATTTTTCCAGTTCTATCCATAAATCGGCACAAATCGGCGACAGAGTAAAAATTGCCCCTGGTGTATATATTGGAGAGGGCGTTGAAATTGGGAATAATTGTACGATTCATCCGAATGCCGTAATCGAACCATTTGCAAAAATCCTGGATAATTCTATTATTCACTCCGGGGTTCATATTGCGCGACATTGCAATATTGGAAGTTTTTGTACCATTTTCCCAAATGCCGTTATTGGATCTGACGGGTTTGGGTATAATGATATTGAAGGAAAAAGATACAAAATTCCTCAAATTGGAAATGTGGAAATAAAAAACAATGTGGAAATCGGGGCATGTACAACCATTGACCGGGGTACCATTGAATCCACAGATATTGGCAATAACACAAAAATCGACAACCAGGTTCAGGTGGCGCACAACTGTCATATTGGGGAAAATGTATTCATAGCCGGGAAAGCTTCTCTGGCCGGATCAGTCATTGTCCAGGATCGCGCCATTTTGGCGGGAGGTTGCGGGATACGCGATCATGTGACTATTGCCAGGGACAGCATTGTTCTTGCATTTACGGGAATCGAAGAAGACACAGAGCCCGGAAAAACGTATTTTGGAATTCCGGCTCGAAAAGCAAAAGATATGCACCGCATTAACTACGCCATGACCCAACTGCCTGAAATGGTAAAAACTGTAAAGAAGCTGGCAAATCCAGATTAAATGGGACGAATTCTTGCCATGGATTATGGGCGTAAAAAAATTGGCCTTGCTGTAACCGATGAAAGCCAGATTGTTATTACCACCCTGCCCTTGTTGTTGAACAATACTGATGCATGGCTCAATTTACATCAACTGATTCAGCAATACCATCCGGAATGTATTGTACTTGGCTACCCCTCTACGGATACTAAAGAGCTCTCCAATTTTCAAAAGGAAATCCTTGCCTTTCAAAAAAAAATTATGACCCGGACCGGAATTAAAACCATTCTGCAAGATGAGAGCTATACTTCACAGGAAGCCGAAAATATTTACATTGAAAAACGCGGGAAAAAAACAACATCAAAGAAAAAAAGGACGGACAAAAAACAAAAAATAGACTCCATCGCCGCTCATCTTTTGCTAAAATCTTATTTAGAAATCAATTAAAGCAAATTGTCTGAGGGGTGCGGCGAGACCTTGCGCGCGCCGCAGGGGAGCTGCGCTCCCCTTTCGCCTGATTTTATTTATCCAGCAATGAATCTATTCTTTGTACTTTTTCTGCCGAGGTATCGGGAACAAAGCAAATTTCAGGCGAATTTCGCAAGCCAAGACTTTTACCAATTAAACTTCTAAAAAATCCGGCAGCACGGTTGAGGTTTTTTATGGAATTACCGTTTTCCAGCTCCGTATAAACGGCTACGGTAATTTCTGCCCGGCTTGCGTCCTCTTTAAGCGAACATCCGGTATATGTGATAAACCCCATTTCTATATTTTTTAATTTTCTGTAAGTAATTTCAGACGTGAGTCGAAGTATTTGTTTTTCCAGCCTCTTGCGTTTGGTTTCATTCATCTTTATTTTTTACGGGTTTTTTTCCAGCGGCATCTTCAAGGGTTCTTTCTGTTTCTCTGCTTTCATACGCTTCAATGACATCGCCTGCAGTTAAATCATTAAACCCTTCAACGAGGATTCCGCATTCAAATCCTTCTTTAACTTCGCCTGCATCTTCTTTAAAACGTTTCAAGCTTTTTAGATTTCCCTCAAAGATAATCTCGCCTCCGCGAATTACGCGAATTTTGCTGTTGCGTTTTATAAAGCCCAAAGTAACCATACATCCAGCGGCCGTACCAATTGCCGAAATTTTGTATGTTTCCCGAACTTCCATTTGTCCTGTTACGACAAGGGTGATCTCCGGCGCCAGCATTCCCGTTAATGAAGCCTTGATATCATCGATAACCTGATAAATAATATTGTATTGTTTAATGACCACGCCTTCGCGATCTGCCATTTCCCGCACTCTTGCATTAGCCTTGGTATTAAAAGCTATAATCATGGCTTTTCCAGCCGAGGCAAGCATTACATCGGAATCCGAAATTTCTCCGGTTGCCCCCATAATTACCTGAACGCGAATATCAGGAATGGATAATTTCTCAAGAGACTCCTGCAGGGCTTCTACTGATCCCCTTACGTCGGCCTTGATAATGAGTTTCAACTCGCTGATATTGCCGTCCTGAATCGCCTGGTTTAAGGTCTCTAACTTTACTTTTTTAATTTTTTGCGCCTGTTGTTGCCTGTTCAATTCCTGGCGCTTTTCCATAATTACTTTGGCTTCTTTTTCCGAATCCATTTGATGAAATGGATCACCGGCGTTTGGTACGCCGTTTAATCCAAGGATTTCTACGGGCGTTGCCGGACCGGCTTCTGTAATTTTCTGGCCACGATCATTAATTAACGCCCGGATGCGTCCGCTTTCCAGACCTACTACACATGGACTACCCTGACGCAGCGTTCCGGAAGAAATTAATATAGTCGCCACCGGGCCTCTTCCCTGATCCAGCATGGCTTCAATAACGGTTCCCACAGCCTTTTTATTGGGACTGGCCTTTAGTTCCAGCATCTCTGCCGTAGTTAAAATAACGTCCTCGAGTTTATCCAAATTCGTACCTTTTAAAGCTGAAATATGCACAACAGGGGTTGTGCCGCCCCAGGCTTCCGGAACCAGCCCATACTGGTTTAACTGCTGAAGTATTGCATCAGGATTTGCATTGGGTAAATCAATTTTGTTTACCGCAACAATAATGGGAACTCCCGCGTCCTGGGCATGCTTT
>Ga0224495_10001570_pt1 | contig 15899 bp, 13 predicted proteins | sample SF_Jul11_sed_USG_FD_168128 | JGI IMG/M metagenome (GOLD analysis project Ga0224495, IMG submission 168128) | Sediment microbial communities from San Francisco Bay, California, United States - SF_Jul11_sed_USGS_4_1 | ecosystem: Environmental > Aquatic > Marine > Sediment | place: USA: California... | reverse complement strand
GCGATAAGCGCAGTCAGTTCCATGGGTCACTGGATGATGCAGTCAGAGAAGTGCGTAGTTCACTTGAGAATGCCACGTCACTGCGCATGCTTCGTGCCGATGTGCCGGTTGGGAGTTATCTTTCCGGCGGGCTGGACAGTTCCCTGGTTGCTGCTCTCGGCCGTCGTTTTGCGGGTGACCGTTTCCAAACCTTTTCACTTCGGTTCGAAGATGCCGAATATGATGAAACGGAGTACCAGCGCTTGATGGTGAAGTTGCTGGGCAGCGAGCACCATGAGGTTGTGGTTTCGCGGAGCGACATTGCAAGCGTTTTTCCCGAAGTGATCTACCATACCGAACGCCCGATCCTGAGAACAGCCCCCGCGCCACTATTTCTTCTGTCGAAGCTGGTTCGCAACCACGGAATCAAGGTCGTGCTGACGGGCGAGGGTGCGGATGAAATGTTTGCGGGCTACGACATCTTCCGTGAAGGGAAAGTGCGCCGTTTCTGGGGACGCCAGCCGGAATCCACTTGGCGCCCGCGACTGCTTGAACGGCTTTATCCGTATCTCGCGCGCTCGCCGGTTTCGCAGCAGGCGATGGCACGGCAGTTCTTCGGAAGAAACATCGCAGCCCATCGAACACCGGGTTTTGCCCACGATACGCGCTGGCACACGACAGGCGCGCTAAAGCGTCTCTTGTCGCGGGATATGCAGGATGCAGCTGTGGGCCGTGATGTGATCGGTGAACTGCTTGAAGATATCCATGAAGACTTTGCGCAATGGAGCCATCTTGCCCAGGATCAGCACCTTGAGATCCGCACGCTGTTATCGGGCTATCTCCTTTCCTCGCAGGGGGACCGCATGCTGATGTCACATTCCGTGGAAGGGCGTTTCCCTTTCCTCGACAAGGATGTAGTCGCCCTGGCGGACTCCCTTCCGGCTGCCTACAAGCTGCGCGTGCTTGACGAAAAGCACGTGGTTAAGCGAGCTTCGGCTGATGTCGTACCACGCGAGATACTAGCGCGAAAAAAACAGCCCTATCGTGCACCGGATGCACTTTCCTTCGTTGCCAAGGGCGCACCGGATTATATTGACGAGGTACTTTCTGATACTGCCTTGCGGGACGCGAACGTCTTTGAGCCGCAAGCCGTCGTGCAACTCTTGCGCAAGTGCCGCGCGCGGGGCAGTGAAGGCCAGTTCTCGAATACAGACAACATGGCTCTGGTAGGTGTTCTGTCGACCCAGCTCCTGCACAGGCAATTTGTCGCAGGCCGGCCTGATGGGAGCCGCGCGATCAGGCTATGTGTCGACATCGACAAGTCATCAAACCCATTGAGGTCCTGAGATGCAAATCACACACGGTCCGGTGCCGCTGCTGCACGATTACCTAATGCAATCCGCGCAAGAACTCCCCGAAAAAGTTGCTCTGGTCTGCATGAAACAGCGGGTCACCTACGGTGAACTTGATGCCCGTTCGAACGCTCTCGCACACAGCCTGGTGGAAGCCGGTGTGAAGCGCGGCGACAGGGTTGTGGTCTTTGGCGACAACACCGTTGAGACCGTCATCTCCTTCTGGGCAGTACTCAAGGCAAACGCCGTCGTATCCATCGTCAATCCGCTTACCAAGAGTGACAAGCTCTCCTATCTTCTTCAGGACTGCCGCCCGGCAGCGCTCATCACGGATATGCACATCCATTCTGTATTTTCCGGACCGGCTCGAGCATGTTCACATTTGCTGCGCGTCATCGTCTCCGGTTCGATAGATGAATCGAAGCTCGCCGAACTCCCGCATGTCCAACGCTGGGCTGATGCCATCGATGGCGGTGATCGCGCTGCGCCGCCGGCAAGAACATGCATTGATGACGATCTTGCGGCGATCATCTACACATCCGGGTCAACTGGAGACCCGAAGGGCGTGATGCTGACGCATCGCAACATGCTCACCGCATGCACTTCGATAGCGTCTTATCTCGAATTACAGGAAGACGAAATCATCCTTGGCGTACTGCCACTTGCATTCGACTATGGTCTTTACCAGATGATCATGGCGTTTCGCTCGGGTGCGCGCCTTGTCCTTGAACGCTCCTTCACCTTTCCGGCGCAGATACTGAACCTGATGGTTGCAGAGGGTGTGACCGGTTTCCCCGGTGTGCCAACAATCTTCTCGATCCTGGCGGAGCTCAAATCCCTCAAGGATTACGATCTTTCCAAGATTCGCTATGTGACCAACACCGCTGCGGCTCTTCCAGTAAAGCATATCCTTATGCTAAGGGATATCTTCCCCACTGCGCGCATTTATTCGATGTATGGCTTAACCGAGTGCAAGCGTTGCACTTACCTTCCGCCGAAGGACATCGACCGCAAGCCTTCGAGTGTCGGTATCGCCATACCTAACACCGAAATGTGGATCGTCGATGAGGAAGGGAACAAGGTTGGACCGAATATCGTCGGCCAACTCGTCATACGTGGCGCTACCGTAATGAAGGGCTACTGGGAAAAAACTGAGGCAACTGCGAGGAAGCTCAGGCCGGGTCCGCTTCCAGGCGAACAGGTCTTGTATACTGGCGACTACTGCAGCATGGACGAGGAGGGATACCTCTACTTCGTTGGTCGCATGGATGACATTATCAAGTCTCGCGGGGAGAAGGTGGCTCCGAAGGAAGTGGAGAATGTGCTCATGAACATTTCGGGTGTGAAAGAGGCAGCAGTCATCGGCGTGCCGGACGAGATCCTCGGGCAGGCGGTCAAGGCGTTCGTTGTTCTCGATGAGGGTGTTACGCTTACCGAAAAACAGCTTCAGAACGAATGTCAGAGCTGTCTCGAGAATTTCATGGTGCCGAAGTACATTGTCAGGGTGCCGAGTTTGCCCAGGACAGATACAGGAAAGATCAAGAAGACGGGGTTGTCATGAGAACGCTGCTGGATGATGTAACAGCAATCCTTATGCACGTTGGGATCAACGAGGCGGCTGCCGAAGCGGCTCGCATTGTGGATGCTGCTCATATTTCGTCGCCTGTAGATCACGCGTACGCTGCACGCGCCATGGCGGAGCGGCGTGCCGCAGGTGCTCCACTGGCTTACGTTATAGGCCGTGAATATTTCATGGGCGTCGAACTCTTAGTCGATGATGGCGCACTCGTACCAAGGGAGGAGACTGAGCTGTTAGGCAACGAGGCAATCGACGCACTGCGCTCGCTGGGCGCTACACAGTCGAAGGTTATTGATATGTGTTGCGGATCCGGAAACCTTGCCTGCGCCATAGCGCACCATCTGCCAAGCGTACGCGTGTGGGCTAGCGACCTTACTGATGGCTGCATCGCAGTCACGCGTCGCAACGTCAGTCACGTGGGCGTATCGGACCGCGTCACCGTCACCCAAGGTGATCTTTTCGCCGGGCTTGCGGGATTAGGCCTTGAGGATACTGTCGATGTCATCGTTTGCAATCCTCCTTACATCTCGCAAGGCAAGCTCGCAACGGATCGTGCCGAGCTTCTCGAGCATGAGCCGCGGGAGGCATTTGATGGCGGACCATATGGACTCAGCATCCAGCAGCGCGTCGTCAAGGACGCGCTCCCTTTTCTACGACCCGGCGGAATACTGCTATTTGAAATCGGTCTCGGTCAGGAGCGTCAGGTCAAGATGCTCTTTGATCGGGCGAAGGCATATGAAGACATTCGGCTTGTCCCGAACGCCGCTGGTGAAGTGCGCGTCGTGTCAGGGCGCATGCGCGCAGACTAGATATTCCTCACATTCGACGGAAAGCCAATAGATAGGCTTTTATCGCAAATCACCTCGTATTTCCAACTAGCATCTTGAAGGCGCATGAAAAAAATCGTCATTTTCACCGATCTGGATGGAACCCTGCTTGATGAAGCGAGCTATTCCTATCAAGAGGCACAACCTGCCTTGGAAACGATCTCGTCGGCCGGTATTCCGCTGATATTTTGTTCCAGCAAGACGCGCGCCGAGTTGGAGGCATATCGCGCACACCTGGAAAATGCGCATCCGTTCATTTCCGAAAATGGCGGCGGGATATTCATTCCACAAGGATATTTCAATGCTCCGTTTGAAGCCGAAGAATCGGATGGCTACCAATTGATTCTGCTTGGCACTCCCTATGCTGAGATCAGGAAGCAGTTTGCCCGTTTGCGCGAACAGTTGCACGCGAAGGTGCGCGGTTTTGCGGATATGTCCGTCGCCGAGGTCGCATCTTTGACCGGCTTGTCCGAGGATGATGCGGCATTGGCCAGGCAGCGTGATTTCGATGAAGCCTTTGTATTCGAGGGCCCGCCCGATCAAAGCTTTTTGCGCGCGATCGAAACATCCGGACTGCACTGGACCCAAGGGCGCATATTCCACGTCATGGGCAATCACGACAAGGGGCGCGCGGTGAACATGCTGATCGCACTCTACAAAAATCAATTTGGTGGCGTTACAAGCATCGCTCTGGGCGACAGCCTGAACGACAAGACCATGCTGATGGCAGTGGAGCGTCCGGTGCTCGTCAGGCACAACGACGGCAGTTTCGATACTCGCATCGTGATCCCGGATATTTTGCAGACGAAACTCCCCGGACCTGCGGGCTGGAATGAGGCTGTGTTGCAACTACTGGCTGGTCGGCATGGCCAAAGTATATCGCTGAGTCATGAACAAAGTGTGCTTGCGGATATATTCAATGCAGCGATTGCTGCGGTTGATCCTTACAATGCAGTGCTCAGGGCCACCTCGGTTGAAGACGATAAATTGCATGTAGCCGGCGTGCAGTACGACCTCGCTGCTTACGATCATATCCTTGTGGTCGGTGCGGGCAAGGCTACGGCGCGCATGGCATTGGCAGTCGAATCCTTGCTCGGCAACCGGATCGCCGCAGGTTTGATCATCGTCAAGGAAGAGCACACCGCGCCGCTCAAGATAGTCGAGCAGGTGGAAGCATCGCACCCGGTACCGAACGAGGCCGGTATAACGGGCGCACAGCGCATCCTTGAGATGGCGCGCTCTGCAGATGAAAAGTCTCTGGTCATCTGCCTGCTTTCTGGCGGTGCATCTGCGCTGATGATTGCACCCGTCGAAGGAGTAACTTTACAGGACAAACAGGAGACAACCCGGCTGCTGCTGAATGCGGGCGCATCGATATTCGAGCTGAATGTGGTGCGCAAACATCTCTCGTCGGTAAAGGGCGGTAAGCTGGCACAGGCAGTCTTCCCGGCACAACTGGTGGCGCTGATCGTCTCGGATGTCATCGGCGATCCACTCGACGTGATCGCTTCCGGGCCGACGTCACCGGATAATTCGACCTTCACCGAGGCATGGGCAGTGATCGTGAAATTCGGCTTGCAGGACAAACTCCCTCCACGAGTCGCGGACTATCTGCAACATGGCATCACCGGTCGGGTATCTGAAACCGTGAAGGAAAACGATCCCTGCTTTGAAAGGACACATAACGAGATCATCGCCGGTATCCGCCATGCGCTGAATGCAGCGACAGAAAAGGCAGGACAGCTTGGGTATTCCCCGAGGACGATTTCCGATACACTGCAAGGCGAGGCGCGCGATGCGGCTCGCTTTCTGGCACGAGCCGCGCGCGCAGAACTGGCCATGATGAAACCGAACGATCGGTGTTGTCTGTTGTGCGGCGGAGAGACCACTGTTACCGTTCGCGGAACAGGCAAGGGCGGCAGGAACCAGGAGTTAGCTCTGGCCTTTGCGCTGGAGATCGAAGGATGCCAAGGCGTGACGCTGCTATCAGCCGGCACCGATGGAGGCGATGGCCCGACAGATGCCGCAGGCGCAATTGTTGATGGCAGTACAGCCTTGCGGGCGCGGAGTCTGGGAATAGACCCGCTAAGCTATATTGGCAACAACGACTCATACACTTTTTTTCAAAAGTTCGACGCCGCGTCAGGCGCTCACAGCCATTTCAAGACAGGGCCGACCGGCACCAACGTGATGGATATCCAGATCGTGCAATTGATCAAAGAGGAGCAAGATTTCACGTAATCCGCATAGATTTCCAGGGAGGTCCGCCGTAAATGAAGACCGTCACCTTCAGAACGGAAGTGCGCGAGCAACTCGAACTAATAGGGCAGGCAGACATCATCGTCGGCATACCCAGTTTCAATAATGCTCGAACCATCGGCCATGTGGTGCGAGCGGTACAGGCCGGTCTGGCAAAATATTTCCCGGATCACAAGGCGGTAGTCGTGAATTCGGACGGCGGATCCAGCGACGGCACGATGGACGTGGTGAATAACACAGCCATCGATGATTTCAACGCGATACTCCTGCATCACCGCGTTGAGCCCATCTCCAAGATCGCGTTTCCCTATTCGGGCATCCCCGGCAAAGGCAGCGCCTTCCGCACCATCTTCGAGATTGCCGAGGCGCTGGGGGCAAAAGCCTGTGTCGTTGTCGATTCCGATCTCAGAAGCATTACGCCGGAATGGATCGAGTTGTTAATAAAGCCGGTGCTGATAGGCGGTTACGATTATGTGTCCCCGCTTTATCATCGCCACAAATTCGACGGTACCATCACCAACAGCATCGTCTATCCGCTCACTCGCGCGCTTTACGGCAAGCGAGTGCGGCAGCCTATTGGCGGCGATTTCGGTTTTTCCGGCAACCTTGCACAGTTCTACCTGACCAAGGATGTGTGGGAATCCGATGTAGCGCGGTTTGGCATAGACATATGGATGACCACCACGGCGATCGCTAATGGCTTCAAGGTCACCCAGTCTTTTCTCGGCGCCAAGATCCACGATGCAAAGGATCCCGGCAGCGACCTGAGTAACATGCTCTATCAGGTGATCAGCGCTACATTCGCGCTGATGGAAACCTATGCAGAGGTATGGGCGCCGGTACGCAGTTCCAAACCGGTGCCAACCTTCGGTTTTGAATATACCGTAGGGCTGGAGCAGGTCAACGTCAACACAGAACGGATGTTGAATGCATTCCGGGAAGGACTCGGGAATCTCGGTGAAATTTGGGTCGACATTCTCGGTGCGGGCGACTTCAGTGAAGTAAAAAGACTGGGTGCTTTGGCTGACGAAGAGTTCCATTTTCCGATCTCGTTGTGGACACGTGTGGTCTATGACTATGCGCTCGCATTCCATAAAAAAAAGCTGCCCGTGGAGCATCTGATCAAATCAATTACCCCGCTCTATATCGGTAAAACCGCCTCATTCATTCTTCAGGCAAAAGACATGGGGCAGCAGGAAGCCGAAGCGGAAATCGAAAAGCTTTGCATGGAGTTTGAAAACGACAAGGACTATCTGGTAACGAACTGGAAATAATCACATGGAGGTGTGCGATGAGAAATTTTCTCGACCTGATACTTGAACCGCTGAATGAACTGTTCACCAAGTTCAAGGAATTTGTACCCAACTTTCTGGCAATGCTGGTGATCCTGATCATCGGAATATTTGTGGCACTTATCATCAAGCGATTCCTGGTCAAGTTTCTCGCCGCGATCAATTTCGATAGCTGGTCAGATCGTATGGGATTTACCAAGATCATGCGCAAAGGAGATTTGTGGAACAAACCCTCCGCGATACTGGGCGCGATCGTGTTCTGGGTGCTAATCATCGTTACGCTAATGAGCAGTATGAATGCGCTGCAGATACCTGCGATAGACAACCTGGTGGGGCAATTTTTCAGTTATGTGCCGCGTATCCTGTCTGCCGCGATAATCCTGATCGTCGGCTATTTGCTGACCGGGTTCATCAGCCGCGCGACGTTGATAACAGCTGCAAACAGCGGCTTTCATTATGCGCGGATCCTTGCAAAAGCTACCCACACCCTGCTGCTTGTGCTGATCCTGGCGATGGTCATGGAACAACTGAATATCGCACCTAGCATAGTGCTTGCCGCTTTCTCCATCATCTTTGGCGGAATAGTGATCGCCCTTGCCATTGCTTTCGGTGTGGGTGGCATTGAATCTGCAAGACGGATGATAGAGAAGGAGTCCGTTCCGAAGCATGAAGAAGGGGAGAAGGACGAGATCGAGCACATCTGAATGACATGCCATGGAACATTAGAGGAGATCCGCCATGAGTGATTTTTATCAGACTGGAATCATCACGACACTGCACCAGCTCGGCAAACCTTCTCTTGAGCGCCTGGAAGGCGATCTGCTTCGTTTCACAAAGGTCAGGCCGATTGCCCTGGTGTTGCCCGCGCTTTATTCGGAATTCGAAGGCCCGGCCATGCCCGGTATCATCCAGGAGTTGGCCAAGGTAAAGTATCTTAACGAGATTGTGCTGACCCTCGATCAGGCTTCGGAACAGGAACTTAAACGAGTGCGCGAACTGATGGCGCCGATACCCACTGAAATCAGGATCATCCATAACAACGGCAAGAGAATAACCGAAGTCTACGAGACATTTTCGCGAAACGGGCTGGATGTCGGGCAGGCCGGAAAGGGACGCTCCGCATGGCTGGCATACGGGTATGTGCTTGCGCTTGGCCGCTCGGATGTGATCGCACTGCACGACTGCGACATCATTACCTATAACCGGGAACTTCTGGCGAGGCTGTGCTATCCGGTTGCGTGCCCGAACCTGGACTATGTGTTCTGCAAGGGCTACTACAGCAGGGTCTCCAACAAGATGAATGGCCGGGTCACCCGTTTGCTTGTGACTCCGCTGGTTCGATCCATCCAGCAACTTGTCGGCCAGCACGATTTCCTGTCGTTCCTGGACAGCTTCCGCTATCCGCTCGCAGGCGAATTCTGCATGACCACCGATCTTGCAAGGGTAAACCGTATCCCATGGGACTGGGGGTTGGAGGTCGGTTCGCTTGCCGAAGTGCACCGCAATTATTCCCCGCGCCGCGTTTGCCAGGTCGACATTGCCGCCACCTATGAGCACAAACACCAAGCACTTTCCCCTGATGATGCCGGAAAAGGCCTGATGAAGATGGCGGTAGACATTTGCAAATCCGTGTTTCGGACACTCGCCTCCGAAGGAGTCGTGTTTTCGGATGGCTTGTTCAAGTCGCTGCTGGTGACCTATTTACGTCAGGCCGAAGATACCATCATGAAATACGAGACCGATGCGATGATCAACGGGCTTGATTTTGACAGGCACGAGGAAGCCAAAGCCGTGGATACCTTTACCAGGGCCATCGGGTTGGCAGCAGAGTCGTATATGGAGAATCCGATGAGCACCCCGCTGATTCCGAACTGGAACCGCGTCACCTCGGCAATTCCGGATATCTTTGACATGCTCAGGACCGCAGTGGAGGAGGACAGCAAATAGCCGCGCTGCCAGTACGGGCTGGCAAAAATCCCATTATCTAAAAATTATCGGGCAAATAGGTTCACAGCCGCGCCGGAATCCAGTAGAGTGTCAACCCCCTTCCTTACCGATAAGAGCAATAACATGAGTGAAAAAGGACAACAACTGCAGGATCCGTTCCTCAATACACTGCGCAAAGAGCATGTGCAGGTCGCGATCTATCTGGTGAACGGCATCAAACTGCAAGGACACATCGAGTCGTTTGACCAATACGTGGTTTTGCTGAAGAACACGATTACCCAGATGGTATACAAGCACGCGATTTCGACCATTGTTCCGGTTCGTGCGGTCAACATTCCCCCGGACAATCCCGCAAGTTGATGCAGCAACAGTCCGCTGGCGACGATAAGCGTTCGTCCGGACATCCGCCCGAAGACGCTGTTCTGGTCAGTATCGATTTCGGCGATAGCGATCATAACGAAAGCCTGGAAGAGCTGCGCCTGCTCGCCGAGACGGCAGGAGTGCACACGCTGGCTATAGTCGAGGGCAAGCGGCAGCAACCCGATCCGGCACTGTTTGCGGGCAGAGGCAAGGTCCAGCAGATTTCCGAGATCGTGGAGCGTATGCAAGTTCCGCTGGTGATCTTCAATCATGATCTTACTCCGGCGCAGATGCGCAACCTGACAGTCAGGCTGAATACGCGCGTGATCGATAGGACCATGCTGATCCTGGATATCTTCGCGCAACGCGCAAAAAGTCATGAAGGAAAAGTCCAGGTCGAGTTGGCACAGCTCAAGTATCTTGCCGCCCGCCTGGTCGGCAAGGGAATTGACATGGGACAGCAGAAGTTCGCGGTGGGTGCGCGTGGCCCAGGTGAAACAAAGCTGGAACAGGACCGTCGCAAGCTGGACAAGCGTGTCCATTTGCTCAAGGAGCGCCTCGAAAAGCTCAAGCATCAGCGGAAAGTGCAGCGCCGCGCGCGCGACCGTGCGGATGTGCTGTCGGTGTCCATCGTGGGTTATACCAATGCAGGGAAATCCACGCTATTCAACAGACTGACACGCGCCGACGTCTATGTGGCCGATCAGTTGTTCGCCACGCTGGATACCACCTCGCGCCGCATGTATGCGGAAGGCCGGGGGCAGATCGTGTTATCCGATACCGTCGGTTTCATCCGTCATTTGCCGCATTCTCTTGTCGCTGCATTCCGCAGCACGCTGGAAGAGACCGTGCAGGCCGATCTGTTGCTGCATGTCGTGGATGTCAACAACAACAACCGCGACGATCAGATTGCAGAAGTGAACAAGGTGCTGACCGAGATCGGTGCAGCGGACATTCCGCAGATCCTGGTATTCAACAAGATTGACCTACAGGGTATACCGCCGGGCGTGCAGCGCGACGATTATGGTAGAATCTCCCGGGTTTTTCTGAGTGCCAAGAGCGGCGAGGGGCTGGATGGCTTGAAATCAGCCTTGCTGGAAGCAAGAACCGCGCGTCAAACGGCCGATGCAATTGAAAATCAAACTAATCATGTGAGAGAGAGTTATGGGATTGAATGATCCGCAATGGGGCAATAAAAACAGTGGTGGCCCGCCAGATCTGGAAGAAATGTTGCGCAAGCTCAATAATAAGATTGCATCGATTCTGGGGGGCAAGGGCGGCAAGGGCGGTTCGGGGAAACCTGGCGGCAGCGGTCAAGCCCAGGCATTCGGTCCCGGCATCGGCCTGATCGTTGCGATTGCTGCGTTGATCTGGGTCGGCAGTGGCTTTTACATCGTTGATGCCAGCCAGCGCGGCGTGGTGCTGCGTTTCGGAAAGTTGGTCGAAGTGACCGAGTCAGGCCCGCGCTGGCATTTGCCATTTCCGGTCGAAACCGTGGAAATCGTCAACTTGAGCCAGGTTCGTACCGTAGAAGTGGGCTATCGCGACAACGTAAAGAACAAGCAATTGAAAGAGTCGTTGATGTTAACCGATGACGAAAACATCATTGATATCCAGTTCGCAGTGCAATACTTTCTGAAGGATCCCGCCGATTATCTGTTCAACAACCGCGCTCCGGACGAGAACGTACGCCAGGCGGCAGAGACTGGGATTCGCGAAGTGGTCGGCAAGAGCAAGATGGATTTCGTGCTGTATGAGGGCCGTGAACAGGTGGCCGCATCGGCGACCCAGTTGATCCAGCAGATTTTGGATCGCTACAAGTCGGGCATACTGATCAGCAAGCTGACGATGCAGAACGCGCAACCGCCGGAACAGGTTCAGGCAGCTTTCGATGACGCGGTCAAGGCGGGCCAGGACAAGGAGAGGCAGAAGAACGAAGGCCAGGCTTATGCGAATGATGTGATACCGCGCGCAAGCGGTACGGCTGCGCGTCTGATACAGGAATCGCAGGGCTACAAGCAAAGCGTGATCGCCAATGCCGAAGGTGATGCCAGCCGCTTTAAGCAGATACTTGTTGAATATCAAAAGGCACCCCGTGTGACACGTGAGCGCATGTATCTGGATATGATGCAGCAGGTTATGGGGAATGTCAGCAAGGTGATGGTCGATCAGAAGAACGGCAACAGCCTTTTGTATTTGCCGCTTGACAAACTGATGGAGACTTCACGCGCAGCCGGAGTGGCATCGGGATCTCCGGCGCCGGTCACTTCGGAGTCCAGTGATAACACCGCAGCGCAACGTGCCAGAGACTCGTTGCTGAGTCGCGAGAGGGGAGCACGCTAAATGAATAAGACTACGGTTAATGTATTGATAGCGGCGGTTGTAGCATTGATTTTGCTGAGCATGACAGTGTTCGTTGTGGATCAGCGCCAGAATGCGATCGTGTTCCAGTTGGGTGAAGTGGTAAGTGTCAAGACTGAGCCGGGGCTGAATTTCAAGGTGCCGTTGATGCAGAACGTGCGCTTCTTTGATTCTCGCATCCTGACATTGGATGCCGGTGAGCCGGAACGCTTCATTACCGCGGAAAAGAAAAACGTGATGGTGGATTCATTCATCAAGTGGCGCATCGTGGATGTCAAGCAGTACTACATCAGCGTGGGCGGCGATGAAGAGCGCGCCAAGACGCGTTTGCTGCAGACAGTCAATTCCAGCATGCGTGAAGAATTCGGTAAGCGCACGATACATGAAGTTGTATCCGGCGAACGCGACCAGATCATGGAAGTGTTGCGCACCAAGACCGACAGCGATGCGCGCAAGATCGGGGTTGAGGTGCTGGATGTGCGCTTGAAGCGGGTGGATTTCCCGTTGGAGATCAGCGAATCGGTTTATCGGAGGATGGATGCCGAGCGCAAGCGCGTGGCAAATGAATTGCGCGCATCCGGCGCGGCCGAAGGCGAAAAGATAAAAGCCAATGCCGACAAGCAGCGCGAAGTGATTCTGGCCGAAGCTTATCGCGAAGCGCAGAAAACAAAGGGTGAGGGTGATGCCAAGGCCACCGCGTTGTATGCGGCAGCATTCGGGCGGAACCCCGAGTTTTATGCTTTCTATCGCAGCCTGGAAGCATACAAGCAAAGCTTCAAGGACAAGAATGATGTCATGGTGATCGATCCGAGTTCGGAATTTTTCAAGTATCTTAAGAGCTCAGGGAAGTAGGATAGTGTGCTCGATTACTGGTTGCTCGGCTTGGCGATGATGTTGGTGATTGAAGGAATGTGGCCGTTCATCATGCCCGGATTGTGGCGCGATACTTTTAGCAAGATGGTTAAGCTGTCCGATGGGCAACTGCGCTTCATCGGCATCACCTCGATGTTGTCCGGATTAATTTTGCTGCATTGGATCAAGTGATGCAAAACTGGCTACTTCCAGAGCATGTGGAAGACATGCTTCCAGATGAGGCGTGGCGCGTCGAGGAGATGCGCGCGCAGTTTCTCGACCTGATGCGAAAGAATGGTTATCAGCTGGTTGCTCCACCGCTGCTGGAATATGCGGAATCCCTGCTTATCAATGGCAGCGAGGACATGGACCTGCGCACCTTCAAGCTGGTCGATCAGTTGAGTGGACGCACCCTGGCATTGCGCGCCGACATCACCCCGCAGGTGGCGCGCATCGATGCACACCTGCTCAATCGCCAGGGCGTGACACGTCTGTGCTATGCCGGCAGTGTGCTGCATACCCAGCCGGTAGGTTTGACGCGCACTCGCGAACTGCTGCAGATCGGCGCCGAGATCTACGGGCATGACGGCCTGGAAAGTGATCTCGAAATCCAGCAACTGATGCTGCAATCGCTCGCCTTGCTGGGCATCAACGATGTGCATCTTGATCTCGGTCATGTCGGTGTGTTTCGCGCACTGGTAAACCACGCCGACCTTCACAGGGACCTCGAAAGCGAATTGTTCACTGCGCTGCAGAGCAAGGACAGCGCTGCTTTGCAGGCTTTGACGCAGCCGCTGGAGGAGAAACTGCGCAGTGCTTTGCTGGCTCTGCCGGCGTTGTATGGCGATTGCGCCGACGTGCTGGCGCGTGCGCGCAGGCAGCTCCCGAACATTGCGGAGATTACGGACGCGCTTGACGCGTTGCAAGCCGTTTCCGGAAAGTTTAAAGCGCTGGTGTCCAGCGTCGGTATAGATCTCGCTGACCTGCGCGGCTATCACTATCACAGCGGCATGGTGTTCGCCGCTTACCACTCGGGCAGCCACGATGCGATTGCACTGGGCGGGCGCTATGACGAGCTCGGCAAAAGCTTCGGGCGCGCTCGTGCCGCTACCGGATTCAGCATGGACCTGCGCCAGTTGTATCGCCTGCTGCCTTCACAGGCGGCCGCTTCGGGTGTGCTTGCCCCGCATGGCGACGATGCCGCGCTGCAAGATCAGATCGCAAAACTGCGCACAGAGGGCGAATCGGTGGTGGTGGATCTGCTGGGCAAGGCAGAGTTGCGCAAGGAATTGCAGTGCGACCGGGAACTGGTGCTGCGCGATGGCGCATGGCGGGTTGTTCCACTTTAATTTTCAAATCTGAAAGTCAAGGTAATGGCAAAGAACGTAGTGGTAATCGGCACCCAATGGGGTGACGAGGGCAAGGGAAAGATCGTCGACTGGCTGACCGATCATTCACAGGGTGTGGTTCGTTTTCAGGGCGGACACAATGCCGGCCACACGCTGGTGATAGGAGGCAAGAAAACCGTGCTGCACTTGATCCCGTCTGGCATCCTGCGCGACCATGTGATGTGCTACATCGGCAACGGGGTGGTGCTGTCGCCTCAGGCCCTGCTCAAGGAAATGGACGAGTTGAAGGCGGCTGGCATTGATGTTTACAGCCGCCTGAAAATCTCGGAAGCGTGCCCCTTGATTCTTCCTTACCACGAAGCGCTCGACAGGGCGCGCGAGTTGGCCAAGGGCGCTGCCAAGATCGGCACCACCGGACGCGGTATCGGCCCGGCCTATGAAGACAAGGTGGCGCGCCGCGCGATACGCCTGCAGGATATATTCTTCCGCGAGCGTTTTGCCGCCAAACTGGGCGAAGTGCTGGACTATCACAACTACGTATTGAAGAATTACTTCAATGCCGACACGGTTGACTTCCAGAAGACGCTGGACGAAACCCTGGTTCTGGCCGACCGCATCAAGCCGCTGGTGATGGACGTGCCGCGCGCGTTGTATGATGCCAACCAGGCAGGACAAAGCCTGTTGTTCGAAGGCGCGCAAGGCGCGCTGCTGGACATTGATCACGGTACATATCCATTCGTCACATCGAGCAATTGCATCGCCGGCGCAGCCTGTGCCGGGGCAGGAGTTGGGCCGCAGATGCTGGATTATGTGCTGGGCATCACCAAGGCTTACACTACTCGCGTCGGGTCCGGACCTTTTCCCACCGAGCTGTATGACGCAGAGGAGAAGCAGGATCCGACCGGCAAGCATCTGGCGGTGAAGGGGCATGAATTCGGCTCCACCACCGGGCGGGCGCGGCGTTGCGGCTGGTTCGATGCAGCGGCGCTCAAGCGCTCGATCCAGATCAATGGCGTATCCGGACTGTGTATCACCAAGCTGGACGTGATGGATGGGATGGAAACTGTTCAACTCGGTGTGGGCTACCGCATCAATGGCGTTGAGAGCGATATCATGCCGGCCGGTGCAGATGCCCTGACGGATTGCCAGGCAGTATATGAAGAGATGCCCGGCTGGCGTGAGAGCACGCTGGGTGTGCAACGCTATGAAGAACTGCCAAAGGCTGCGCGCGACTACCTGGAGCGCATCGCCAAGGTATGCGGTGTGCCGGTAGATATGGTTTCAACCGGGCCGGATCGCGACGAAACTATCGTGCTGCGCCATCCTTTCGAATAGTGATATAAATGATGGAAGAAGCAAAGGGCACAGTGCACGCTTCGCACTGCGTTATCGTTTGCGTGATTTGAAATCATTTTTGTGCCTTGGAGAGGACTTTGTCACACGGGCGCGACACCGGCATGCGCTGATGCATGGTTGTTGCCGCTTTAGCGTTTTATATCCCCTGTGCACTCCTTACGGGTGCATCGGATGCCTCTTGAGTCCTGGCGCGAAGCATGCTTCGCTGTTCTGTGTACAAAAACAAAAAAAGAATGGCCCGTTAAAGCGAGCCATGTTATGAACTGGTGCCCAGAAGAGGACTCGAACCTCCACACCTTGCGGCACACGGACCTGAACCGTGCGCGTCTACCAATTCCGCCATCTGGGCTTTTTGATGAAGGCGCGCAATTTAATTGTTAAAGGAT
>Ga0224495_10001569_pt1 | contig 15901 bp, 27 predicted proteins | sample SF_Jul11_sed_USG_FD_168128 | JGI IMG/M metagenome (GOLD analysis project Ga0224495, IMG submission 168128) | Sediment microbial communities from San Francisco Bay, California, United States - SF_Jul11_sed_USGS_4_1 | ecosystem: Environmental > Aquatic > Marine > Sediment | place: USA: California... | reverse complement strand
ATAATACATATTCTCGAATTAAATAACAAAAAATATCATGACGAAAATATAGAAGTTATTACCAATCTAATATCCATATATGCCAACTTTGACCCTAGTAGTGATAAAGAGGACATAGGTTCGTGGTTTAAAGATATGGAATTTAGTAAGGTTTCTATTCTTGTTAAATGGCAAGAAGGCTCTTATGACAATGGAAAAAATGGTTGGTCACTTGAGGAAATGTTATTTGCTCTAAGATTAGAGTTGGGTAAATTTTCAACCCTAAGAATGACTTTGGATTTACCATTCTCCCCAAATGATTTAACTACATTTTTGGGGGCGCAACAATCAGTACAGGCATGTATTAATGTCCTTATAGATCGTACAGTAAAAACAATGATTTCATAAAGAAAATAAAGGAGAATGAATGATGAAAGAACAAGAATTTTTTACTGAAAATGTCACCGAAGGTTCTACCTTAAAAATAACAATTAAGGATGTTCATCAGGGTAATCTTAAAAATTACGGAAAGGTGTTCAAACAAACGTTTCAACAAACACCCTCTGTTTATCAATTCTTTACCAAGATGATTCAGGCAGACAAGACCCATGATGAAAGTGAATTGTTGAATAAATTCATTGATAAATTTGTTATGCTTGTGAAGTTGGCAGACGTGTATGGTTATCTGGAAACGATTCAAAAGAAACTATCCTACTTTGGAGTAAAGATAGAATTGGCTAGTAATGATCTATATGAAGCCGAAATTTCAAACAAGAAATTAGACAAGGCTTTATATGCCATTGACCAAGAAATGGTAGGTGAAAGGGATAAGAAAAAAATCCTGAAAAGAATTGTAGATTCAGGAATGGAAGACGTACAAGCCAAACGCTATCTTGAAAAATCAATAAGGGAAGACTTGGCTGGAAGCGTAGAAGAAACCTGTGAAGTGTCTAAATCTTCTTTCATGAAAGCAGTCCAACTTGAGGTCAAAGAAAAGGAAGGTAAGGGTACAGAGGCCAAGGAAAAATTCAGGAAAAATGTTGAGGAAATGAACGAAGTTTTGGAGACGATAGAATAACATGGAAGAAATGAATGGAATAGGTCTGGCAATAGAAAGAATAAAGGTCAGAACAGGATTGTCCTACCTAGAGGCTATAATGTATTTCTGTGAGGAAAACAAAATAGATATAGAGGATGTTTATAAAAACATTCCAGAGGCAATCATATACGAAGTGAAGAAAAACTTCATAGAATTGAATCTAGTCAAAGATGATATTCATTCTAAAAAATGGACTTCTCAAAAAAAGGAAACAAGCATTGTAGACCTTATATAAATAAAGGAGAAAAGAATGAAAGTAGAAAGAATTACCGTGAAAGCGGGAATGAAGTATTCTAAGAATTTTAACACGGTTGATCGTGGTATTATTCTAGAAGCAGTTCTAGATGAAAATGATAATCTAGACGAGTGTCACAATCAACTATCGGAACAAGCCCATGAAATGTTGAAGGAAGACATAAGGGTGTCTGTGAAATTGATTGGTACTAATTAACTGGAACATACAAATAACTAGGAAAAGGAGAATAGAGTATGAATAAAAAATGGAATTTTAATTGGGAAGAAAAGAAAACAGAAATCAAAGAAAAGAACGAAAAAAAGCAATCATTTGGTGACTCCCGTTTTTGGAAGCTTAAACTTAATGATAAAAAAGAAGGTCAAGCCTTAATCAGATTTTTACCAGATAGAGATCAAGATTTGTTTGTAAAATTTTACTCACATTCCTTTATGTTCAAGGATATTAAGGGTAAAGACATTTATTACAATCATAAATGCGCTACTACTATACCAGAAGGTAAGTGCCCTATCTGTGTTAAAAATCGTGATCTATATAACTCACCACACAAAGCCGATAAGGAAGCCTGGGGTAAGAGAAAAAGAAAGACTCATTATGTATCAAATATCCTTGTGATAAAGGACCCCGCTGCACCCGAAAATGAGGGTAAGGTTTTCTTACTGGATTATGGTCAACAAATTTATGACTTATACAGTCAAAAGTTTTTTGGAACAACCATTAAAGAAAACGGTAAGGATGTTATTCAAAGCGACAATGAGGTAATATTCTGCCCTTCAGACTTCTATCAAGGTGCTGATTTTATCATTAGATCAACAAAAGAGCCTAGTGATGCATTCAACTCCTACAGAAAATCTACGTTCAACAAACAGAATCCTATTTTCAAGGAATTGAGCGAATCAGAAAGAGAAGAAGCTATTAATAAACTGATGGAACAGGTTTATGATCTTTCTGAATGGGAAAATCCAGACCTTTATCCTACAGCCAAGCAGGTTTTGGATAAGGTAGGTTTCTTGTTAGGAGAAGAATCAGAAGAAAGCGCAAGACCTTCTCCTAAGAGTGAACCCGTTAAGGCAAAGAAATCAGAACCAGCACCAGTTAAAGAGGAATCTGATTTTGACGATAAGGAAGACTCAAAATTGAGTGAGGAATCTTTTGATGATGATGAAGCATTTCTAGCATCATTGAAAGACTAATATTCATGTATGATTTAAGCGCGTGTAAATTTGCACCATTTAGTGCATTTAAAATGAATGAATTTTTATCATGTAAATATAAATTCTTTCTTAGGTATATAGAGAAGGAAAAACCAATAGAGGTATTTGGTTCATCCTTAGAGAAAGGAAGATTCATTCATCACGCGCTTGAATTTTATCCAGACAAGCCAACCCCATTTAAATTTTCAATGCTTTCGGAATCAGAACAGAATGAGGCGTTTCATTCTCTTAAAAAAATAATTGGTTCTGATAAAATAAAAAGGTTATTATCATATCCAAAGGATTCTCTTGAAAGGGAGTTTTCTTTTAAAATATATGATGATTGGTCATTGGAAAAAACCGAAACAAATAAAGTCCTTATTAAAGGCGATATAGACTACTACAATAGGGAAACAAATAGGATAATAGACTGGAAAACTGGTAAAATTTATCCAGATAAAAGTGTCTTACAAATCAAGCTATATGCATTATATGGAATATTGAAATCCAATCAGGATTTTGAGGCTTCCTATTATTATGTAGAGCATAATGAAATGTATTCTGAAGAATATAAGGCAGATGATCTAGATAATATCAAAAAATATTTTTCAGATATAATAAATACAATAGAGTCAGAAAAGACTTTTGATAAAAAAATAAACAGATTGTGTGAATGGTGTAGTTATAAGCATATATGTAAACCGTTTACAATGAACATTAAAGGAGAAACACATGGCAAAGAAATGGGAAGTATCAGCACCTAATAACCAGTATATTGAAGTTGAATACAATGGTAGTATTCTTACCCTAAGACACGGGCAGACCATTGAAAATGCTGAATTAGCAGCTAGATACAGTCAATATCTTTTTGAAGTGGAGAGTGCTGAAAGAGTTCAGAAACTTGTAGAGCCAGCGCCTAAGAAAACAGTTAATCCAGAAGTCAAGGAATCTTTAACTACGAAAGAAGAAACCTTACTAACAGAGGTTCCAGTAGTAGAAAATACTGATACTCTTGTTGAAGAAAAGAAGAAAAAAACCAAAAACAAATAACTAGAGTTTTTTAATGGCCATAGCACCATATATTACTAGTAAGCAAGGGTTGAAGAAGTATATCAAGGAAGTATTAGGTGAACCTGTTGTTACTGTGCAAGTCACGGATGAACAGCTAGAGCATATAATCAACAAAGTCACAGAAAAATTTGTTGATTATGTATCTGGTGGAACACAATTGCGCTACCTAAATCTTGATATTTCCGCTGGAATACAAGAGTATCAGTTGGCTGAAGATGTATACGCTATTCAGCACATATATGATACTACAAGCATTGACTTGGGTTCAGTGTTTCCAGAGGGTTCATTCACAGCGGGCACTTTTTCAGGCGGCTTCAGAGAAGTCAGTCATTCATTAGGAACATATGGACACAAGCATGACCTTCTGTCAATCGAACTTACCAGACAACATATACAGACCCTTAATTTTATGTTGTCTGTTCAAGTTTCCTTCAATTACAATAGCACTTCAAATAAATTATACCTGATGGAAAGTCCAAAGGCAGCTAAGAAGTTAGGAATAATCTATTACCAGATTTTTGATTACAGTGGAGATACACATATCTATGACCATACATGGTTTAAAAGATATTCTGTAGAACAGGCCAGAAAACAGTGGGGAACAAACCTTATGAAATTTAATGGTTCAATTCTTCCAGGTGGTCTTACAATTGATGCAACCGCAATATTAACAGAGGCAAAAGAAGAAATCGAAAAACTTGACCAAGAGTTGGAAGAAATTTGGAGAGAACCGATTGATTTTATTACTGGTTAATTATTGTATTGACTTTCATAGAAAAACAAGTTACAATTTGATAGAATTTTTCTCAATTAACCTAAAAACAGGATTAATGATGAAAACCAAATTGTTTTTGTTTTCGATATTCATAGTTGGCTTGATTTCGGGCTATCTCATCCACACAAATACTTCTGATGAATTTTTCAAGAAATTCATACCTTTCTTTCATACAATGTCAGAGCAAGAATTGAAAGAACTGCAAGAAATTAAAGAACAGATTGAAAAGGAAGGAAGGATAAAACAGGAAAAGGATAATTTTACTGATTTTATCATGTCTAGAAATCGGTGGATTTCTAGAGAATCCGCTGAAAAAATTACCCACTTAATATTCCAATATTCAGAAAAATATGATGTAGATAGGGTTTTGGTATTGGCTATTATTGGCAAAGAATCTGCCTACAAGAAATGGACAAGAGGTAGGTTAGGTGAAATAGGCTTAATGCAGATTCACAAATATGTATGGCTATATGATACTGAAAATGTTATTAATCTTAAATATGTTGGAATTGTAAACAAGGAAAAGGATTTGTGGGATGAAGAAAGGAATATTGAGAGTGGTGTTTATATTCTTGATAGAAGCAGAGACGTTTGCATGAATTGGCTTAAACGTAACCTTTTAAAAGAACGTGGTTATGAAAATGTTAAACAATGTATGATTACTCGTTATAATACACACCTTAATTTTCCGTATTATACCGATGTTATAAACATTATTTCGGAATATAAGACTTTTATCGTTGCTAAATAATAAATAAAGTAATACGGGGTAGTAAAGGTTTCGACTATTCAAAAATGTTGGTGATTGCAGGTAGAGGATGATGGTTGGCCTCTTTAAAAAACTATCAAGTCTTAATTGCAGACAATAGCAATTATTCTGAATTAGCCTTAGCTGCTTAATTCCGTTCCTGTCTGATGGTTATTGTGGGAATCTAATAGGAACGTCATTTGATGCACAATTAGACGCATGAAAGCCTTGATAATGCGCGACCAATTAAAGGATATAGAGTGATCTTTTTGTTTGTTACTAAGGTCAGTCTGAATAAAGAAAACAAACCAAACCTGTAAATGAGTTGCTAAATATTATTGAGTAACACGCGAGTTCAATTCTCGCCTACTCCACCATAACTTAAAGGAAAAATATGAACTACAAACAATTGGTAGAAAAAGTCTTAAATGAGGGTGAAAATAAGGAAGCGAAATGGAGTAAAAAATTCAAGTCTCTTGAATATTGGAATTCTAGGAATACGATCACTACCGTTCAATGTGATGATAAAAACAAGGCAAATGCTATTATTGCAAAATCGGGTATAGACCAATCACTAAAAATAGTAGAAAATGTCCTAGAAGAAAAGCCTTCAAGAAAACCAGCCTTTGGTGAAGCAGAAGGAAAGAGTTACGCAGTACAAATAAATTCACTAGACACAAATGAATTTTTTAAACAGTCTTTCGGTAGAAGTATGGGCGATTGGAGAAAGGCACAACAGTTTGTGGCCGACCCCTCTACTAAAAAGGATTATGTAGACGCAAAAGGAAAGCCTACTATGGCGTCAGTAAAAAAATGGGTAAAAGATATGAATCCTAGTGAGTTTTATGCAAAATGGCAAAAGGATTCTTCTTCATGGAAAGATGATTCAGTAGAAATTTTTTATAAAAAATAAGGGAAAATATGAACTATAAACAACTGCTAGAAAAAGTCTTAATGGAATCAAAAGTAAGTCCTTACGTTTGGTATCAAAAAGGAAAAAAATTGGATGCCTATGTTTCTGTGATAAACAACAAATATGTATATAAAATATTTGACGGTAGAGAAATAATAAAAACAGGTGAAGAATCAGATTTACCAGCAGCAAAAAAGAAAGTTTTTTCTATTATAGGTGAATAAAATATGAACTATAAAAATCTTTTAGAGAAAGTTCTAGAAGAAAAGCCTCAAAAATTTAAGGCAGGTGATAAGGTTAGACTCACTAATAATGCACTCCAATTGCATAGTAGAACAATACCCGCACATGCAGGTTATAATTACATCAAAGAAATTACAAGTTGGAGAACTATATTAGCTAAATATCAAGAGAATAAGGAAGTGGGAGAAGTCACCCATACACAGAATAATACTAGTACAGTTAAGTTTGGAAAATATTCTACACTCATTTATGATTATATGCTTGAATTAGCTAATTAATTATTGTAAAATAAGGGGAACAAAATGGACTATAAAAATTTAGTAAGCAAATTATTTGAGGCGGATGAAAAGGATGGGGATGAATATAAAGCATTTTTCCAAAAAGCCCTAAAGAAATTTGGAGTAACCGAACCAGATAAGCTAGAAGGCAGTAAGAAGAAAGAGTTCTATGACTATATTGATAAAAATTGGAAATCCGATAAAGAGAAATCAGGAGACATGACTGAAGGGACTGGAATAGTCAAATGGAAAAGAAAATTCAAGGGAAAAGATGGCAAACTAGAAACAGAATATAGAGAAACACCTAGTGGTGAAAGACCAAAGGGTATAGGTTGGGAATCTGTCAAGGTTGGACAAACTACTATTAAGGAATCTGCTTATACTGATCTTATGAAATCATATTCTAGAGAAGAATATGATAAGAAGAAAGAAGCTAATTATAGAGCCTATAATGAAAAAATGAAAAAAATGATAGGTTCACTTAAAAAGGATTATCCATTCATTAAGGTAGAGGAAATCATAAAAAATGGTAATGGTTACAAATTAACTGATACAAGAGGAAAGGATGGATATGCCTTAGCTTCAATGTTAGAGGCTTTATATGTAAGAAACGGAAGCTTATTTTGGGCTGAAACAAATTATTATATCAATGTATCTGGTGATAAAAAGTCTGTTATATTGGTTTCTACTGAAGTTAAGGATAAACAACTAGATATGAAATGGGCAAATATTTGGAAAAAACCAATGAAAGAATCTACAAATCCTAATAGTCTAACATATACTGATGAACTATCAGAAGTCTATAAAAATATCAAATATAAAATTAATGAGAAAACTTTATCCGATAAAGAAATTCAGGATATGATTGACTTAATTGCAGACCATACAAAGGATGCTGAATCTGGTAGTGGTGCTGAAATTAAAAAAATGCTTCAAGGCATTCGGGCTTCTGCTAAAGACGGATTGTCTCCCGCACAAGTAGGTTGGCTTATGAAAACCGCTAAAGGAGTATCTTAACATGAGTTTTAAAAAAATCGTAAACAATATTATCAATGAGGGCTTGCTTGGTAAGAACAAATATTATCAGCTTGATCTTGTGCATTCCTCTGAAATGAATGCCGAAAAAATGTTGTCTGGTGCTGGATTTGACAAGCGTGGAAAAGAGTGGTATAATAGTGATAGTAAAGAAACCGCTGAAATTAAAACCCATAATGGTAAGTGGGGTGTCTCCTTTTACGATAAATCAGGTAAGGTTATGGCAAGTCCTGTCTATGAATCCGCAACAGAAATTCTTCAAAAAGATAAGGGTAGAAAAGTAATTAAAATTTATCAGAAAGATTTTCCTACTATTTGGAGTTATATTAAAAAAGCCGCTGAATTTTATAGCGGTGAAAAAGTATTTGATTCTATATCAGGGGTTCAGACTCATTTCAAAAAGGTTATTGACCTAGCAAAAAAGGAATATGAATCTGATTTGAAAGAAATGCCAGAATTAAAAAAGATGTTTCCAGATGGTGAAAAAGAAATTAAAACTCTAAAATCATTAGTTAAATAAAGGATAAAATAGTTATGAACAATTTTAAGAGAATTTTAGAAGAATCATTGTCTCAACCAAAAGATGTTCTTAGTATTTGGGATATTGGAGATGAATCATTAGATAGATATACCGTCATTCTCGACCCAAAATTGGGTTGGGAAGCCAAACCAGGACATTTTCAGAGTATAGGATTTTCAGAAGGTGGAGTTGGTGTTTCTCAATTTGGAGAAGCAAAACCTGGGAAGCATTTGGGTAAAAAAATCAAATGGGATGATCTATCAGATGCTTCTAAAAAGCATATCACCATGAGGCTAAAATAATAAGGAGAATGTATAATGCTGAATCTAAATGAAAAATTTAGTCAGGTTTTAAGAGAAAGTAATCTTGAGGACACACCCGCTGGTAAATTTGCAGCGGAACTAAAGCAAATTGTTCTAAAGCACTTCCCTCATTCTTTTGCTTATGCTAGGTTTGATGTTGGATTAACTCCTTCAATATTTGTTACTTTTGCTTTAGGAAAAGATAAAACAGAATGGATAAATACTTACCTAGAGAATGACCCTGCGAAACATAAATTCTCTATATTTGGAATGACAAAGGAAGGATTTACCACTGACAAAATGACAATGGACTGTATTATGGGCGGAAGCATCCAGGTACTCCCCGCTGCTGGTTCACATTATGCCTATGATTCTGTTAAGGTAGGTTGGAGAAAAAAGACAGGTGATGATGCAGCCTTGAAGAAACACTTCGATGCCTATATGGTTAAACTAAAAAAACTAATCAAAGATAATGCGGATAGATTTGATATGCATGATCTTAAATATTCGCTTTCGGATAAGGTTAAATAATCATGGACCACAAGCAAATATTTGAAAATGTATTATTAAACGAAAAAACAGATGATCTATCAGTTATAGAAAAGCAATTAAAAAAATTTAATTTTAGTGGGCAAACTAAATTAATTGGTGGTAGATTGCTTATTAGTCTAGGTGGAGTAGACTTGATACTAATGGAAAATGGAAAATGGTTACTTGAGGATTAAAGGAGATTTATGAATAATTTTAATAGACTGTTGGAATCAAAAGATTCTAAAAAGGGAATAGATATAGGCGATGGTTTTCGTGTTCATAAGATTGGGCATGATGCTAATGGAAACTGGTCCTATGTTATTTCTAAGGGAAATAAAACAACAAAAATCCAGGCGGCTAATATCAATAATGGTTCTGGAAAAATTACCAATATAGAAGATTTCAAGGATGATTTATATGCCGATGAAATAAAAGAGTATGCCAAGAAATATTCGGGGTTTTAATATGAATAACTTTGAAAGACTGCTAGAAGAAAAAGACGATATTAATTATTGGGTTAATAAATGGAATGCTACTGGTAGAATAGCATTTATTAGACCTAGAAAGAAAAGAGTCTCACTTAATGGTGGCAGAGAAGTTTCTTATGAAGAAGCAATTAAAACAATAAAGGAACTCTTAGTTAGAGAAGGGCACTTATAAAAAATATGAATAATTTTAAGAGACTGCTAGAGAAAAAAGAAACACTACTATATGGTGTTCGTAAGGGCGAACCTGATTGGAAGGAAGAAATTTTACTTTCACCAGAGTATGCTACACCTGAAAATATAGAAAAGGTGAAAAAACTTGCAGCTAAGGATTTCCGTAAATTCAGGGTTGCGGTTGTTGATTTAAGTGTACCACCAGATTTTACAAAGGGTTTGAGAAAAAAATAATGACCAATAATTTTAAGAGACTTCTAGAGGCTACAGGAACTAAAATTTATTCGGTTGGACAAGTTGTGATGTTCCCTAATCCAGAAACAGATGAATACCTAAAAGGTGTTTTGACCAAGGATGTTTTTGCTTCTGGTTCCAGGTATGATACTTCTATGGAGTTACATCTTCTAGGAAATGAAAAAGCAAAAAGAACTTTACAGCCGCCTTTTATAGCAGTTAGAGTAGTAAACGATTAGACTTGAATAGGTCAGAAGTTTAGTAGTAGAATAGCACCAGATAAAAAACCGTAGAGAACGGTTTTAAACAATAGACTAAGGAGATTAGTTATGCCTACATTTGCCGTATACATCGGACGCTTCCAGCCTGTCCACAAAGCCCATATCAGCATAGTTTCACAAGCCCTTAAAAACCATGACAATCTTATTATTGTTTTAGGTGGTTCTTTTTCACCACAAACAATAAAGAATCCGTTTACCATTGATGAACGTATGCAAATGTTTTTTCCTACAATCAATCCAGGTACAAGGATGCATAGGATAGAAAACAAGAAAATCTTTTTTGTTCCTGTGCGTGATTATCACTACAATGACAATCATTGGATTAATGATGTTCAACAAAAGGTCAAAGAGATTACTAAAGGTGATAAGACAGTTTTGTTTGGTCACAAGAAAGACCGTTCCTCATACTACCTAGATATGTTCCCACAATGGGAAAAGGTTTTTGTGAATAGTATTGATTTCAAAGACAAAAAAATAAATTCAACGGATATTAGAAATTCCTTATTTGAACATGGTCTGAATAACGCCGAAACTATATTCAGTTTCTTTCACGAATATCTTAATATTGATGGTGAAGATTTTATCAATAATTGGCGGAAAACTCCTATCTACAAAGAATTGGTACAGGAATACAAATATTATCAGGATTACAAGAAACAATGGTCCAATAGTCCATTTCCACCAGTATTTTTTACCACGGATGTAGTCATTGTTAAATCAGGACACATTCTATTGGTTAAACGAAAGGTCAATCCAGGAAAAGGTTTATATGCACTTCCAGGGGGATTTTTGAGTCAAACAGAACATACCATTGATTCTGCCTTCAGGGAAGTGAAAGAAGAAACCAGAATCAAGGTGAACGTGAATACCTTGAAAGAAATGGTCAAGGATGAAAGACTGTTTGATAAGCCTGATAGGAGCCTAAGAGGAAGGTCACTCACCTATGCCTATTATGTGCGCTTGCCAGATACAGGTGAGTTGCCAGAGGTAAGGGGTGGTGATGATGCTAGTCATGCCTTCTGGATGCCTATTGGAGATTTGTTCATTAACGAGTCCAGATTTTTTGAGGACCATTTATCCATCATTAACCATTTTGTAACGAAGGGGTAAAAATGTCAGTAGAGAACTGACTTAACAATCAAACGTAAAGGAGATTTACGATGGAAATTCTAAATTATTTCTTAAACATGTCATGGATAGAAATGACTGCAACGGTCTTTGGAATTATCTGTGTCTATTACTGTGTTAAGAACCATGTCTTGGCTTGGCCAACGGGCGTAGTTACTGTGATTGCATGGGGTTACTTGTTTTTTAATGAATGGAAATTGTATTCAGATGCCATGCTACAAATTTTCTATTTCTTTCCAATACAATTTTATGGATGGTGGCTATGGGCACAAAAGACAGAAAAAATGTCTTTTTGGAAAAAATGGTTCTGGAATAGCTATACAGAAAAATCCATAGTTAAGATTACTCTACTATCAAACCTAGAAAGGGTTGTCTGGTCAACTCTTATCGTGATACTATCAGTATCATGGGGTTGGATTATGGCAACGTATACAGACGCCAATCTACCTTATATAGATGCTCTTACAGTGGGAATGTCTATTGTAGCCCAATATCTAATGGGTAAGCGTGTTTTGGAAAATTGGATTCTCTGGATAGGAATGGATATTATAGCACTCTACAAATATTCAGCGGTAGGTGCTTATGGTGCTACATTCCTATATGTAATCTTTACAGTATTGGCTACTATGGGACTAATAGAATGGATTCGGGAGCGAAACAATGAACAGCACTAAACCCGCTGGAATCTTAATCGGTAAATTCATGCCTTTCCATAAAGGGCATGAATACCTGATTGATTTTTCTAAAAATTTTATGTCTAGTCTGGATAAACAGGGAATTGTTACAGTATTGGTTTGCTATCAGGATGAAGAACCAATTCCAGGAAAGGAAAGATATAAATGGTTGAATGAACATTATAAAAAAGATGCACATGTTAAAATAATGCCTTTTTGGAACATGCTTCCAAACTATCCAGAGGATGATGTAAATTTTTGGGACAAATGGAAATACGCCTTAGAGTGTACCATTTCAAATCTGAAAGAGGATAGTAACCAAGAGGTAAAATACCTATTTGCTTCTGAATCCTATGGTAAAAAATTGGCTGAAGTTTTGGGTCTGGAATTTATTCCTGTTGAACGGGATACTATCAATATTTCAGGTACAGAAATAAGAAATAATCCCTATAAGCATTGGGAGTATCTAACGCCAGAGGCAAAGCGATTCTACACACACGGGATTTGTATTACTGGTCCAGAATCAGTAGGGAAAACTACCCTTGTCAAAAATTTAACAAATATATTCTCTACAGTTTCTACCCCTGTTCCAGAGTATGGTAGAGTCTATATGGAAAAGAAGGAAATGAAAACCTGGAACACCAATGATATTAAAAATATTATGCGCGGTCATTATAATTTAATGAACATGGCTTTCAATAGGGGAACCCCTTTGGTCATTTCTGATACGGATTTATTCGTAACAAAACTCTATGCCGAAATGGTAGGTAAGTCTCCACAAGGATTGAATCAGCTTATCCAGGAGACAAAAAATCTATTTTCTCACTACCTTGTTCTCACACCTGAAGTAGATTGGTTTGAGGATTCAATCAGAACAAAGGAAATGATGGCTGATAGGGAATTGTTTTTCGATAAAATAATTAGGCATATGAAACAGAATAAGTATTCATATACTGTTATTTCAGGAAAAAACTATACCCAAAGAACAGAGGATGCTATATTAGATGTAAACAACTTTATCCTAAACAAAGGAATACATTAGAAGGTGAGAAGGATTTTAATTGATACGTTAGTAAGAATGATAATAATTATCGGTCTTATCCTTGCGCTAATAAAATATGAACGAAGAAATAATAAAAGATTGCGAAATTCTAAACAATGAATTAAAAGATATACTATTTGAGTTAGATTTCTTTGTTTATCCAGGCAGTATGGATAAGAGTTCTTATACTGCCTTTATCAAGGATAAAAGGATTTCCGTATATGCTTCCAGTATTAAAGAATTTGCAAACAAAATTCATGGGTTAAAGGGGTTGATTAGCTTTGTTGTCTTGCCAGCAAAGGACTATCTTCATACTTCAGAAGAAATAATAAAAGCCCTATCTTCATTTGACTTGATACTGACTGATACTATTTTTTCCTACCTTAGAAGTGTCATTACAACGGTGGATAAAATTCTAGAGGATGTTACTGTAGAATTTCAGGTTCCAGTTGACTATTCAAACATCACAAAAGAACTAATATCAAAACAGGGAGATGTTACTCTATTTAAAAAGTTACTAGAAGAAAGGAACACAGACAAGGGTCAGATTCGTAAGAGGGAAATAAAAACCATAACAGTTAAGAAGGAAGAATATCATTTACTTTTCAAAAAAATAAACGACATGTTTGAGTTTGTAATGACTAATGATAAGAATGTCAGCTTTCTAAACAAATTCATAGAGCATTACAATCATATAATAAAGTATTACAATGACATAAAAAAGATAAGCCTTGACTACTCTAGATATTCACAAATGGTAATTGACTTGGCTAAGGAATATGGGGTTAAATGTGAACTAAAATTTATTAACAACAATGATGTTCAATGTGAGGCTGAATTTTGGTCATTGATACATGAGATAAGCAACCATGTTATAAAAAATGCTGTAATTCATGGTATAGAAAATCCAGTAGATAGAAGCATGAATGGAAAGCATACTACTGGAAATATAACCGTAGTCCTAGACGCCGATGAAACATCCATTTATTTTCAAATAACAGATGATGGTAGGGGTATAGATATTGAAAAAATTTCTGCGATATTGAAAGAAAAGGGAATGGCTACTCAAGAAGAAATTGACAGAATGAGTAAGCAGGATTTAATCAAAAGTATTTTCCTTCAGGGTGTATCTACCAAAAGCAAGTCACTGGATAATAATGCTGGGCGTGGTGTAGGTGCAAGCGCCATATTAGAATCTACATTACAATTTGGCGGCAAGCTAGACATTGATAGTGAAGTAGGTAAGGGAACAATTTGGAATTTCAAATTTCCAAAGACGGATATATTTCTAGAGTGTATTGTTTTCAGGATAGGAGAACATTACATAGGAGTTCCACTCAAGTCAATAGACTTTTTTAAACAGGATAATGAGATAGATAAAACCAAAATCTTAACAGAAAAAGTGGTCAGAGTAGTAAAAAACAATGAGGATTTGTTCTATAAATATATTGACTTAATGGAATTTCTCAAGTTAAATATTGAGAAAAAGAATGAGGTTAGTTTTTGTTTTCTGGAAAAATCATTTTGCTTTTCATTTGATGAAGCCCATGATACACAAATGTTTAATCTGGTGAATGATTTTTCTTTCATGGACATGGTTAATAGTGACATTGTTTTAGGTATGTCACTATTCAACAATAAACCATTGATAATCTTAGACATTGAAATGCTAAAAAATGGAACGAAGAAAATATAAAAGATTTCAAACATATGATAAGCAGGTAGACTTAACCTTCAATGAGAAAAATATTCAATGTAATATCATTGATGTATCTTTGGGCGGGTTGTCCTTTTATTATACAGAACCTATTCCAGTTGGGGAGCGAATGACAATTATGCATTCTAATATCCCTATAGGAATAGATGGTTATATTGTGGGAACACATATGGTTTTAACTGATGAAAATTTCCTTGAATACAAGTATAAAGTCTGTATGGAATTTTCGGATGAATTGAATCTCAATATACGAAAAAGAATAACAATTGAACTATCAGGCATAAAAGAAAATGAAGATTTTTATAATAGATAAAGATGAAAAATATCAGTTCTATATGAAAGAATTGATGCAGGAAAAGCATGATGTTTTCACGTTTTTTTCCTATGAAAGTGCTTTCTCTGATATACTATCATTATTGAGACAAAAAAACATTTTACCTAGCATCATTTTCTGTGACTCAAAGACGCAAGTGAATATGGACATAGTTCAGTTTTCTAAAAAAATTGACCGTATTAAAAGGTTCATCAGTTTGTTTGAAATGGGGAGTTCTTTCAACAAAGAGACAAATTACTATAGTTCAATGCGTGGATTTTTAAAGAAGCCAATCTATCTAGAACATCTCAATACAATTATAGATGGTATAGAAAGGGAAGAAAGATTATCCGCCATATTGAAAACCGAACAGGATACTTTATTCCATACCCAAAGAATTATTGAAATGGGCACTCTGACTAGTGGTATAGCCCATGAAATAAATAATCCGAATACATTCATCAGTATGAACAGTCAGACGCTTGCCTTGATATTCTCAAAAATAAATGAAGACATTTCAAATTTCAGTAAGTATAAGGACAAGATAGAAAACTGTATCAGTGGGATTTCAAACGGTTCTCAAAGAATAACAGACATAGTAAATTCTCTATCGTCTTTTATAAGAAAAAATAAGATAAAGAACCTAGCCACAAATTTTGATACAGCATTGGATTATTCTTTGAACCTATTAAAAGATTGTGTTTGGAATATAAAAATAGAAAAGAAATCGGAATTAGATGATTCAACTGCTAGTGTAGAAATAGATGAAACTCATTTGCAACAAATTCTGACAAACATTATAAAAAATGCCTGTGAGGAATTAAGGGCCGCTTATAAGGATGATCTACAGAAGGCTAGAATACGAATAGTGACCAAGATTGTTGATTCTTATTTTATATCGTGTAAATAGAAG
>Ga0224495_10001568_pt1 | contig 15908 bp, 14 predicted proteins | sample SF_Jul11_sed_USG_FD_168128 | JGI IMG/M metagenome (GOLD analysis project Ga0224495, IMG submission 168128) | Sediment microbial communities from San Francisco Bay, California, United States - SF_Jul11_sed_USGS_4_1 | ecosystem: Environmental > Aquatic > Marine > Sediment | place: USA: California... | reverse complement strand
ATGGAAGAGATTGGAATGGCAGATCACGGCAACGGCCATACTGGCCATGCCATGGAAAAGTCCAGCATGAATCTTCCTGGTGATCCGAACGATCATGGACCGATGCACGGTGAAGATATGAAATATGTTCCGGAGGGCCATGGTCGAGATCGTTCACCGATCCTAGGTGCGATACCAGTTAAGCATGGCCTCGATCACCACGGAACCGGCAATCAAACGGTAGCTGAACACTCACAAAGCCGGATGCATGAACCAGGAAGAGGATTTGAACAGAGCTTCAGGCGTGTCCTTGTTTATACCGACTTAAAGAGCCTTGTTCCGTATCAAGACCAACGAGCGCCGGAACGGGAGATCGAACTTCATCTCACCGGCCACATGCAACGCTATATGTGGTCATTCGATGGCAAGAAGTATTCGGATGCACCGGAGCCCATTCGTGTTCGCTACGGTGAGCGCCTGCGGCTTACGTTCGTCAACGATACGATGATGGAACATCCTCTCCACCTGCATGGGATGTGGATACAGCTCGAAAACGGATCAGGGGCGTACCTTCCACGAAAGCACACCGTGGTCGTCAAACCGGCGGAACGGTTGTCGGTTGTGGTCAGCGCCGATGCACCTGGGTCCTGGGCCTTCCACTGCCACCTTCTCATGCACATGGAAGCGGGAATGTTCCGGGTCGTCAAGATCTCTGCCTAACGAGTGGGAGAAGCCCTGGTGCGTCTCATGTCCCAGGCCGGTCGTGTCACGCTCACAGTGTGGGTGCTGAGCGCAGGTCTCGGCACGACCAGCGTCTTGGCTGAATCCGCGCATGAGCATGTCGCTGTGGGTTCAGGGAGGATCCCCATCGGTGGACCTCTCCAAGAGCGAAACCAATCGCAGATGAGCTTACTGCCAGAACAGGACTGGCCCAGTCCCGTGGGCGACCGGGAACGCCGATTGTTCACGTTGGTGGATGTCCTGGAATATCGGCCTCGCACGAGCAAAGGCGAAACGCACAGTGATTATCGCTGGGATATCGAAGGTTGGTACGGAGGGGATTACAACCGGCTGTGGTTTAAGAGCGAAGGTCAGCAGGATACGGCCTTCAAAGCGGACTACGACGTTGATTTCCAACTGCTCTATGGCCGGTTTCTGTGGAAACATTACGACATTCAAATCGGCGGCAGGATGGAAACCCAGTCGTTTCAAAATCATAACGTCACGCGTGGCTTGGGCGTAATCGGGATTCAGGGCATCGTCCCCTACAACTATGAGTTCGAGTCCTCTCTGTTTATTGATCAGCGAGGGGCCGTTTCAGCCCGTCTCTCGTACACAAAGGATTTTTTGCTTACGCAACGACTGATCCTGCAAGGTCGCTTCCAAACAAACATGGCGATCCAGCGGGTCGAAGAGTTTACGACTGGTTCGGGGTTGAATAACCTGGAATTCGGGGTTCGCCTGCGTTACGAAATCCATCGGAAGTTTGCCCCGTATATCGGCCTGTCACTCGACCGAAGCTTCGGTCAAACGGCGACGCTGGTGCGGCAGCAAGGCGGTGACCCGAGCCAGCTACGATTCGTGATGGGACTGAGAGCATGGTTCTGAAAAAATGGATGCTGCGAGATCAGGGATGTTATTGGACGAGGCGGTTCAAACCGGCATGGTTTTCCGGCTTCGCCTGATATTGCGGTCGGCGCTGACGGTGGTTCTGGACGCACGCTATTACTTTTAGCAAGCAGCCCTGGTTTCGAAATCCAACGACCACTAGCGACGGTCGTGATCGGCGGACTGATGTCGTTGACGGCATCGACGTTGATCGGGTTGCCCGTTTTATATTGGTGGGTCGAGGACCGAATCCTGCGACGGCGCGCGTCCTGAGCCGGGACAGTGGGCAGAAAACAACGATGATGATGAGGCTGTGCGCAGGCACATGGAGAGAGCAAGATCGAGGCATGCGCAGATGAAACGTTTATTCGAAGGCATTCCGTCCGGCATCTGGGTGCTGGGCTTTGTTAGCATGCTGATGGACATCTCGTCGGAAATGATTCATAGCCTCCTTCCCTTGTTCATGGTTACGACACTCGGTGCAAGCACCGTCGCCGTCGGCCTTGTCGAAGGATTGGCTGAATCCCTTGCTCTGGTTGTAAAAGTATTCTCCGGCACGCTGAGCGACTATCTTGGGAGGCGTAAAGGGCTAGCCGTGTTTGGCTATGCCCTGGGCGCATTCACCAAGCCACTCTTTGCGCTCGCTCCGGGGGTGGGCATGGTCTTAACCGCACGATTATTGGATCGAGTTGGAAAAGGAGTGCGGGGAGCTCCCCGCGATGCGTTGGTGGCGGACATTGCGCCACCGCAGCTCCGAGGCGCAGCATTCGGCTTGCGGCAGTCGCTGGATACTGTCGGCGCGTTCATTGGTCCACTGGTTGCCGTTGGGTTAATGCTCCTCTGGGCCAATGATTTTCGGGCAGTCTTCTGGGTCGCCGTCATTCCAGGGTTGATGGCCGTCGCGCTCCTGGTGTTCGGGATCCAAGAACCTGGGCGCCGTCACACCGAGACGAAGACAAACCCGATTCAAAGGCATAACCTCCGACGACTCGACTCTGCCTATTGGTGGGTGGTGGGAATCGGATCGGTGTTCACGCTGGCTCGGTTCAGCGAGGCATTCCTTGTCCTGCGTGCCGAACAGGGTGGGATGCCCATTGCCTATATCCCTTTAGTCATGGTTGCCATGAATCTGGTCTATGCGGCATCGGCGTATCCGTTCGGCAAGCTCTCTGATGCGATGAGCCATACGAAGCTGCTCGTGCTGGGCATGCTGGTTCTCATTGCCGCTGACGCAGTGTTGGCGATTAACAATCATTGGGCTATTGTGCTAGTGGGCGTTGTCTTGTGGGGCCTGCACATGGGGATGACGCAAGGCTTACTGGCAGCCATGATCGCCGATGTCTCACCTGCAGATCTGCGCGGGACAGCATACGGCTTCTTCAACTTGGCCTGCGGGCTGGCTCTGCTTATTGCAAGTGTACTTGCGGGTATTGTCTGGGAACAATTCGGCGCGCCGTTCACCTTCTATGTGGGGGCAATGTGTGCCGCTTGTGCGATCACGCTGGTTGTCTATAAAGAGAGTCAGCCGTCTGGTGTTTGAATCCACTCCCAATGAGGCTCCACAGTGGTGGCCGAGTATCCTCGGAAAGGACGCAAGAATGTCCGTCGTTAGTTCATTAGGATTGTTTGTACTCGCCGGCTTGTGTGAAATCGGCGGCGGGTACTTGATATGGCTGTCATTCAGAGAGGGACGACCTTGGATGTACGCCGCAATCGGTGCCGTCATTCTCATCCTCTATGGGATCATTCCAACCCTCCAACCGGCGCACTTTGGGCGTGTCTATGCCGCGTACGGTGGAATGTTCATCGTGTTGTCCTTACTATGGGGTTGGGGTATCGACGGGGTTCGTCCGGATCGCTATGACGCGATGGGAGCTATCCTCTGTTTGGCCGGCATGATTGTCATCATGTATGCGCCCAGGACATGAGAGGAAAAGCCGTGGGTTGTCACAGATGCCCGGGCTTGGGAGCGGTCGCTGGACGTAGACAGAGGTGATATCAACGAGATCGCGTACGAACTCGGCTCAGCGCTCGATCCGGAGTGTCAGATCATCGAAATAGGTAACAGCATCGGATTTAGTCCAAAGTCCAACCTGGCCCGTTGAGAAGGTCTGATCACACAAGTCAAACACCTGCTTGTGGTCAAAGGAGACTTGGACCTGGCACCCTTTCGTGACGACGCGGAGGGTATGCCACTGCCGGACATCAATGATGTGGTCGAAGTTCTTGAGCATCTGCCGGACCCCATTCACGACCCGATAGATTCGAATATTCTGCTCCAGCGGATTGGCCCTTGTCAGGTAGTAGTTGCGGTCGTCTGTGGCCCGCCAGATCAGGCCGCCTCCCATATCGGCTTTGCCGTCGATTGGCAAGAATGAGACGTGGAGAGCGAGGTCGGACGCCTTGATCCCGTTTATGAGCACCGTTTTATACGCGTGCTCCGCGCCCTTTCCCATGAGCTGCCCGAGCACGCGAGGTGAACTCTTCGCTCGTTCGGTTTCAATCACCTTCCACTTCCCGGCCGGCCTCCCATCAAATAAGGTCCCTATCTGGAATTCAGAGGGAAGAGTCTCCGGTGGATCATTGTCAAAGGTCCACACATGGGTCGTGCTCTCAAGTCCGTACCCAACTACTGGCGCAGCTAGCAACAGGATGGTAATCAAAAGAAGCCGTTGAAGAGATGTACTCATCCTTAGCGCCAGGTGACTTCTTCCCAACAGAGATGAACAAACGTCTCAAAGGGAGGAAAGTTGTTGGCGTTTTGTTCCTTCGACCGTACCCAGAGATCGATTTCCATGCCGGCAGGATCGGTTTCGCCACCGGGCATAGTGCGCTTGACCGGGTAGCGGACCTCATGCGTCTTTGGATCGCGAGAGCGTTCCATGACCATGAAGTGTGCATCATAGTCTTTGTAGAGCACCTGATCATTCTTATACATCGTCGCAGTGCCCCAGCCCCCCAGGTACAACCAGGTTTTCGGATAGAGCGGATCACCATTATTGGAATCCCCATGTTCGTAGATTCTGGTGGCCACACCGCCGCTCTGAAGGGGAGTTTTTGCGGCAAATCGATCGAACATCACGCGATACTGGTCAGCTCCCTCGACGAATTCTGCGACCACTCGTCCCGTATTGGTGTGTTCGTTCACCTCGATCTCAATCGTTCCCTTCACCGCGTTCAGGTGTTTGCCCGCATAGTCGAGATGATCCCAGGGCGTCGTATCGCCCATGCTTCCAACGAGCGTTGCTCGATCACCCTTGAGGAGAAATTCAGCGCTATAAAATGGATGCTCAGTGGCTTTGAAAATCCTGGTGCCTTCATCCGCCTTGGGGGTTCCAAACTTGCTTTCTTCGGCATGCCCAGGGGAGACAAGAATTCCTGACGCCGTCGTCAACAGAAGAAAGGCAACGAAGCTCGCGCGGTGTGGCATGGTCTACCTCTTGGATAACAGCCAAATCGTACAGTGAATAAGAGTCGATGATGATCGTAACACACTGGTTCGCTGGCCGACCAACTCACCATTGGCGGCCTCGAATCGGCTGGAGTTGGTGCGAAAGCCGGGTCAGTATTTACACCCTGCCTGGTGGTGGGTACTATCGTGCCAGTACACTGTTGCTGATGTCATATCGAATTATGAATGCGTGAGCCAGTTGTGCATGATAGGCTGGCCACGGCAATTTGAAAAGTTTAGAACCCGCTCATGCACAAGAGGCGTATTTGTGAACAGTAGCAGGCTCATGTTGCAGATGGTCGTGTGGGGAGTCCTGAGCAGCCTGTTAGTTCCCGGTTTGGGCTTGGCCGGCAGCCAACAGGTTCCTGCCGTGAACGGTCAGGATTTGCAGAGCCAAGTTAAGGGGACGGCCACTAAAGTCATTCCAGCGGTGGTGAGTATCGCATCGACGGTCATGGTGCGCGACCAAGCGTTCAGCGACGAAGCCTTGCCGTTCGGGCTGTTCAAAGAGCCTCCGTCGCGTCGCCAATATGGGCAGGGGTCTGGGGTGATTGTCTCGCCAGACGGCTACATCATCACGAATAACCATGTGGTCGCCGATGCCGTCGATGTGGAGGTGATCCTGGCGGATCGCCGTCAATACAAAGGGAAGGTTGTCGCGACGGATCCAAAAACCGACGTCGCGGTGGTGAAGATTCACGCGTCGAATCTGCCCACTGCGACCTGGGGGGATTCGAGCCATCTGGCCGTCGGCGACTTCGTGCTCGCCATCGGGAACCCGCTGGGCTTGAGTCGCACCGTCACGTTCGGCATCGTAAGTGCGGTCGGTCGCGCGGATGTCGGCGTGGCGGACTTCGAAGACTTCATCCAGACAGACGCGCCGATCAACCCTGGAAATTCAGGCGGAGCGCTCGTGAACATCCAGGGCGAGCTGATCGGGATCAACACGGCGATTGCGAGTCCCACCGGCGGAAGCGTGGGGGTCGGGTTTGCGATTCCCAGCAACATGGCCCGTGCGGTCATGCAGAGCCTTATTAAGACGGGCCGCGTGGTGCGGGGATTTTTGGGGGCTTCGACGCAAGATGTCAGCCCTCCGCTGGGGAAAATTTTGCGTCTGCCGGATGTCAAAGGCGCGATCGTGACGGATGTGCAATCCAAGGGGTCGGCCGAACGAGCCGGCTTGAAGCGAGGCGATGTCGTGGTGCGCTTCGATGGGCGGGATATTATGGATAGCGGCCAGCTGCGGAACTTGGTGGCACAATCACCGATCGGCAGCAAACATCGCCTGGATCTCATCCGAGATGGGAAGCTGTATCAAGCGGAGCTGGCCATTCAGGAAGCCCCGCGTGAGCGAACGAAGAAGACTCAGGCCGCCTCTACCGCGTCCACCGTCCATCCCCTCGCGGGTGTGGTCTTCGATGATGTGACGCCACCTCTCGCACGCCAGATGGATTTGCCGGTGAATAGCGGCGTGGTGGTGACGGATATTGAGGAAGGTAGCCTCGCCGAAGCCTCCGGCTTGCAGCCGGGCGACGTCGTGCTGGAATTGAACCGACAGCATGTGAACAGTTTCGGGATCCTGCAACGCCTCGCCGATCCGCTCAAACCCACCGACCTCGCCCTCCTCCTCGTGAACCGCCAGGGCAACATCATGTATATCCCGATTCAGGGAGAGTAAAAAGAGACTGTGCTTCGCGCAGGCACGCGCAGCCTCAACAGGGACCTTGGATAGGCGCCATGCTGGGCATCTTACCGTTTCCTGAATGAAATGACGGTCCGCCTCCCCTCTATCGTTGCCTGCCACTATGCGCAGCAGAAGACACCGCCATAGCAAACTTCCTTGCCAACGCTTGTGCATGGGCGAGCGAAAACGGTCTCATGCCACGTCTAAGGCAATACAGAAGACTCCGACTGTTACATACATGTTCATGGGGAACCTTGATAAGGCTTGGTTTGCCCTTGCCGCGATACCTCGCTGCCACTGGAATATGTGCATGCATTGGTACCAGAAGGTAGGCTGTTGTCTCCCCTCGAGGTAAGCAAGTTGACTCACGCTACCTATAGATGGCGCCAAATAAAAGGGGCGGCTGGTAAGTTGCCGCCCCACACGACCAGCTGATGTTCTTTCTCGTTTAGTCGACGGGTACCACGATCGTACGGGATCGGTCTCTGGCTTCAGGCGTCCAGGGTATCCGAATAGCCAGCACTCCGTTTTTACATGCGGCCTCCGCTGTAGAAACATCTAAGCCCTCAGGCAATGTCACGCTGCGACGGAATGCCGCGTAGCGACGACTGTTTCCTTCGCCGTTCCCGTCACGCCACTCACGCTGATCTTCATAGCTCAGACAGAGTATGCCGTTTCGGATTATGACGTTGAGTTGTTTCGGGTCCACTCCGGGGACGTCGACACGGAGGATCACGTGCTCTTCCGTCTCGTACATCTCGATCCCAGAGCCAAACCCCGCAAATCGAGACCATCCCGTTTCAAAAGCTGACATCAGAAAATGATCAAATAGCTGATTCTTGTCATCGCGCAACGATATCACTTCCTGTGTTTCGACCGGTTTGCGTTTCCAAGGAATCATCTCTTTGAGCTTCGTCATCAGTTCCATCGCACATTCCTCCTTTCTCAGGAATTGATAGCCGGTTCACTGATTTCAATAAGCTTCAGAACGGCCCGGACAAGACCCTCTCTTCGCTCAACAGCGACCAACTGTGTTTGAAACCAGCATGCATGATGTCTTCGCACGGTTTCCCCCGAGCGATGACTCGCCCCTGCGGCAGCTCCGCTGCTATTGGCTACTCACCTGTAGTTGAATACTGTCCGTCTCCGTCAGCGCAGGATTGATGGTGACCGTGTACGTGTCTGCTGAAGCCAATGTGACAGGGTTGAGGGTAAAGCTCGATGCTGAACCCGTCCTCCCAGCTAGCAGAATGCCATTCGGGCTATAGAGATTCACGGTCACGCTGCCAAGCGTATTGTTGGTGACCTTGATCATAGCCTGCTGATTCGCAGCACCTGTAAACGTATAGCGTCCATTCTGGCCTGGGCGGCTGACCGCGATCGGCCGAGGGGCCGCATTCAGCTTTAATGAATCCGCAACTTCGGTCGAAAGAGTCAAGGTCATTTTGCCGGTGTAGCTGCCGACAGGGTCAATGAGAACCGTGTACGTGCCGGTGGTCGGCAAGGGGTTTTGATCTTCGAGGCTCCCATCAGCCGTACCCACGGCGGTCGAAGCTAGGATGGTTCCCTCCGATGTCATCAGCGTGACGGCGGTGGATGTAATACTCACTGACGTGAGCCCGAGATTCACCCATTGCCCAGCGTTGCCATTGAAGGTATAGCGCGCGTCATCGACGGCAGTCAGATCGCCATAGCGACGTGTCAGATGGCGTACCTCGATCATGTAGTCTCTCCGAGCTGGTGACGTTTTCAGTCAGTGTTCCCCACTGATCGACAAGAAAATGGTGCTGTTCCCTCTTTTCACTAAAAGCAAGACAGGCGAGCGCGGAGCAAGTTGGCTCGTCAGGCGCTCGAAATCCTTCACTTCTTTGACGGGCTTCCGGTTGATTTCATGAATGACATCCCCTTTCTGCAGCCCTGCCCGTTCGGCCGAGCTCTCGGGTTCAATGTCCGTCACGACGACGCCGGAAGGCGCCTTCGAGCGACCAGACTGACGGGCATTTTCCACGGTAAGGCCGGCGAGCGCATGCTCTCCTTTCCCGCTGCCTTCTCGACCGGCCTTGGCCAATTCTTTGGGCAGCTCACCGATGGTGATGTTGAGATCCAAGGGTTTCTTGTCGCGCAAGACGGACAGACGTGCCGTCGTTCCAGGCGGAGTCTCCGCAACCAAGCCACGGAGGTGATTCGAGTCTCGCACGGGGACTCCGTTGTACGCCGTCAAGATGTCCCCCCGCTCGAGCTTGGCTTTCGACGCCGGGCTGTCTTCCATGACATCTCCGACGAGCGCCCCCATGTTCTCGGCCGCCCCGAATTCCTTCGCCAAGTCTGGCGTGATATCCTGAATCGACACGCCGAGCCATCCACGGATCACCTTGCCATGCTTGATCAGGCTCTGCATCACGCTCTTGGCCATCGTGCTTGGAATGGCGAATCCAATACCCATGTAGCCGCCGCTTTGAGAAAAAATCGCCGTATTGATGCCGATTAATTCACCTTTGAGATTCACCAGGGCTCCGCCGGAATTCCCAGGGTTGATCGCTGCATCAGTTTGGATAAAGTCTTCATAGTCCACGATGCCTACATTGGCTCGGCCGATCGCACTGATAATTCCCATGGTGACGGTTTGGCTTAGCCCGAATGGATTGCCGACCGCTAAGACCATCTCACCGACTTCCAACTGAGAGGCATCGCCCCAGGGGAGTGCTGGGAGGTTTGAGGCGTCGATTTTGATCACGGCAACATCGGTCTTGGGGTCTGTTCCAATAACCTTGGCTTTGAACGTTCGTTTGTCCGGTAAGGACACGTTCAGTTCATCGGCCCCTTCCACGACGTGATTGTTCGTGATGATGTAGCCGTCCGATGTCACGATCACACCGGAGCCCAAGCCTTGCTGCTGAAATTCGCGTGGAGCCGGCATTCGACGCTCAAATTCCTCTCCGAAGAAACGGCGGAAGAAGGGGTCATCGAAGAATGGGCTTTGGAAGCGCTGGCCCTCCTGCTTTGCTTTCTTGATAGACGAGATGTTCACAACAGAAGCCTTGGCGCGTTTTGCTATCGGGACAAATGGCTGTCCTGACAATGCCCCGTCCACTGTGGGTGCGTTCGTGAATTGAACCGTCCCCGTCAGCGGTTGCGACACAGCTACATTCGGAGAGGGCGAGAACGTGATGACGCCAGAGACGACCAGAGCTCCTCCGCAGAGCAGGGCGGCCAGAGTATGCCAGTATCGTATTTCCATGATACGCTCCCCATATTTTGACATTGATCGCAGAATCCGTCAGAGACTGAACGTTGAGCGTCAAGATCCAAAATCATGAACAGCCAACGCGGAGATAGTTCCGGCGCGATCTGTTCCAGCCTCAGAAAAGACCATGGGCTAAAGGGGTCTCGCACCACTCGACTGCATGATCATCATCGGTCTGGGATCGGCTTCCTCGCTGCCTCCGCCGGAGCCGGTAAAGTCTATTCGAAGCTCCAAGTGCGTGACGTCCTCCCAGTTGTCGTTCTCGCTGCTTACAATCGGAGCGCCATCGTGTGAACCACTGTTGTAATCTCATGGTTGTCCACGCTCACTTTCTTCACATCCCTGCGAGCTGTCCTCTGGACCGCACACCTCAGTACCCTGCCTTGTGTTGCGTGAGCCTGGAAGCAGGATGGGACCGCACTGAGCGTGCGGCACGAGTGCGGCCCCTCATTTGCTCACACTGGAACAGGGATAACGATTGTCTAGGTTTCTTCGATCATGATGCGCCGACACTTGGCCTCTTCCCGTTTTGGGAAGGTAATCGTCAATAGGCCATGCTTGTGCGTGGCGGACGCCTTGTCGTGTTCGACAAAGGACGGCAACCGGAAGAGCCGTGTAAACCGGCCGTCGGCAATTTCGCGGACGTGGTATTTCCCCGAGTCTTTAAGCTGAACATTCCGTTCACTCTTTACGGCCAGGATCTGGTTATTGACTTCCAGGGTGATGTCCTTGGGGTCCCATCCGGGCAGTGCCATTTGAATATAGAACCCATTGTCATCTTCCCAGGCATTCGAGGCTGGAACCCATGTCTGATCGCCTGCATCAAAAGCTCGCACGGCTTCATTGAACAGCCGGTCAACCTGACGATCAAACGCCTCCGTTCGGATGGTTGAAATGGCGCTCGGTAAATAGCTGGTCATAACACTCCCTCCTCCTCTCTACGAGAGGTTTTGTTATGGGTTAAGAGTTGAGGCTAATGGACTGTGGCGTAGGCCAAACAGGGAGTCGGGGCAATCTCTGCCGCCAGTACTCCGCCAGTGTTGGGCCGTACCCCAATCCACCTGGTTAAGTATCAGCAACGACAACCAGATAAATTCTTTCAAGAGGAAGTCAAGAGGGGGCGCTCCATTGCTGGGGAATCCCACAAATGTTGCACCGAGAGAGGGGATTTCCCCAGAACTCTGGCCTGTTTATAGTGGCGCCTGGGGGATATCTCGCCAGAAGGAAATAGCTGGAGATTGAGGTCGTTCGGTGAACCGGACAAGTGTGATGGCGATCAGTCCTCGGTGATTTCACTGCAAGCATCAATGGCCATGCTCTTTCCTTGATCTGCTTTCAGGCACTGATTGAACTGTGAGTCCTTGTCTTGACAGGAAGTTAACCGTGCCTCTAGATACTCAGTACGGAGGGAGCTATGAATGTACTCGGTTATACGTATGCCCATTCGCTGGATCAATTCAACCTGCAACCCATGGAGTTGCCTGATCCAACGCCCAGCGGTCGAGATCTATTAGTTGAGGTGAAGGCCATCGGGTTGAATCCTATCGACTACAAGATTCGAAGCCGGCGATCCGGTTCCGCCGGGCAGCCTGTCGTTTTGGGGTGGGATGCAGCAGGCATTGTGCGGGCTTGCGGTCCGGAGGCGACACGGTTCAATGTCGGCGACGAAGTCTTCTACAGCGGGGATCTCAAGAGGGCCGGCTCCTACGCGACACGCCAACTGGTGGATGAACGGCTGGTGGCCTTGAAACCGAACACCCTCTCCTTTACGGAAGCGGCAGCGCTTCCGCTGACCAGCTTGACGGCCTATGAGATGCTCTTTGAAAAAATGCGACTCACCGGGTCGGATCGGCGGGCGATCCTCGTTATCGGTGGCGCAGGAGGCGTTGGGTCGCAAGCGATCCAGCTGCTCAAATTGAAAACCAACATGACCGTGATTGCCACAGCCTCACGACCGGAGAGTCGGCAGTGGGTCAAAAGTCTTAGCGCCGATCATGTCGTGTCCCATCAGGCGTTTGTGGATGATGTACGGAAACTCGAGTTGAAGTTTGTCGATTTCATCTTTAGCACGACTCATTCTGGGCAGCATTGGTCGAAGATGGCGGACATTGTTGCTCCATTCGGGGAAGTCGGGATGATCGATGATGCAGATGGGTTGGACCTCTCCGTCTTCAAGCCAAAGTCTGTGAGCCTGCATTGGGAACTCATGTTCACGAAGTCGAGTTTCGACTATCGTGCGGCCTCTCAGGGGGAAATCCTCGAGGAAGTAAAGAGCTTGATTGAATCTGGCAAGATGCGCACGACGGCCAACCGTGTGTTGACTGGACTGACGGTCGAGAATCTTCGCGCCGGCCATACGATGCTGGAACAGCATACCAACGTCGGGAAGGTCGTTGTGCAGCTATGAGTGCCATCCTGCGCTAGTTCGTTCTGTGGCCCCTCGACAGTTTGCCGATGGGCTCATCTATATTAAAGCGTCTGACGGGGCTTGGTTCAACATCGCTCACGGTATGGTTGCGAAGGTGCTTTCCTATGATTCGACTTCTCGCAGGGTGACGTTTCTCGTGCGTATTGCCGCAGGGACGAGGTATGCGCCGCATCGCCATGCGGCGGCAGAAGAACGCTGTGTACTCGAAGGGGGTTGTCTCTGTGGTGGGCGTGAGCTCGCCGTCGGCCACTACCATCGCGCCGAAGCCGGGACGGAGCACCACGATACCTCGTCCGATGACGGATGTCTGCTGCTCGTGATTTCCTCTCCCCAGAACGAGATGTTGCAATCGCGCTTCGCCTGACGCCGTTTTCCTTTCGCTCATAAATCCAAACAAACAGGTCGAGTCGTAGAGTAAAGAGGAACAGTGCCATCTGGGTTGCGATCTCTGCCGAAGCGTGCTACGAAAATATAATTCATGCTACTGATGAGAGGGAGGCGGTATGGACGAGTTGGTTCGGTTCGGCGTGTCGTTAGATCAGCGTCTCTTGGCGGAGTTCGACCGTCATATCAGGCGGAGGCATTACACGAATCGCTCGGAGGCACTCCGTGATCTGATTCGCAACGATTTGATCGGAGATGAGTGGGATGACGATAAGGAGACGGTCGGCACCATTACGTTTGTGTACGACCATCATGTGCGGGACCTGGCGAGCAAGTTGACCGATATTCAGCATGATTATCACGGGCAGATTCTTTCAGGGATGCATGTGCACCTCGATCACAATCATTGCCTTGAAGTACTGGTGGTGAAGGGGAAGGGAACGGATATCAAAAAGGTGGCGGATGCGTTGGTGTCGGTCAAGGGTGTGAAGCACGGGAAGTTGACGATGACCACGACGGGAATATTTCTTCGCTAGCAGTTGTCCGATGAACCATATATTGAGCAAACGATTGTTGTCCGTGACTTTGTGTGTGTGCCTGGTGTCGGCCCTCTGTTGGGGAGACAGTGCATCGGCGCATGATCCCGACGAGCCTGAGCTGGAAGTGCCGGAAGTGGCCGTGCTCGGTGAAAAACCTGTGGCGGCGTCTTCTCAACAATTCATCCCTGACAAAGAAATTATCCTGCAACCTCAAGGACGTCCTGCGCAGGTCCTTCGGCTGATCCCCGGCTTTGTGGCCGTTGAACATTCCGGTGGCGCGGGGAAGGCGGATCAATACTTTCTTCGAGGCTTCGACGCAGACCATGGGACGGACGTCGGTTTCTTCCTTGATGGGATGCCGATCAACCTGCGAACCAATGCGCATGGGCAAGGCTACACGGACCTCAACTTCATCATCCCGGAGACGATTGAAGGAGTTGATGTCCACAAGGGCTCGTACTTACCGGAGTACGGAGACTTTGCGACAGCGGGGGCGGTGAATTTTCGGACGCGTAACATGGTGAAAGAAGGAGTCATTCAGGGAGCGGGTGGGGAATATAGCACGCAGCGGTACCTGCTCATGTTCTCTCCGACTAAAGACCGCGTGCGTACCTTATTCGCCGCCGAGGGGTTCTATACGAATGGCCCGTACCTCAACGACAATCAATATTATCGGACCAATCTGTTGGGCAAGGTCACGACGAATCTGACAGGAAGAGACGAGGTGAGTTTCAAGGCAACCTTCCTTCATTCCAAATGGGATGGTTCCGGTGAAATTCCCTTCCGTGCAGTGAGTACGGGTCTTCTGGACCGGTTCGGTTCCATCAATCCGTATGAAGGAGGCAACACACTCCGAACGACGGGGAACTTGAACTATCACTATGACACCACCACAGGTGGTCAGTTTTTTGCGAATGCGTACGGCCAATACTATCGACTGGATCTGTTCACGGATTTTACATTCTTCCTCAATGATCCGATCAATGGCGATGGTTTTGCCCAGTTCGATCGCCGGGCTATCTATGGTGGCGACCTTGGTTTCAAGCAGCGGATCGAACTGCTGGGCATGCCGATCATTGGGACGGTGGGGTTTCAGACGAGAGTCGACGATGTTCATACAAAGTTGGGGACTCAGACCCTGCGGACTCCGACCGGGACTGCCATAGACAGTGATGTCCGTAGCGTATCCTATTCCCCCTTCGTCAAGACTGAAGTCCAGCCGTTTTCCTGGCTGAGGCTTTCTGGAGGGGTGCGAGGGGAGTTTTTCACATTTGATGTGAGCAACCGTTGTACGACTTGTGTCGAGCAACCAGACGGTCGAAAAGGGTCCGGCATTGTCCTTCCGAAGATGAGCATAATTGTTGGGCCTTGGGCCAGGACTGAGTTCTTCGTCAACTACGGCGATGGGTTCCACAGCAATGACGCCCGATCAGCGGTAGCCATCGGAGCCTCTCCGCTGGCGAGGGCGAGAAGCTATGAGGTCGGGGTTCGCTCAAGACCATGGGGCCAGGAGGGGCTTGAGTTGATCGCGACGGCATGGCGACTGGATCTCAAGTCGGAACTTGTCCTGGTCGGCGACGAAGGGACGACGGAGATACGCGGAGCCACCAGGCGTCAGGGCGTAGAAGTGGCCGCCCGAGGCAAGGTGTGGGGACCCCTTTATGTCAACGGCAGCTTTACCTGGACCCATGCGGAGTTTCGCAATGGCGATGCCATTCCGTTGGCACCGGAATACACCGCCTATGGAGCGGCCATCTTACAATGGCCTGAAGGGCTCACCTCGCAACTGCAAGCCACGTATCTTGGCGTTCGGCCCCTCATCGAAGATCGAAGCATCAAGTCGCCCTCGTGGATCACGTTCGATCTCTCGGAGCGATACCGTGTGCCGGTCAAGTTGCCGCATGGACGGGTGGAAGCGTTTCTCTTTGTTCAAAACCTATTCAGTACCAAGTGGGAACAGGCGATATTCGCGTTCGAATCCCGACTCCGCAATGAGGGAGCAGGAGTCAACGATATTCACTTCGTGCCGGGTAATCCGCGGACGGTGATGGCCGGAGTCGCGTGGTACTTTTGAACTGCCGAATGGTTTATGTTGCATGGCGAATCGCTGAGGTGAATGCATCAATCTGAACGTGTACCAGGGACGTACATGCATCACTGATCATGACGATATCAAAGACTCTCCCGCGAACGTTTTTCAACCGCCCTACGCTGGCCGTGGCTCGGTCGCTGGTCGGCAAGTACGTGGTGCGTGAGAACGGGAATGGGACCGTTGCTGGGAGAATCATCGAAGTGGAGGCCTATGTCGGCTCGCAGGACAAGGCCTGTCATGCGTCAAAAGGGAGGACGGCAAGGACGGAGGTGCTGTTCGGCCCTCCAGGGATATCCTATGTCTACCTGATCTACGGCATGTACCACATGTTGAACGTGGTAACGGAGCGGGCTGAATTCCCAGCTGCTGTGTTGATCCGGGCGATTGAAGTCGACGGCGAATTGATCGATGGTCCAGGGAAGCTCTGCCGCGAGCTAGGGATCGATCGGTCGTTGCATCGACTCGACATGACGCATGGAAGTCAACTCTGGTTTGAAGA
>Ga0224495_10001567_pt1 | contig 15909 bp, 15 predicted proteins | sample SF_Jul11_sed_USG_FD_168128 | JGI IMG/M metagenome (GOLD analysis project Ga0224495, IMG submission 168128) | Sediment microbial communities from San Francisco Bay, California, United States - SF_Jul11_sed_USGS_4_1 | ecosystem: Environmental > Aquatic > Marine > Sediment | place: USA: California... | reverse complement strand
TCGGGTCCAGGTGGTCGGCCATGGGCAGTTCGGTGGCCATTTTATATTCATCCCCCGCCTCGCTTTTCATCCCCATCTCCTCATAGGTCTTGCCCAGCTCGTACCTGGCGCGGATGGATCTTGAGTTGAGCTCCAGGGCTTTTTTCAATTCCCGCACCGCGTCCTCGTTGGTCCCCTTTGGCAGGCCGCCGAAGAAGGTGTTGGCGAACATTTTCAGCGCCCAGTTCAGGTTGGCTATCTCGCGGTAATAGACTCCCATCAATATTCGTCCTCGGGAGTTGTTCGGGTCCAGCTCCAGGGCCTTGACTCCGCTGCGCTCCACATCCCGGGAAAGCTTCACTTTCTCCTTGCCTCCCTTGAATAGGGCCATCTTGCCCGTGGCCAGCGCCAGCAGATAATGCCCTTCGGCAAGGTCTGGGTTCTTGGCGGTTATCTTGCCCGCCAGGTCCATCGCCTCCTGATAATATTTTTCCGATTCATTCGAGTTCAGGTCCTCTCCGTTGTCCACCAGGCATTGCGCCAGCCTGGTCTGGGCCTGAGGGTTCTGCGGGTCCGCCGCCACTGCCTTGCGGTAGAGGTCCAGGGCATCCTTGTTGTTGTATTGATCCCGATACGAGTCTCCGCCCTTAACCAGCGAATCCGAAGTCTGCGCCAGGCTCGTGGCCGGGGTCATGACCATAGCCGCCATCAATAACAGAATCGCGAATCTCATTTCCCATCTCCTATCAGCAAGTGACAGCCAGTTTAGAAACTTATACAGCCAACAGGCTTATGTGGCCATCCATTGGCCATTTCCGCCTTGTGGTTTCATCATATCCTATCCCAGGTTCATCCGCCCAAACAGCAGCTGCGCGATCCACCCGGCCAGGAATGGAACAAAAAACGTGGAGCCAATCCTGGCAATGGTCACGGGCCATCCCACCAGCCCCGCCTCCAGCGGTATTTTTGTGATCCCCAGCAATAGCCAGCCCGAGATGAACGCCACCACGGGCCCGATGGCCGCCCCGGCCTTCACCAGCCCCGCAGCGATGGGAAAGCTGGTGAACGGCCCGCCAGGGGTGAAGGCCCCAACAAGGGTGCCCACGGCTATCCCCCGCCAGCCCGACTCCACTCCCAGCCATTTGACCACCAGATCCTTCGGGATCAGCGCCTGCATCAGCCCCGCCACCATGAAGGCGGCGATGACCAGCGGCAAGGTGGGCACGATCATCGCCATGCCAGACTGGAGCCCACGGATATGCTGCCCCTCTCCCTTTACATATCCGATGGCCACCAGAATCACCGCGATAAAGACCATTATTCCGGTCTGGATGTAAAATTCAGTGAACCTCATCTTTTTCTTTTCCATGTTCTATTGGCGCGCTTTCGGCTTTGTCCCGCCGAACAACGCAAACTCCAGATATTTAAAATAACAATCCACATTTTCGAAACCAATATCGACAAGCCACTCCAGCTGCCGATCCAGCGGTGAAGTGACCTGCAGATCCTCCCTGCGCCTGGTCATCCATTCGTTGCGCACCAGCTCCCGATCCGCCCCAAGCCCGCGCCGGCGCCTATCCTCGGTCAACGCGTCCACAAAATCCTCCTCAAACAGCCGGGACAGCTTGTCCGTGGGGGAGGATACGTTGTCCAGGTTGATAAACACGCCACCGGGGGCCAGCAAATCGAAAACCTGGCGGTACAGGCCTGCCTTGCGTTCGCCGGGCTGGTGATGGATGGCAAAACCGGACACCACCAGATCCATCGGGCCATGGGCCGCCACGGCGGTGGCCCATGAAGGCTCGGAGAAATCCAGCTTCATCACTTCGGCTTCCACTCCTTCGGCCGCCATTTTTTCCCCGGCGGCGGCCAGCATCGTGGCCGAATAATCCACCAGCGTCAGTTTGGCCGATGGCCAGCGCCTTGCCATGGCAAGGCCCATCACGCCATCGCCGCAGCCCAGGTCCAATATTCTATCCACATTCAGGGCGGTTGTTTCCACGATTTTCACCGCCAGCCGCAGTTGCTCCACGGCCAGGGGAATGGCCCCCCTGGTGTTTGCAAGATAATTTTCCGCCTGTCTGGGGTCGCTCCACACCCCCCCTTTGCCTGCCTGGCTCATATCACCTTTATGCTCTCCACCGGCGCCTGCCTGCCCGCCTTCCATGCCGGATAAAGCCCGGCCAGGATGGTGAGGCCAAACACTCCGATCAATATCCCCACAATGCTCTCCTTAAAGAGCCTTATTTTCAACACCGGGTCCACCACCGCCCCGCCCACGGCATAGCCGTCCTCCACCCATCTTGATAGGTCCAACCCGTAGTGGTACAGATAATAGAAAAACGGAGCCGTGAGGATGATGCCCATTATCAGGCCCACGAAAGCTATGAAAAGCGACTCCAGCGCCACCAGCCGGAAAAGCGATCCCGGCCGCATCCCCACGGCCAGCATTATTCCAAACTCCCGCTGCCGCTCCAGGACACTCATGAAAATCGTGTTCAGCACCCCCGCCGAGATGAGCAGGCCCACCAGAAACTGCGACAGATAATTAGTGCTCCTGTCGACCTTAATCAAGCCGGAGACCTCTTTTTGCGTCGTTTGCCAGGTGAGCGCCTCCAGCCCCTCCTCCCCGGCCAGGGCGGCGGCGATCTGGCTCCGCGCGGCGTTCACCTTGCGCTGGTCCTTTATGAACACCGCCACCAGGGAAGCCTCGTGGGGGCCGTATTTGAGCGTCCTGCGCACTCTGTCAATAGGCATCAGCGCAAACGCGCCATCCACCTCTTCCACGCCAGTGCGGAAGATGCCCGATACGCGGCCCACCTCGCTGACGATTTCGCCGTCCACATCGGTCATGGTGTACACCATTTTCTTGCCGATCTTGAGCTTCAGCTTTTCGGCCACCTTGGCGCCCACCACGATCTCACGGCCATCCGTATCCGATGGCATCTCTCCCTCTATTATGGAACGGACAAACATGTTGTTGGCGTCGGTTTCCAGAGAGGGGTCCACTCCTAAAAAGACGCCTCCCACGCTTTTGGCGGCGCTGGCGAACATGGCCATGCCGGTGATCCTCTCCGCCGCGGAGACTACGTTCGGATTCTTTAACGCCAGCTCCCGCACGCGCTGGGCGTCGGCCATTCTCTTTTGCAGCGTGGGCATGTCGTTATACCCCTTCGGCTCCACCGTGATATGGCCCAGGCCCATTGCCGCGCTGGTGTCCACGATGTTGGTGTAGGTGTAATCACCGGAGCCGGTGAACACCACGGACAGAAGGATGCCTCCGGCCACGGTGAAGCAGGTGATGAAGGTCCTGCGTTTTCTCCGCCATAGGTTTCGCCAGGCGAGTTTTATCAGCATTCTGCCCTCCTGCGCCGGCTCATAACTGGTGAATCGCCTTCACCGGCTGGATCACCGCCGCCTTGAGGCCAGGATAAAGGACCGCCAGGAATATGATGATTACCAGCGTGAACACCGGGGTTGTTATCGATTCGGATGTGACCCTGGTGTACCAGACCGGATCCATGGTCACTCCGCCCAGGGAGACGCCATCGCCGATGGAGGAGAGGTCTATCCCATGTTTTTCATAATATAGCGAAACCGGGAGACCGGCCGCCACCGCCAGCGCGCATGCGATGGCCGCCTGGATGGCCGCCTCGAAAAAGACTATGGCCATCACCTGCCATGGCGAGACCCCCAGAGCCTTCATGATTCCAAACTCCCGGATCCTCTCGAACACGCTCATGAGCATGGCGTTGAGCGTGACCATGGCCACCGCCGAATACATGATGAGCACCATCACTATCGAGCTGGCGTCGGACACATCCAGCAGGCTGGCCATCACCGGCGAAAGCTCCTTCCAGCTTTTCACTTCGTTTTCGCCGGCGACGTTCTTTATAGTTTCCAAGGCCGAGTCCAGGGGCTCGGTCCTGTCCTTTCGCAGGATCACTATCTCGTGGACGCCATCGGGGATGGCCATGAACTTGCGCAGCGCGCCCTGGGTCATGAAGATCGAACCCCGGTCCACTGCGTCGCCCACCCCTTTTAGCACGCCCCGCACCCGGTAGAGGTCGTTGGCCATGGCGCCATCGGAGGACTGGCTGACCAGCACCAACTCGCCGCCTAGCTTCACATCCAGAATCTTTGCCAGCTTGACGCCTACCACCACCCCAGTGGGGTCGTTGTCATCCAGCCATTGGCCGGCGGTAAGATGCTTATAGGTCTGGGTTACTTTCTTTTCCCTCTCGATATCCACCCCCATGATGGAGACCCCAGCCGAGTTCTGGCCATGGGCGGCCAGGCCGAAGCCGAAAAGCCTGGGAGAGGCGAGGAAACCCGCGGCGTCCAGTTTTTCCAGGATATCCTCATACCCCTCGACCCTGGTATACAGGTCCGGGTCGCTGCGGTAGCCCTCTTTGTGGATCTGGACATCCCCCAGGTTCATCATCACCAGGTTGCGCTCGAGCACGTCCAGGAATCCGTCCATCAACCCCCAGTAAAAAATCATGATGGCGCCGGCGAGGGCCATGGCGCCGATGGTGGTCAGCGACCGGGTCTTGCGCCGCCATATGTTGCGATAGGCCAGGGGAAAAATTTTCATTTCTTTTCCGTAGCGGTGTTATTTTCCCCTCTTCAGCGAAGAGATGCTGAAGAGCGCGTCATCCAGAGGAATGTTGAACTCCATCTGGTCATATATCACTTCCGTATACTCGCCCGGCTTATCCTCCGGCGTCACCCGCAGCCTGGCGGGGAACTGGCGCCCGCCCATCATTTTGATATCGGAAAAGGTCATCGTCCGCATCTTCACCATATCCTCGTCGTAATATGTGGAGACTATCGGCATCAGGTCCTCCACCCGCACCACGATGGTGATCTTCCCCCACACCACCGCCGCGTCGGGCAGTGGGATTAGCTCGAATTCATATACATCCAGGCCATCGCGTTTCCCCTCGAAGGTCAGGAGGGCGTCATAATCGTCGGACATGCGCGATTCCTTCACCAGGTCGTCGTTGGTGAAATGGCTTCCCATCCAGGAGCCCATCATCATCCCGGATGTGAGCCGGATGGTTTTGTCGGTCTTTGGCAGGTAAGTGTAGATGCTGGTTCCCGATTTGAGCGTGGCGGTCCCCTTCTCCTTCACCGGAGCGTTTATGGTCACCAGCGAGTAGTCCTTCCCTTTGCTCCATGCCTCCAGCGAAAGCTTGCGGGCATAGCGCTCCGTCTTTACTTCCATGGTGAACACCCCCCTGGAGCTGTCGCCGCGCCACATATCATCCACCCGCTCCAATATGCGCTTGGCTTTTTCCCTGGGGGTTTCGGCGGGGGCGGCGCCGGAAGATATGGTCAGCGCGGCGAAAATCACTGTGACAGCCGCGAAAAAGGCCCCGCCTCGAGCTGAAAATGGGACGAACATCTGATCCTCCATTTATTTCCATTATAAACAGAGCGGGTTTTGCATGGTAGGCTTTATCTCATCCGCCATCCGGGGGCGCTCCGGCCCGGCATGGCGGGCGCGCTGGGGCGGGTGAACTCATTTTATAGGGTTACCAGGCGCCATATATCTTCAGGAGACTTCCCCGTCTTGTTGGTCAGGTGCGCTTAAAACAGGCGATGGAGGTCAATCCACCAGAATGGCCTCATTTCCTGGCTGGTTCACCGCCTGGCCGGAATCGATCAGGGGCAAGGTCAATATGAACTCCGCTCCCTGGCCCGGCTCGCTTTTTACCCGGATTGAACCGCCATGCAGCTCGATGATTCTTTTCACTATCGGCAGGCCCAACCCGGCGCCGCCATGCTTGCGGGTGCTGGAGCCATCCCCCTGGCGGAACACCTGGAAAATAAGCTCCTGCTTCTCCGGCTCGATCCCGATACCGTTGTCCTTGACGAATATTTCCACGCCATCGCGAACGTCCCTGCATCCCACCTGCAATATGCCCGTTCCTTTGGGCGTGAACTTGATGGCATTCGATAGCAGATGGGTCAACGCCTGGGTGAGCCATTCATGATCGACGTTTACGATCCTGTCATTTTTCGAACATATTATCCGGACCTTATGGCCGGCGGCGGCGATCTCCAGCTGCAGGGCGTCCATAACCTGGTATATGATCAGATTCATCAAGACAGGGCGCAGGTTAAGCTCCAGCCTGGAGTTGGAGATGGCGGAAAAGTCCACCAGGTTCTCGATAACCCCCAGCAGCGTCATCCCCTGGCTCTGGATTTTTTTCAGCATCTCCAGCTCGTTGTTTTGCAGCCTTTGGCCGGAGTTTTCCAGCAAGCTGGAAAAACCGAGGATGCTGGTGAGCGGGGTCCGAAGCTCATGGCTGATATTGGCCAGAAACTCAGTCTGGGCCTTGTCAAAATCCAGCGCCAGCCCCCTGTGCGTCTCGATCTCGCGGTTTTTACTGGAAAGCTCCTCCTCCCGGATTTTCAGGGCGCCCCGAATATCTTTTATCCGCCTGATTTCCGCCACGATCTGCAAAGTGACCCGATGCTGCAAAGCGGAGACCGACACCGCCAGCACCATGAACGCGGAATAGAAGAAAAGATGGGTGGAGGTAAGATCCGGCGAGTGGGAAAAATGGCCGTGCGCCACGACTGGGATCAAATAGCCGGCCAGGCCCATCAGCGAAAAAACCACCATGATCCTGGGCGGAAGATGAGAGACCGACGCGGCGATGAGCATCACCAGGCCGGAGACCAGCGCCCAGCGCGAAGAGCAGCCGCCGGTGAAATAGATCATCAACCCGGCCACCGTTACGCCGGCCAGCATAAGCGAGTAAAAGATCCAGGTTATGGAGATTATGGAGCGCGGCTGGCCAAGAAGATATATGGTGTATAGGCAAAAAACGGTGACGACGGCCCTGATGGCGAAAAGCTTCTGGAAAAGATCCGGCGTCAGGTAAAGGTCCGGCAGATTGGAAAAGGCCATGAACAAAACGCCGAGGATCGCCCCTAGCCTGACGCGCTTGGCGTAAGACTGCAGCAGGAACTCCTCCTCGTCTGGCCTGAGCCCAGACGGGAAGAAAAGCCAAAACAAAAAGCTATCCTGGCTCAAAACTCCACCATGGCTAACTTAAAAACGAATTTAACCCCAAAAGTTTAGTTTACTCTTTTTTCTCCATCGCAACAATCGAATCCGGCCACCAGGAAATCAAGCCTTGGGTATCAGAAAACCGAGATGATGGGCCGCATGCCCCAGATGCAGCGCGCGCCATTGCTCCACCGAAAGCTCGCCGAACAGGGCGGAGGGATGGACAGTCCGGGCAGTGGCCAGCCGCCTCAAGCTCTCTTTGGCCCCGGCGATGGCCGTTTTCTCCTCGGTGGTTTCCGGCGGGACAGACTGCGGCGCGGTCTTGCTGCCGGGCCGCGTTCCATATCGGACAAGCCACCAGTACATCGGCTTGCCCAGCAGAACGCGGATGATCCATGGAAGCATCTGTTTGAATCCATCCAGCGATCCGGTGAAGTAGTAATCAAGATGGTGGCAAACCTGTCCCAGGTTCCACTGGCCGACCCGGTCATACCCGGATTTCTCCAGCCGCTCAATCTCTGCGATGACCTCTTCGTATGCGCTGAACTCTATCTTGCGGTGTTGCATGGCGTGGCCTTTTAGATTATTCAGCGAATATTACTCCGCTTTGATTTTCCGTGCAAGAGGGCGGCCCGGCCTGGCGGAGCCGGACCCGGTATTTAAAAAAAACGCCGGGATGTAACTCCCGGCGGTCATGCGCACAAAGCGTTTGAACGAGGCCCTGAACCAGGCTCAGCGTGGCGACTGCAGCTAAACCTTCAGCGCGGCCCGATCAGGCCACGATATCGGCCTCGGCGAAGAAGTAGCTGATCTCCCGGGCGGCGGAAGCGGCGGAGTCCGACCCGTGGACCGAGTTCTTTTCCACATCCACGCCCAAATCCTTTCGGATGGTTCCCTCCGCGGCCTGGGCCGGGTTGGTGGCGCCCATGATCTCGCGCCACTTCTCCTGGGCGTTATCCCCCTCCAGCACCGCGATATAGCAGGGGCCGGAGGACATGTATGTGGTCAAGGACGCAAAGAAGGGCCGGGCCTTGTGCTCGGCGTAGAATCCCTCGGCCTGGGCCAGGGTCATCAGAATCCTGCGCAGCGCCACCACCTTCATTCCATTTGTCTCTATCCGGCTTAATATCTTTCCCGCCAGCCCTCGGACGGCCGCATCCGGCTTTATCATCGCAAAAGTTCGAGCCATTTTGATCCTTTCGTTAAAAAGCGGGGGCGCTCCTTGCAAAGCGCCCCCGCGGTAGTTTTCGCAAAAATCCAGGCTTATGGCCTGTATTCGTCTATGATCTTGTTCAAGTCGTAATTGTCATCCCCTTTGGCCTTCTTCCGGATATCCGTCAGCCGGTCCAGCAGGGTAGGCTGTTCCTTCTTGTACAAAAGCCCGATGGGCGTCTTGCCCACCTTGGAGCGCAACGCAATGGCCAGCGCCGCGTTCAGGTCGGTCACATCATGGTCCTCCGGCACATCCTCCAGGGCATCCTTGTATGAGTCGAAGGTGTTGATCTTGTTGAAAGTGGGGCAGGGGCTGATGATGTTGACAAAAGAAAAGCCCTTGTGGGCCAACGCTCCGGCCACCAGATCCTGCACCTGCTTGCTCTTGGAGCTGTACCCCTGGGCCACATAGGTGGCGCCATAGGTCAGGCAGAAAGCCAGCGGATTCACCGGGTTATCCGGCGCGCCGTATGGGGTGGTGACGGTGACCATCCCTGTTTCGGAAGTGGGAGACACCTGCCCCTTGGTCAACCCGTATATGGAGTTGTCCATCAGGATGTAGGTGATATCCGTGTTCTTGCGGGCAACGTGCGGCACATGGCCGCCGCCGATGGAGAATCCGTCTCCGTCGCCGCCGAAAGCGATCACCCTCATGTCCGGCCGGGCCATCTTTACCCCGGCGGCCACGGGCAGCACCCGGCCGTGGGCGGTGTGCATGCCGTATGTCTTCACAAAGTAGGGAAAGCGCGACGAGCAGCCGATACCGGACACCAGCACTGTCTCGTCTATGTTCACCTTCATGTCCGCGAACGCCTTGAGCACAGCGTTGAGCACGCCATAGTCCCCGCAGCCGGGGCACCAGGTGGGCGGAACCGTGCTCTTATAATCCTTCGCCTTGAATGGCTCTGTGGCGGTTGTCATTTCGCAATCTCCTTTATCTTATCCAGGATCATTTTCGGCGTGAACGGAAGCCCGCCGTAGATGTTGTAGCTGATCGGTTTCATATCCGTCTTCATCTTGATGATATGAGCGAACTGCCCCTGTTTGTTGATCTCAGGCACGAGGATCTTCGGATACTTCTTGCCGAAAGCCTCCATGGCCTTGACGGGCAGCGGCCACACCAGCTTCGGATAAAGCCCGGCCACCTTCACACCCTCGGCCCGGGCAAGCTTTATCGCCTCGCGGGCGGTGCCGATGGTGGAACCCCAGGCGATCACCCCCAGGGTGGCGCCCTCCTGATGGTCCGCCTCGGTGGGCGGGAAGAAATCCTCCAGGTCATCCAGCTTGCCGAACCGTTTGTCCAGCATGGCAGTGTGGTTGGCCGGGGTATAGCGCGGCGCCGACGAGGGCGCGTGCTCCAGGCCGGTGGATATATAGTTGCCCCCGGGCTGGCCCGGCTTGGACATGGGCGAGATGCCGTTCTTGGTCAGCTCATAGCGCTCGAAAGGCTTGTCGCCATTGGTTCCGGGCTTGTACTCCTGCCGGTTGACGATGCGCACGCTCTTGGGGTCCGGTTTCTTGATGGAACTGGTCCTGAAACCCAACGACCCGTCGGAGAGGACCAACACGGGAATCTGATATTTCTCCGCGATGTTGAAGGCCTCGACGGTGAGGTATATGCAGTCCTCCACTCCCTCGGGGCTGATGACCACCTTGGAAGCGTCTCCGTGGCTGCCAAGGGCCGCCAGGAAAAGGTCGCTCTGCTCATGCTTGGTGGGCAGGCCTGTGGAAGGTCCGCCGCGCTGCACATCGGCGATCACCACGGGCACTTCCATCATGGAGGCCATGCCGATAAGCTCCTGCATCAGCGAGAGGCCGGGGCCGCTGGTGGCGGTCATGGACTTCACACCGCCATAGCTTGCCCCGATGACGTTGGCCAGCGAGGCGATCTCGTCCTCGGCCTGCACCAGGTTGCCATTCACCTTGGGCAACATGCGGGAGAGGAAGATGGCCACCTCGGTGGCCGGCGTGATGGGATAGGCGGAAAAATAGCGCACCTGCGCCAGCATGGCGCCCAGGCCGATGGCCTCGTTGCCGGAAATGATGATGACGTTCTCCTGGGGTTTGCCCGGATCCATCTTGAAGGGATCTATCTTCTTAAGGTGCTCACGCGCGTGCTTGGCGCCGGCGTCCAGAGCCTTGAAGTTGACCTCCACCACTTCCTTGCCCTTCTTGCCGAACTTCTCCTCGATCAGCTCTCGCAACGACTCCTTGGCGATGGAGAACAGCTCGGAGATGGTTCCCATGGCCACCATGTTCTTGGAGCGGTAGGTGTTCAGCTCCTCCTTGGCGATTTTGCTCATGGGGACCGGGTAGCAGATGACGCCGTCGATATTCTGCTCCTCGGCGATGTCGCCGCCGGGGAAATCGTATATCAGCACGTTCCCCTTCTGTATGGTGTGCCTGTTCACGTCCAGCGCTTCCTGGTTGAAGCAGCAGAGCACGTTGAAACCGCTCCCCTCCGAGAGGATCGGCTCGTGGGAAAAGCGGATCTGGTACATCGCGTATCCGCCTCTGATCTCCGCCGGGAACGTCTTGAAGGTCAAAACCTCCAGTCCGGACCTGGCCGCGGCCTGGGCGATCATGTCGCCAGAGGAGATGATGCCTTCTCCTCCCTCACCGCCTATTCGGATGATTAAATCATTTGCCTTGTTGGACACTTTATTTCACCTCGCTTGTTGGTTTGCGTTTATCCCGCCAGGTTTCCTTGACCCCTGTTTCAGCGGCGCTTGGCCTTCTTCTTCTGTACGGCCTTGGCCACTTTCTTAACCTTGACGGCGACGGCTTTCTTCGCCGGAGCCGCTTTTACGGTCTTCTTTTTCGCCACGGCTTTCTTGGCCGGGGCGGCTTTGGCCTTCTTGGCCTTGGCGCGGGAGGCCGCCTTGGCCAGGACTTTCTTTATGGTTTCCCCCAGGTCCGCCGGGGATTGGCACACGGCGATGCCGCAGGCGGCCATTGCCTTCATCTTCTCATCCGCCGTCCCCTTGCCGCCGGAGATAATGGCGCCGGCATGGCCCATCCTGCGGCCCGGAGGCGCGGTCTGCCCGGCGATGAATCCCACCACCGGCTTTTTGACGTTGGCCTTTATATACTCGGCCGCCATCTCCTCGGCGCTGCCGCCGATCTCGCCGATCATGCAGATGGCATGGGTCTTCGGGTCCTCGTTGAACAGCTTCAGCGCGTCGATGAAGTTGGTGCCGTTCACCGGGTCGCCGCCGATGCCGATGCAGGTGGATTGGCCGATCCCCAGCGCGGTGAGCTGGCCCACCACCTCATAGGTGAGCGTGCCGGAGCGGGAGACCACCCCCACCGGCCCGGGCATGTGGATATGGCCGGGCATGATGCCGATCTTGGCCTGGCCCGGGGTGATGATCCCAGGGCAGTTCGGGCCGATAAGCCGGCCCTTGCCATGGCCGCGCATGTAGCGCTTCACCTTCACCATGTCCATCACCGGAATGCCCTCGGTGATGCAGACAATCAACTCGATGCCCGCCTCGCAAGCCTCGACGATGGCGTCGGCGGCGAATGGGGGCGGAACGAAAATCATGGTGGCGTTGGCGCCAGTGGCGTCCACCGCCCGTTGGACAGTGTTGAAAACAGGGATCCCCTCCATGGACTGTCCCTCCTTGCCGGGAGTGACGCCGCCCACCACATTGGTGCCATAGGCGCGGCAACCCAAAGCATGGAAAGAGCCTTCCTTGCCAGTGATCCCCTGGACTATCAGTCTTGTGTTTTTATCGACCAGAACGCTCATCGGCCCTCCTCCGTCAATTGCCGGCCGCTTTTACGGCGGCCACCACTTTTTCGGCGCCGTCCCTCATCCCGCTGGCCAGGATGAAGTTCAGCCCGCTATCTTGCAATATCTTCTTCCCCTCGGTGACGTTGGTTCCCTCCATGCGGATGACCACGGGGACGGACACGTTCACTTTGCGCGCGGCGTTCACCACGCCGTTGCCCAGCCGGTCGCACCGGAGGATTCCACCGAATATGTTGATGAATATCCCCTTCACATGCTTGTCCGCAAGGATGATCCGGAACGCGTTTTCGATCTGCTCCTCGGAGGCGCCGCCGCCGACATCGAGAAAGTTGGCTGGCTCGCCGCCGGATATCTTGATGATGTCCATGGTGGCCATGGCCAGGCCGGCGCCGTTTACCATGCAGCCGATGTTGCCGTCGAGCTTGATATAGTTGAGGCTGTGCTTGCTGGCCTCGATCTCCAGCTCCTCCTCCTCGTTCAGGTCGCGATAGCCCACCACATCCTTCTGCCGGTAGAGGGCGTTATCGTCGAAATTCATCTTGCAATCCAGCGCCAGCACCCGGTTGTCGGTGGTGATCACCAGAGGGTTGATCTCCGCCAGGGAGCAGTCCTTGGCCTCGAACGCCTTGTACAGGTTCATTAGAAACGAAACCGCGTCTTTCATCGTCTCGGGAGGCAGATTAAGGAAAAAGGCCAGCTTGCGCGCCTGGGAGGGCATCAGCCCCAACACCGGGTCCACCCATTCCTTGGCGATCTTCTCCGGATGGTTGGCGGCCACTTCCTCTATCTCCATGCCGCCCTCTTCGGAGACCATGAAGCAAACCCGGTCCCTGTCCCGGTCCAGCACGATTCCGATGTATAGCTCCTTGGCTATTTTCATCCCCTCTTCCACCAGCACCGTGTGCACTTTCCGGCCCTCGGGCCCGGTCTGGTGGGTGACAAGGTTCATTCCAAGAATCCTCTTGAACGCCTCCTGCGCCTCGTCCAGGGTCTTGGCGACTTTCACGCCGCCGCCCTTGCCCCTGCCGCCGGCGTGTATCTGGGCTTTCACCACCACCGGCAAACCAATTTCATCCGTCAATGTCTTCAGGTCCACGGCATCCGTGACCACCCTCCCCCTGGGCGTTGGGACATTGTACTTCTTGAGGATTTCCTTCGCTTGATACTCGTGTATCTTCATAAAACCCCGTTTGTGATTTGAAGATCGGACCAATCCCGAACGCTCTATATAGCATATAGTTAAGACCGGGGTCAAAGAAAATCAGCGCATATGCCTCCGACCGGGCAAGCCCCAGTGTGTGAAAAACAGTCGCAGGAGGGCCTGACGGACCTATATTCGCTGCCATTATGGCGGTTTCCATCGCGTTTGGCGGATATTCTGGTAAAATGGCCCCCTAACATTTTATTCTTGGTGTGACCTGCGATGAGCCATTTCATGGACCTGGCCAGGGCGGCCCTGCTTTTCATCACCGTGGCGGTGGTGAGCGCCGTCATTGTCATGAAGGTGGCCATGTACACCGGCGGCGAGGAGATCCAAACCCCCATGGTGCAAGGCGCCACCATCATCAACGCCCTGGAGACGTTGGACCAGGCGGGCCTTTACCTGAAGGTCACCCGGTTGGCCTATCACCAGGAGGTGGGCAAGGACCGGATCATCTCTCAATCCCCAGCCCCGGGCGAGCCTATCAAGGTGGGCCGGGAGCTGAAAGTTGTCATCAGCAAGGGGCCCAAGTCCCAAGCTATGCCGAACCTGACCGGCGTCACCCGGCGAGGGCTGGAAAAGCTTCTGGCCCAGGAGGAGCTAAGGCTCACCAGGACTATCAAAGCTCATTTAGACGGCACGGAGATGGGCGTGATTCTGGCGCAATCTCCGCCACCTCAATCCACCATCCGCAGGGGAAGCGAAGTTACCACCCTGGAGAGCCTGGGGCCCATGCCAAAATATGTAATGGCGCCAGACCTGTCGGACAAAAGCCTGGAGTGGGGCATGAGAACCCTGGGTGAGCTGGACCTGAAAGTGGGGGAAGTGGCCTATAGAAACGATGGCCACAAAGCGCGAGGGACCGTGCTCTACCAGGAGCCGTCCTTTGGCCGGAGAGTGGAGAAAGGCTCCTCCGTGGCGCTGATAGTCTCCGAAGGGCTGGAGGATGGGATTGCGGCGGCGCCTTCCTACACCATACTTTTTTATACGATTCCCGACGGGCCGGAGCCGGTGAAGATCTCCATCATCCAGAGCAACCAGGGGGGTGAAAAGGAGGTGTACAACCGGGTGCATATGCCGGGGGACACCGTGTCGTTGCTGGTGGAGGTCCGGGGAAAGACCAGCGCCAGGATTTTTTTGAACAACAAGCTTTCCGATGTGAAAAGATTTTAATCCAGGAACAGGCGGCGCCTGGGGCCGCCGGAGAATATCAAGAGATGAATAAAAGAAAGATACTCGTTGCCCCTTCCATCCTGTCGGCTGATTTTTCCCGGCTGGGCGAGGAGATCGCCAAAGTGGAGGCGGCCGGCGCCGACTGGATCCACGTGGACGTGATGGATGGGCATTTTGTCCCCAACATCACCATCGGCCCGCTGGTGCTGGAGGCCATCCGGCCACTTACCAGGCTGACCATGGACGTGCACCTGATGATTGAGAAGCCGGAGAAATATATTCCGGACTTCGCCCGGGCCGGCGCGGACGTGATCACCGTCCACGTGGAGGCCTGCCCGCACCTGCACAGGACCATCGGCCAGATTCGGGAGCTTGGCAAGAAAGCCGGGGTCTCCTTAAACCCCGCCACACCTTTGGAAGCCGTGGAGCCGATATTGGCGGAGGTGGACATGGTCCTTCTGATGAGCGTGAATCCCGGTTTCGGCGGGCAGGGATTCATCAAAAGCTCCCTTCAGAGAGCAAAAAGGCTTCAAACCATGGCGGAAAGATTGGGCCTGGACCTGGACATCCAGATGGACGGGGGCATCAAGCCGGAGAACGCGGCGGCGGTGCGGGAAGCGGGAGTGAATATCCTTGTGGCCGGATCGGCGGTGTTCAAAAGCCCAGACGTGAAGGCCGCCATCCGAGCCCTGCGCGAGGGCTGACCGGCGCGGCGCACAGCGGAAAAGTATTTCCAGGACGGCCCCAGGCCAGGAGGATTACTTTGCCTCGGTCTTTCCAAAATCGTGGATCATCCGGGAGACCTCCTCGCTGGTGGCCTGGCCATTGATGACCTTTTCAAGCACAGGATTGCTCACCCCGCCGCGCAAATGCTCAAGGGTTGCGTCCGCGGTGGAGAAAAACTCCTCGGCGGTCATGCCCTTCTTCAGGGCCAACAGAAATGTTTCGATGAGTTCGTTTTCCAGGCTGGAGGAGCCGTCTTCCGTCATATCGCCACCAATATTTTTTCGGTTATCCGATCCAAAAGAGATTAAAACGTACCAAAAAGTTTGTCAAGCCGCCTGCCGGGATTGGCGATAGTGATCCGCCACTCTCTTCTTTGTCTTATATTATCTCATAGGCTGTTGACAAATATCAGCTAAACATTGGATACTAAAGAAATTGCGCATACTCTCGTCAGGTGCGCGGCCAGGTTGGTCATAAGGGGGCCAGGGCCGCAAATGGCTCCGGGCGCCGGTTTGTTCGTAGCGAGGATATCGAAATTTTGTAAATCCTGAGGTTTGAAAATGTTAAGAAAAGTTTTATCTATTGCCAATATTGCCGTTGTTGTTTTCCTGCTTTCCTGGCAGGCATCATGTTCCGGCTCTTCCGGCTCCACCACCGATAACGTTACCCACTCCACTCACTGGAGCTACAGCGGAGAAGCCGGGCCAGACCATTGGGCGGACCTGGACCCGGCCTATGAGCAGTGCGGCGCGGGAACCAGCCAGTCTCCAGTGAACCTCGGCGGCAAATTCTACGGCGAGCTTCCCGATTTTGAGATCCACTACCAGCCCTCCG
>Ga0224495_10001566_pt1 | contig 15910 bp, 9 predicted proteins | sample SF_Jul11_sed_USG_FD_168128 | JGI IMG/M metagenome (GOLD analysis project Ga0224495, IMG submission 168128) | Sediment microbial communities from San Francisco Bay, California, United States - SF_Jul11_sed_USGS_4_1 | ecosystem: Environmental > Aquatic > Marine > Sediment | place: USA: California... | reverse complement strand
AGCGATTGCGGGTGTTGCGCCTTCGGCGGTATTGCCATGGTCAAATAACACGGCGATACGCTCTCCCATAGGTCTGAACGGCAGACCGAATTATGCCGCAAACGGCATGACCTGACAAACGCCAGTTTGCTGTACCAGTCAACGACTGTTCGCCATTTCAATGATTGCTGCACGCAACTCCTGTTTCAGAAGTGTCTCCGCCTGGCTCATCGCACGTCTGGCTGCACTCTCCTTGTCGGGGGCATTGCTCTTGATGGTCCAGCGCCGGGTGCCGCGCACACGGTTGGTTGCTTTCTCCGACAAGGTAACATCCAGTACACCCCGCTGCCAGTACCAGCCTTCCTTAAAGCCCAAGTCAGATAATTCCATCTTCGCCAACAATACAAATTCCGGGTTTTGTCCGGTCTCGATCATGAAACCGGCTTGGGCAAGTGCGCCGGCCACCACTTCAGCAAATCCAGGGGATGACTCGGCGGACACCTGTGAAGCTATTCGCACCCGTTTCAGCAGCTCGTCCAGACTGATTTTTAGGTTTGCACTGCTCCATTGCGATTCGGAAGCACGCCCGGTTATATCGACTATTTGCAAAGATTTTTGCAATGATTCGCGTTCTTGTTGCGAGCCTATGGCCAGGCTGGCCGCAGCAATTTTCTGGAACAAGTCGGTGTTCTGCCTGGACTGTTCGATATGGCTGCCGGTCGTATCATCCAGCTGACCGATCTGCTGACGAAGGCTGGCAGCGGTCTGCAAGCGCGGCATGACTGCCAGCGCATGATGGTTTTTCGTAACAGGGTCTTGCCACATCTCTGCGATATGAATTCCGCGAATGATCTGCTCGGTTCGGGTGGTGATGTGGCGGGAAGCCTGGCTTTCATACTGTCCCGGCCCGGCTGGGGCACTCTTGAATTTTTGGACATCTTCGCTTTCCGAGATGACGGCCACCTGAAATATTTTTGAAAGGTCGGCGCGGGCGCGATCCCTGGCTTCTTCCTGGGTAGATGCTTGCCCGCGTCCGATCAGGTATTGCGTACTTTTGTACTGGGCGCTGTCTCCGCTGATCCAGTCAGGTGCTACGGGTGACTTGCTGGCGCAACCCAACAAGAGTGCAGCCATGAGCAAAAAAAACGTAATGGATGAGTATTTCATTTTCTTCCCCTTGTAGTGGAATTAGTTTGAAATCCAGTGGTGAGACAAATAAGTCTTCCGTTTGTTGCTGATAACCACATCTGGAAATTCCTGTGTTGCAATGACTTGATTACCCTTTCCCAGAAAATCTACCGCAACGGTGTAGCTGCCCGGCGGCAAGGAAAGGCGTGCCAGATGGACATTTGCCGGCAGCGTCAGCCAGCTGCGGGTGTCTGCGCGCTCGGTGGCTATTGCGGCTACGCGGACCAGAAAGAAACTGATTAATTCTGCCGCATCGTTATCGCTGCCTCTTCCAACGCGATCCACGGTCTGTTGTATAGCACCCTTGGCAACAGCACGTGCGATGGATCGTGCAGTGATCGCCGGCATGCGTGAGTCCAGGCTAACCTTGGCAATCGCATCAATGTCTTCCAGCATCTGAGTGGAAACTTGTTTGCCCGATACGCTGATCCGTGCGCCCAGCACTTTGTTGGGACGGGATTCGTAATAGGGCAAGGCGATGTTGTAAAGAACAGGTGGTGGCGGAGCTTCTGTCTTGCGCGACTTGGAGGTATCTACCACGATCGAGGTGGCAGGACCCCAGGTGCCGACAACTTTTTCGCGCTTGATTGGCGCCAGGCCATTGTTCAGGACGAACACCAGTTCGCCCTCCTGCTCAGGTTTGTGGTTTCCAGGGCGCAAAGGTTCAATACCGAACTCCTTCCGGTATCGCGCCAATTCATCCTTTAGCCCCTGTCGTTGCGCCAGCCGCAACAGATCAAGTTTGAGCATGTCCGGCATGGGCATGTCGTAATTGACCTGGTATTTTTTATAGGCTTCATAGGCCTTGCGGTAGGCGATCATCGCATCGCTCCACTCACCCAGTTCCTCGTAGATCATTCCGGTAAGGTAGCGAGACAGGGCATCTTCGGTGAATTTGCTCTCGGGGATTTTTTCCCCGATCTCGCGCAGCTTGATATCCACCTGTAGCGCTTCTACCCGTGCGTCATTGGGTTGCCCGAGCTCAAGGTAATTGAGCGCCATATAGAGGTGCACCAGTACTTGTTCATAGTCATCTCCGGCATAACTGACCGTTGCATCGTTGACAATGAATGACAGGGCATTTTCACTGACGCTGGCAGCATATAGGTGCTCCATCTCCGATTTGGCCAATTCCAGCGCCTGATTGGAGGCGGCAAAATCGCGCTTCATGCGCAGCACCATGCCCTTATTGAGCAAATAAAGCGTACGACCGGTTTTGGAATCAGACTGCTTTTCGATATCTTGGAGTGCGGCATCGTATTGCCGGGCCGAAAGATTGCGTTCGATGACACCGAAAGAATCGCTGTAGGTGGCACAGCCCGCCAAGGCGATCGTTCCGAGTAACAGCATGACGCGATACGCCGCCTGGGACCGCCACATCGATTGGCCCTCCTTCAATACCGAGCCTTCACAACTAGAACCTCAGGTTGCTGCGCTCCACCAGTTTCTTGATCTTTTTCTGTCCCACCCAGACTTTGCGGTTGTCCGCCATGCTGATCAATGTCAGATCTACCTGGTAAAAGCGCAGTTGCGTTTTACCTTCGGCGTCAATGATGGTATTGATGGTTCCTTTCAGCATGAAGTCGGCGCCTTTCTCCTGCCCCATGGGTTTGCGAGTGGCTTCGCTGGCGTTGAGGTCTTGATCCTTACGCTCCTCGCGGACTTCCTGGCGTTCCGTAGAAGAAGCGACGAACTGTACCTTGCCGGAATTGATCAAGGCGCGTTCCATGTCGGCGACAAAGGTGTTGACGTTGATATGCTCGTGGCTCAGATTTCTTACTTCACCCACGATCACTGCCGGAGGTCGGCCCTGGCTGCGGGAGAATTCTCCAAACCAGGGACGATCCAGCACATCCTTGATCATCTCTTCCGACACTTGCTGGGAATCGGTATCGTTCCAGGCACCGCTCAAATCCTTCACTTCTGCGGCATCCATGCGTGTTACCGCAGTGGAACAGCCGGTTGCGGCCATTACCATGGCCGCAACCATCCATAAGGTCAACCCGTTTTTTGCTTTAGTCCAGTCCATTATTTTTTCTCCTTTGCGACTCGGTCGAATATGTTGTCGGCACTCGTCTCAATATAGCGCCGCAAGTCATCATTCATTTCCTGGGTTCCAGCCAGCGTGCTTTTCACATGTTTCATGTCCAGCTCGGCGATCGAATAAATGATGTTGGTTTTCGGGTCACGCCAGCTGCCGATGATCTTGGCGCCGGTCAGATTGACCTTGGTAAGGGCCTTGATCTGGCGCGAGACAGCTTCTTCGGTGACATTGGCACCACCGGCTTTGGCTGAAGCCATATAGTCGTTGGAAACCACGTCCATGTAGGACGACAAAACCCGTGCTACCTCTGCGCGAGCCCGGTCATCGGCCACGGATTTTTGCAATGACATATCACCTGTAGGCGAGGCCGAGCCTACGCCATGAAATAAGCGGCCATCCTTGTCGTTGAGAATATTTGTTCCTTCATTGACCCAGTCCGGTGCGCTCTTCAGCCCCAAGTCGCTCTCTACTTTGGTAGTGCTGGAGCAGGCTGAAACGGCGAATGCGAGCAACGAAATTAATATCAGTTTTGTAACTGGAAAGGATAATTGCATGATTTTCTCCTTATGTAGCGGGCGGGCAGTTTGAAAGTTGTTGAAACGTAAGTTATGGAGAATATGTGCCAAATCCATCATAAGTGAATTGTCTGGTAGTCGCAACGCATCCCTTAAGGTAGTAGGAAGGACTACACCCAAATTATTTTACGGCTTTACCATTGCCTGAGTGATTTACTTGGGTATAATGGCACTAAATCATCACCACAAGAAGTTGGAGTTACTGTGGAAAAAATCGTTCAAACTTTTCAATCTCGTCTGCTGAATGATTATGTATTGCGCCGTACACAACGGCGCGCACTGCAGCGCATCATGATCGTGGACGACGATCAAGCCCAAGCCGAGTGGCTGAGTGCTGTGATGGAACAGGCGGGATATCCGGTCGAAGTGACCGGCGGGTTGGGGGCGTTTCGCGAGGCATGCAAAAAAAATGGTATGCCCGCCGCCGTGATCATGGGTATGGCCATTCCGGATGGTGACAAGGCTAGCCAGCGCTTGCTCGCAGAAATGAAGGAAGAGTATCCCGCCGGCATGCCGGTGATAGTAATTTCGAAGCGCAATGATGAGGCTGCAAAACTTGCCGCCTACCGGGCTGGGGCAACGCGCTATTTGGTGAAACCGGTAGATAGAGGCAACCTGTTGGAGGCGGTGAATGAATCCGCGGCGTTGATACCGGGCGATCCCTACCGCGTATTGCTGGTCAGCAATGATGCTGAGCAACTCGCTGCTCGTGCCCGGGTGTTGAAGCAGATCGGCATGGAAGTGCGAGAGAAGCGCGACCCGCTGCATGCGCTGAAGCTGCTGGATGATTTTGCAGCCGAGGCGATCCTGATGGACATGGACATGCCGCAATGTTCCGGTATGGAATTTACCGCCATGCTGCGCAATGACGCCCGGCATGTCGGGATACCGATCATTTATCTTTCAGAGATTAAAGAAATATCGGTAAAGTTGCCGACACTAAATCGCGGCGAAGAATACATCCTGCCAGTGACAGCGGAACCCGGTTGCCTGATCGCGGCGCTCAGCATGCACGCCAGACGCTATCGTCAGGATGTGGAGCAAGCGAGCATTCTGCGTTCCTCGATCTACGAATCCGAGCGTCAGCGCATTGCGCTGGATGCCCATGCCATCGTCAGCGTGGCGGATGCGGCCGGAAATATCACACATGTCAACCAGAAGTTCTGCGAGATCAGCGGCTACAGCAGGGAAGAGTTGCTAGGCAAGAATCACCGCATCGTCAAATCGGGATTTCACCCTGTCAGATTCTACGCAGAAATGTGGGAAACCATCTCCGGCGGCAAGATATGGAAAGGGGAAGTCTGCAACCGAGGCAAGTGCGGCCGCCTGTACTGGGTGGAGACCAGTATCGTGCCATTCCTCGACGCCAATGGACTGCCCTATCAATATATCTCGATACGCACCGACATCACCAGGATCAAGGAACATGAAGCAACCCTGGAAAATACTGAAGCGCGGCTGCGCATGTTCCTGGATAATGCCGCGGATGCCGTATTTGTGGCTGGGCAGGATGAACGCTGGACCTACGCCAACGAACGAGCGGCTTCGTTACTGGGTTACAGCCGCGAAGAATTGCTGGGGATGAGCATCTACGATCTGGTTCCGCCGGATTGGCGCGATACATACCGGAAAAATTTCCGTGAAAAACTGCTCGCAAATGGGGCGATGTTTGAGGAGATCAGGCTGGTCAAAAAAGATGGCAGCAAGATTCCCATCAGCATGAATGCAAGGGTGCTGCCCGATGGCAGTGTGTATGGTTCATGCCGCGATATCAGCCTGCGCAAGAATGCGGAACTAGCGCTGAAGGAAGCGACCGAGAAAATTCGCGTGAGCGAGCAGCGCCTGAATCAGGCGCAGCAAGTCGCGCATATCGGCAGTTTTGAGTGGAACACGGTCACGGGAGATTTGGCATGGTCGGACGAGCATTACCGTTTGTGGGATTATGAGCCCGGTTCCGTTACCCCCAGTTTCGAGTTGTTCAGGCAGCCTATCCATGCTGAGGATGCGCTGATATTGGACAAGACCCTGCAACAGGCCATGCAGGAAAGAAAGATTTTCGACGCCGTCTATCGTTTGCGCCGGCCGGATGGGAGCGAACGCACGATGCATAGCCGGGGCGACTTTGCTTTCAACGCTGCGGGCAAGGTGGTACTGCTGACCGGAACAGTACAGGATATAACCGAACAAAGACTGGCTGAAAAGGCATTGCGTGAGAGCGAAGCACGCTTCCGCAACATGGCCGATCAGGCTCCCGCATTGATCTGGTTGGCTGATACGCAAAACCTCGGCTCCTGGTACAACAAGCGCTGGCTGGAATACACCGGGCGCACCATGGAGCAGGAACTGGGCTTGGGCTGGGCCGAGGGCATGCACCCGGAAGATCTGGACAAATCGGTGCGTTGTTGCACGGAGGCATTCAATGCGCGCCGCACGTTCGAAATGGAATTCCGCTTGCGCCGCGCCGACGGCAGCTATGGCTGGATCGCGGACTCGGGCATTCCGCGATTCAGCGAAACGGGAGAATTTCAAGGCTACATCGGATATTGCTGGGATATCACCGAGCGCAAACAGGCCGAGGAGAACCGGCAGGAAGCGTTGGATCGGCTTAACAATATCGCCAGCCAAGTACCCGGAATGGTTTACCAGTTCCGCTTGCGCCCGGATGGCGCCGCCAGTATCCCCTATGCCAACCGAGCCATAACTGACATCTTCGGTGTTGATCCAGAAGAGGTGTGCGAAGATGCTTCCAGGGCATTCGCCGCTGTTCTGCAGGAGGACATGGTTGGGTTGATGGATTCCGTACAGGTATCGGCACAGGAATTGACCCCATGGCATTATGAGTTCCGCGCCAAGAATGTCAAAGGTGAGGAGCGCTGGCTGTTAGGCGAATCGTCTCCCAGACGGGAGAAAGACGGCTCTGTATTGTGGCATGGCTTCATCACCGACGTTACCGAGCGTAAGCAGGTTGAGGCCGAGCTGGAAGAAAGCCGCGCCAGGCTGGAAGCTGCCCAAGAGCAAGCCCATTTGGGGAGCTGGGATTCCGATATGACTACCGGAGAAGCGCGGTGGTCGGCGGAAACCTACCGCATTTTCGGGCAGGATCCAGCCAGCTTCAAGCCCAGCACAAAGGCATTCTTTGACGCTGTGCATCCAGAAGATATGGCGATAGTGATGCAACATGGCAAGGAGGCGACCAAAACGGGCGCCTTCGATTTCGTGCATCGCATCATCCGCCCGGATGGAGAAACAAGGTATGTGCACCAGCTTGCCAAGGTGGAGACCGATAGCGAAGGCAAACTGAAAAAATTAAGCGGCACAGTGCAGGATGTCAGTGTGATCAGGAAAAATGAAATCGAACTTGCTGAAAGTCGCGCCAAACTGGAAGCTGCGCAAGCACAGGCAAATATTGGAAACTGGGAGGTGGATTTTGAGGCCGACACCGCCTTCTGGTCGGCTGAAACCTTCCGGATTTTTGGATATGCTCCCAATCAATTCAAACCGGTACCACAGTCCTACTTCCTGGCGGTGCATCCTGACGATATGGGCATCGTCAACGAGAATTCACGCATCGCGGCGGAAACCGGCGTCTTCGATTTTGTGCATCGCATCATCCGCCCCGACGGCACTATCCGCTACCTGCACGAACTTGCACTCAGCCGGTTTGATGCAAGCGGGAAACTGGTCGGGTTGATCGGCACCTCACAGGATGTTACCGAACTGAAACTGGCCGAGCATGCGCTGATCAATGCCAAGGAGGAAGCCGAATCCGCCAGCCGCGCCAAGAGCGAGTTCCTCGCGAGCATGAGCCATGAGCTGCGTACGCCGCTCAACGCGATACTCGGTTTCTCGCAACTGTTCGCGATGGACGCGCGGTTGCCACAGGAGACGCGCAGCAATGCGCAGGAGATCGAGCGCGCCGGGCAGCATCTGCTGTCGCTGGTCAACGACATGATAGACCTGGCGCGCATTGAAGCGGGCAAGCTGGAACTCTCGCTGGAGCCGGTGCCGGTCAGGACGGTGGTGAAAGACAGCCTCGCGATGGTGGCATCGCTGGCCAGCGCCCATTGTATCGAAACGATAGAAGAAGGATGCAGCGAAGACGAGATCACGGTGATGGCCGACTATGTGCGCCTGCGCCAGGTGGCGATCAATCTGCTGACCAATGCCATCAAATACAACAAGCCGAAAGGGGCGGTACACGTATCCTGCCGGGTCAACGGCGACAAGGTGCGCATCAGCGTGGCCGATACCGGGATCGGCATACCCGCCGACAAGCAGTCGCGCATCTTCAATTCTTTCGACCGTCTGGGCGTGGAGCGCGGCAGTATCGAAGGCACCGGTATCGGGCTGGTGATCACCAAGCGCATCGTCGAAGCCATGGGTGGCAGCATCGGTTTCGAGAGCACAGAAGGACAAGGCAGCACCTTCTGGGTAACGATGCCGCTGACTGAATCTGACCATACGCAAGGTTTGGCAAAACTTGCGGCGGAAACACCGGTCAGGAAAAATTCCGCCGCGATTGCCGAGCCTGCGCAAAGATCTGCGGTGTTGTATATCGAGGATAACCCGATGAACATGCGGCTGATGCAACAGATCTTCGCCAGCCAGAAAAATCTGGAATTGCTCGACGCGCATACCGCCGAGATCGGCATCAAGATGGCATATGAAAATCCCCCTGCGCTGATCCTGATGGACATCAATCTGCCCGGGATGGATGGCTACAAGGCACTGACATTTTTGAAAGCGGATGAGCGTACTGCGCATATTCCGGTTGTCGCCATCTCCGCCAACGCGATGATGGGCGACAGGGAACGCGGGCTCAATGCAGGCTTTGCGGATTACCTGATCAAGCCGCTGGACGTGGATCGTTTGTTGAGCACGGTGGAAAAATATATCTGAACGAATATCACCCGATAATTATTGGATATAAAGAAGATCAACATGAGCGATGCGAAAAAAACCGGCCCGGTATTCGACATACTGGACGAAACACAAATACGGCGATGCATCTACTTGACCGTGCTGCTCGGCGCTCTGCTGCCCCCGTTTGTCGGCGGCACGCTGATGGGGTTTATGGGCTTCTATCCGCTACCCGAGTTCTATTATATTTTCCTGGATTATCGCGCGCCGCTCTACGTGGGTGCCGCGACGCTGTCGGGTCTGGTCATGGTGCCAGCGGCAATGCGATATATCGTCGGGTTGACGCAATTGCAGCAAGCCGATGCGAACGAAAAGGCAAAGAGCATGTTCAGGCGCCTGCCATGGGTGCTGTTTGGCGCGGTGACGCTGTATTCCATCGGCGGTGCGCTGATCGGAGATGTAATAATCGAAGCCATGGGGATACGTCAATACACGTGGCGTGAACATCTCTACAACCAGCTAGGCCTGATTCCGGTGGTGTTGATTACCACTTACCCGATATTTTTCTTTTTCGTCGACCGACTCGGGCGCTACCTCGGCCCGCGCGGCATCACGGTTGTAGCCCTACCGTTGTGGGTGAAAATACTGATGCTCGGCATAATGACGCCGTTGCTGGTCGAGAGCACCATGATCGGCCACCACATTAACGAATTGAATAATGTTGAAGCCATCGAGATGATCCTTTGGCCTTCGCTGGCAGCTATTTCTATAGCTAGCACTTGGTTGGCCTGGAGCAGCCTGCGCCAAAGCATGTATCCACTGGAAGCTTTTATTGCCTCGGGATCCGGTGTACTTGCGGATCGTGCCCGCCTCAATTTGAAACCGCTATCCCTGGACGAATTGGGTGTGCTGACAACCCGCTTTGCACAAATGATTATCTCGCAGCAACAGCTTTCGGGCGATTTGCAGCGCTCGCAGCTGTTGGCCGATTCAACCATTGAAAATGCAGGTGCGCTGGTGCTGTTATTGGACAAGGAAGGGCGGTTCGTGCGCTTTAACCGCGCCTGCGAAAAATTAAGCGGCTATCGTTTTTCAGAAATTGAGGGCAGGCTGCTGTGGGAAACCGACTTGCTGACGGAAGAGGTCAAGAAAATCAGTTCGGATATTTTTAAGGTGCAAGGGGTCACCCCGCAGACCATGCCCCCTGAATTTTCCAATGCATGGATCAGCAAAGACGGCACTCATCATGTGCTCGACTGGAGGAACGCTCTGATATTGGGAGAAGACGGCAAAGCGGAATTCGTGATTAGTGTCGGCTCGGAGGTGACCGAGCGAAACAAGGCAGAGGAAAAGCTGCGCGCGAGCCAAGAAAAACTGAACGAAGCGCAGCGTATCGCCCAGGTGGGCAACTGGGAACTTGATCTGGTCAGCGGAAAGCTTTTCTGGTCGGACGAGATATTCAATCTGTTCGAGATCGACAAAACAAAGTTCGGTGCAACCTACGAAGCTTTCCTGAATGGTATTCATCCCGATGACCGCGACAAGGTCAACCAGGCTTACACCAATTCGCTCGTCACGCGCTCGCCATACGAAGTGGTGCACCGCTTGAAAATGAGCGACGGCCGAATCAAGTGGGTGGAAGAGCGCTGTTATTCGGAATTCGACGCCGAAGGCAAGCCGTTGCGTTCGGTGGGTACAGTGCAGGACATCAGCAAACTGAAGCACACGGAACAGCAACTGGAAAAAAGCGAATTGCTGTTCCGCACCCTTGCGAAAATTGCGCCCGTCGGCATTTTCCGCACCGACCCCACGGGCAACTGCACTTATGTGAATGAGCATTATTGCGAGATATCGGGTCTAGGCTTGAAAGCGGCTCAGGGTACGGGCTGGCTGACAGCCATCCATCCGGAAGACCGTGCATTGGTGGCGCAAAAATGGGCGGAATCCGTTAAAAATGAATCACAATTCCTTCTGGAGTATCGTTTTCAGCGGCCAACGGGACAAGTCACCTGGGTGGTCGGTCAGGCGCGTGCGGAAATCGATACGCACGGCGCAATGTTGGGCTACGTGGGCACGATCACCGACATCAACCAGCGTAAACATGCCGAGACCGCATTGCAGCGCATGAACGAGGTGCTGGAGCAGCGCGTGGAGCAGCGCACCCAGTTGCTGCTTTCTGCCAAGGAAGAAGCCGAACAGGCCAGCCGTTCCAAGAGCTTGTTCCTGGCCAGCATGAGCCACGAGCTGCGCACGCCGCTCAACGCCATTCTCGGCTACGCCCAGTTGATGCAGATCGATACCGGTGTCCCTAGGCACATTCTGGATAACGCGGGTGAGATACGGCGCGCGGGCGATTACCTGCTGGCGTTGATGAACGATATCCTCGACCTGGCGCGCATCGAATCCGGGCGGATGGAAATGCAGATTTCCATTTTTGAACTGCATGATGTCATTGCCGAGTGCCAGACCCAGAACAATGCGCTGGCGGAGAATCGCAACATTATGATCCGTTGTGACGAAAGCTGCGGATCGTCCAGGGTTTACGCAGATCGGCTGCGCCTGCTGCAAGTGCTCAACAACCTGGTTTCCAATGCCATCAAGTACAACCGCGACGGTGGGCAGGTGACCGTGGCTTGCCGCGCAGTCGAGAACGACATGCAAAGAATTTCCGTGACCGATACCGGACAAGGCATTGCGCCGGAAAAGCAGGCACATCTTTTTGAGCCTTTCAACCGGCTTGGTGCCGAGATGGGCTCCATAGAAGGTACCGGCATAGGCCTGGTCATCGCGCGCCGCCTGATCGAGAGCATGGATGGCCGCATGGGAGTGGAAAGCGAGCCGGGTAAGGGCAGCACTTTCTGGATCGAGTTGCCGGTCGCCGGAAAAGAAGCACGTGCTGCCGCACAACAGGTTATAGCCGGCCCGCCCGGCGACGCGAAAAAATTCCGCGTACTGGTGGTCGAGGATTATGCGGCCAACCAGATGGTGTTGCGCTTGCAGTTGCAAACGCTGGGCTATGAGGTGGATATCGCATCCGACGGTGCTGCGGCGCTCGATAAGTGGCGAGCCGCGCGGCACGACCTGATACTCACCGACGTCAATATGCCGGTGATGGATGGGTTGGCGCTGACCCGTGCGATACGTGCCGCCGAACAGGGCAGCGGCAACCGTGTACCCGTCATCGCCATCACGGCGGCGGCGGAAGGTGGTCAACGGAAACGTTGTCGCGAAGCGGGCATGGATGACGTGCTGATCAAGCCGATCGCACTGGAGAGTTTGCGCGAGGTGATGGCACGCCAGCTGGGAAGCAAAGCCGTGCCGGCCACGGCTGGCGGCGATGCGGTTCTGGATCTGACGCAACTTTATCGCATACTCGGCCGGGTCAGTGCGGAGCAGGCGAATGAATTGATCACAACCTTTATGCAATCTGCCCGCCAGGGCCTGGATGGGCTGGCGCAAACCAGCGACGCAGAATCCTTGTCGAGCGAAATGCACAAACTGAAATCGTCAGCCCGCACCGTGGGCGCGTTGCGTTTTGCGCAACGCGCCGAAGCGCTAGAAAAGCAAGCCAAGCAGGGTTTGATGCAAAACACGGCAGCGATGCTGGCCGGATTGCGCAAGGAATTGATTGAAGTCGAAGCAGCGGCACGCAGCTTGGAACTGGACACACGCAACATGACCGGGGAATTGTCCCCTGCATCCGGTGAGCTGAAAGTGAATTGCCGTTCAGTCATGGTGGTCGATGACGATCTGGTGGTGTTACGGCAGATGACGGATATGCTGGGCACTCTGGGGGTGGCGGAAGTGCTGACCGCCAGCAATGGCATCGAGGCCATCGAGCTGATGAGTCTGCGCAGCAGCGAACTGGAAGCGTTGGTATGCGACCTCAACATGCCGTCGATGGACGGCGTCGAATTGATCCGCAAGATCGGGCAGACCGGATTTAACGGCGGGATTATTCTAATGAGCGGCACAGATGAAAAAGTGCTGAGCACGGTCAGCAAGCTGGCGGGATTGCAGGGGTTGCGCGTGCTGGGCCAGGCGCAAAAGCCGGTGATGCCGCATCAAATCGCCGAGTTGTTGTCGCACATCGTTGACGCGCCCAAACCCAGGAGCTCCGCCTTCGTGGCCCCTGTCGTCACGCGCGACGACATCATCGAGGCAATGTTGGCAAACGAATTCAGCGTGTGGTTCCAGCCCAAGGTCGATGCGCTCAGCCTGCGTCCGGCAGGCCTTGAGGCGCTGGCGCGCTGGAAACGCGCCGACGGGCAATTCGTACCGCCGGATATTTTCATCACCGTGGCCGAGCACGAGGGATTGATCGGCGAGCTGTCCAAGATACTGGTAGTCGCCGCGCTGAATCAAGGCGCCGGGCTATTCTCTGCCGGATACAAGTTGAAGGTGTCGATCAACCTGTCGGGGCGCTGGCTGAATGATCTGAACCTGCCGGAATTCATCCTCGCAAACACCTTGCGGGCCGGACTGCGTGCCGAAGATGTTATTCTTGAGGTGACCGAAACAGGCGTGATGGAAGACCTGACAACTGCACTGGATGTGCTGACCCGGCTGCGTATCAAGGGATTCGGGCTTTCCATCGACGATTTCGGGATTGGCTATTCATCTTTCGAGCAACTCGGCCGCATACCTTTCACCGAACTGAAGCTGGATCGCAGCTTCGTGAACAGGGCTGCTTACGACGTGGCCGCCATGGCCATTCTGGAAAGCAGCATGGACATGGCGCGCAAACTGGGGCTCGCGACCGTGGCTGAAGGTGTTGAAACACAAGCCGAGCTGGAATTGATCCGCTTGCTGGGTTGCGACTGCGTGCAGGGATACTTCGCCGCCAAACCGATGCCGCCGGATGTACTGCTGGCCTGGTTGCGCGACCGCTAATGCAGGGTTGCGCCAGCTCAGGGGCCGCTCGCCAGCGTCACCTTATTACACGATCACCCGCAGCGTAAGTGTCGTGGATCTGTTTGAAGTGGTCTATGTCTACCATCGCAAAGAACAGGGATTTATTTTTCCGTATCGCACGGGCCACTTTACTATTCAACTAATCCTTGATGTCGGTGTGGTTGAACAAGCTGGTCAGGCTGACGCGCACCATGAAGGAACGCAGCACCAGGGAACGGCGGATGCGGCTGGTCACGGAAGAGATCAAATGTTCCGGTTGTATCGGCTTGGTGAGGAAATCGTCACCGCCCAGAGCCATCGCAAACAGTTGCGTGTCAAGATTGTTTTCTGTCGAGAGAAACACGATAGGAATGCTGACGAAGGCATTAAGTCGGCGTATGACTTTGGCCAATTCCATGCCGTTGCATTCCAGCATATAGATATCGATCAGGATCAGGTCCGGGCTGAAACGGATTGTTGACTGTCTTGACCTTCATCCCGGACTGCTCAAGTATCGCGGCGTGATAGTTGGTGAGCGCCACCGAGTCGTCGATGATCATGACCCGATAGGGTTCATGCGTACGTACAGAAGCCATGACGTCAAATTTGTCGATCAGGTTGTTGATATTCACCGGCTTGTTCAGGTAAGCGATGCTGCCGGCGCGTGCCGCTTCCAGCCGAGTCTGGATGGTGTCATTTGCCGAGAAGAATACCACCGGGACAGGCGTTTCCCGCCCATGTTGTATCTCTTTCATGATGATGATCCCGCCCAAGTCATCCTCGGGGAGGGTGATGTCCATCAACACCATTGCTTCGTGAATTGGCTGGATAGCAAGACGGAAATCCGCCAATTTGCGGCATACACTCACATCATATCCAAAGTAGCTGAGCTGGGCTTTCAATTCGCCGGCAAGCGCGTGGTCACTGGTCACAACAAAAATGCGGCGTGGTGTGCCAGCAAGCCCCCGACTTGCCCACCCACTGCGGAATTTTGCTTTGCGTGAGGCGCCGGATGATCACGCATGTCCGGGCACCGGGATGTCCTGAACTTTGCCAGCAGGCAAAACCTGAGTACTAGGCATAGCAATAGCAGTCATGGAGATGCCTTTCGAATAAAGAACAACAAGCCACTGCCTTATAAAATTCTGCAACCTGTTGTCCAAACCAAATCGCGACAGCAGGCTACCGCACGGACTTGTCGAACAATGTTCATCTGAGCTGATAGCCCGGATAATACAGCACCAGCCGGTACCCAACCGGCTTTAGGTCGGTGGTGTCCAAGTGTAGTTTGACACTGAACTCCTGATTGGAAGGGAGACCGGTAATTAATTGCTCGGGTGAATCTATATAATCCCCAGGGCTGAAAGTTTTGCGTGCAAGCGCGCTATCATGGCCATCGGTAAGCGTAAGTTCAAGATTGGGAAAGGCTTGCGCGAAGGCCGCCCGATTGCGCAGAAGCGCATTTAAAAAAATATGGTTTCTAAGTGCCGGGTCATCGTTCAGCTCTGAAGACTCTATGCTCATCAGGCTGATTTTTTGCGGAAGGGGAACGCTGCATTTCAGGAACTGGCAATATCGGACCAATGCGGGCTTCAGGCTTGGGTGACGAGCCGCGAGCTCAACACGGAACAAGTAAACGGCTTGAGCCAGCAATAATATCAACAACCCAAATGAAGCACTTATCCAAAATTTGGAGCGGCGTCTGGCCAGTTGTAATGCGTTTTCGTCTGGTGTGAAAACAGTATGTTCGGTCAGCGTAAAAGGAAGTAATACAGCCTCGCTGGAAGAGTCCGGAGCGGGCGATGTTAACCTTTCAAGGGGCGGAAGTTCTGCTTCTTCCATGCTTTCGTCCAGCAAGGGCAGTTCAAGTTGTGGGTCGATTTCCTTGGGGGCGAAATTGGCGCGGGTGTCGAAGGCTTTGAGACAATGTCCGCAGCGCACCATGCCGTGTAATGCCTCCAATTGCATCTTGGCGATTTTGTAATGGGTGCCGCAGTGTGGGCAGGCTGTCGTTCCGCTCATCTTAGCGCTTGCTTCCCGACAGACACGACCAACCGTCTTCGAAGACGGGGGAATTCAGGTTGAACCATTGTTGGTATATTTTCATTACGTCTTGCGCCTGTTCCTCTAGTATCCCCGACAATACAATCTGCCCGCCTTGCCTCGTTGCATTCGCCAGCAACGGAGCAAGCATGCGCAGCGGATTGGTCAGGATATTTGCTATCACCAAATCATAACTGTTCACCGGTGCATCGTCGGGCAGGTAGAACTGTATATCGGCTACCCGGTTGGCGATGGCATTGTCGCGGCTAGCCTGTACTGCCTGCGAGTCTACATCAATACCGGTCGCGCTTGCCGCGCCCAACTTGCG
>Ga0224495_10001565_pt1 | contig 15921 bp, 13 predicted proteins | sample SF_Jul11_sed_USG_FD_168128 | JGI IMG/M metagenome (GOLD analysis project Ga0224495, IMG submission 168128) | Sediment microbial communities from San Francisco Bay, California, United States - SF_Jul11_sed_USGS_4_1 | ecosystem: Environmental > Aquatic > Marine > Sediment | place: USA: California... | reverse complement strand
GACCATATCAAAATCTTAAAAGAACTGACACTGCATGTTTTCATTAAGTGATTACGATTACTATCTCCCCGAAGAACGGATCGCTCAAAAGCCGGTTGTAGGTCGTGACCAGTCTAAACTTTTATTCATGGACCGGAATACCGGGGAAATGGCGCACCATAAATTCTTAGACATTTATGACCTTCTATCCCCGTCGGACGTTCTGGTGATCAATAACACCGAAGTCATTCCGGCAAGACTTTTGGGACAAAAAAAGACCGGCGGCAAAGCTGAAGTTCTTATTTTAGATTATCCGGGTTGTGGAAAAAGCCCGATCGATAACGGGGAGTGTGTTTGCCGGTGTTTGATAAAAACATCAAAAAGACCCAAAGACGGCACCACACTTATTTTTAATCAAAAATTGAAGGCAGAAGTCGTCAATTTTAAAGCCGGAATTTATACCGTCAAGTTTTCATATAAAGGTGACTTTGAACATATCATCGACCGGATCGGGCGTGTTCCTTTGCCGCCCTATATTAAACGGAACGATGATAAAAAAGATCGAACATTTTATCAGACCGTCTATGCCTCGCAAAAAGGAGCTGTGGCTGCACCCACGGCAGGCCTTCATTTTTCGCTAAGTCTTATGAAAAAACTTAAGGAGAAAGGGGTGAAAATCGTTGCAGTTACCCTCCATGTCGGTTACGGTACATTTTTGCCGGTCAGGGTATCTGATATCAGAGATCATCGGATTCATTCTGAATGGTATTCTATTTCCAAAGAAACAGCCGACATGATCAATGAATCGAAAAAAGCAGGTCATCGCATCGTGGCTGTGGGCACCACTGCGGTTCGAACGCTGGAGTATGCAAGCAAAGAAAATGGAATCGTTGTCCAGGGCGAGGGTAGCTGCGACCTGTTTATATACCCCGGATACAGATTCCAGACCGTCGATGCAATGCTCACAAACTTTCATCTTCCCAAATCGACACTTCTCATGCTGGTGTCAGCATTTTCAACCCGAGAAAATGTGTTGAATGCATACAAAACGGCAATAGAGAAACAGTATAGATTTTTCAGCTACGGGGATGCGATGTTGATCGCATAAAGATTGGGTGATGGGTAATAGGTGATAGGTAAAGATAATAACCTATAACCCATTACCCCTGGCCTATAACCTGAAAACATTATGTTCAATTTCAAAATCGTTGCAGAATCGGAAACCACCCGGGCAAGGGCGGGAATTTTGCAAACCGCACACGGTGAAGTAGAAACACCCGTTTTTATACCGGTGGGAACGCTGGGTACCGTAAAGTCACTGTCCCCTGAAGAATTGATCGGCTGTGGTGTACAGATCATCCTTGGGAATACCTATCATTTATATCTCAGACCGGGCTGTGATGTGATCCGCAGTTTTAACGGTCTCCATGGTTTTATGAACTGGGACGGCCCTGTTTTAACCGACAGTGGCGGTTTTCAGGTGTTTTCCCTTGCCAAACTCAGAAAAGTGACCAGCGAAGGAGCGTTATTCCAATCCCATATCGATGGTTCCCAGCATTTGTTGACCCCGGAAAAATCCGTGGAAATCCAGCTGTGTCTCGGATCCGACATCGTGATGTGTCTTGACGAATGCATAAAATATCCTGCCGAAAAAAATGATGCCCACAAAGCGCTTGAGCTGACCACACAATGGGCGAAAAGATGCAAGGATGCCTTTAAAAATGAGAAAAACGCCCTGTTTGGTATTGTTCAGGGCGGTATGTTCAAGGACCTTAGAGAAATGTCGGCCCATGATTTGTTGAAAATCGACTTTGATGGATATGCCATCGGCGGACTCAGCGTTGGGGAACCCAAAGACCTTATGCTCGAAATGGCTGATTTTACCCTGCCGATGCTGCCGGATACAAAGCCAAAATATATCATGGGTGTGGGGACACCTGAGGATATTGTGGCGCTTGTGGCCCTTGGCGCTGACATGTTCGACTGTGTCCTTCCCACAAGGAATGCAAGAAACGGCCAAATGTTCACAACAACCGGCACCATAAATATCTCTAATGCACGATTTAAACATGATATTGATCCCATAGAATTAGGATGCACCTGTTATACCTGCCGGAATTATTCAAGAGCTTACCTTCGCCACCTTTATCTGTCAAAAGAACTGCTTGCTTATCGTCTAAATACCATCCATAATGTTCATTACTACATGAACTTGGTGCGACAACTGCGGACGGCCATATGTAAAGGAAAATTTGGGGAATTCAAAAAAGAATTTTTCAAAAATAGCTTGCAACCCATATTATAATATTTATATACTTCAAATTTTGGTTCGCTTTACTCTCTCCATTATTCCATAGGGGGACATAAAAATACCGTAAATTTATGTTCTACGATATCAAGTAATTATGGATTTTCTGAAATAACAATTTATGATTTTAACATGACCATTGCAAAGCATATAAAAACCAAAATATCCGGATCTTCATGGATCCGTAAAATGTTTGAAGAAGGTTCACGCCTTAAGGCTGAGCACGGTGCTGATAATGTGTTTGATTTCAGCCTGGGCAACCCAAATCTGGAGCCTCCTGAAATATTCAGAGAGGTACTCAAAAATACGGTAATGTCATTGGCTGGAACAGATCATGGATATATGCCCAATACCGGGTATCTCCATGTTCGAAAGTCCGTGGCTGAGTATCTTTGCAAAGAGCAGCAGGTTCAGGTTTCAGAAAACGATGTGATCATGACCTGTGGTGCTGCCGGCGCCCTGAACGTTATTCTAAAAGCAATTCTTGACCCGGGAGACGAAGTCATTACGCCGGCGCCCTATTTTGTCGAGTATCAATTTTATGCAGATAATCATGGCGGGATTTTGAAAACCGTACCGACAAAACCCGACTTTTCTATGGACATTAACGCAATTCATGCGGCCATTACCGAAAAGACAAAGGCTGTCCTGATCAACTCACCCAACAATCCCACAGGCCAGGTCTATTCAAAAGATAGCCTCGATGAACTCGGAACGCTTTTAAAGGATAAAGGAAAAAGACTGAACCGGACATTGTATCTGATATCGGATGAACCATACCGTAAAATTGTTTACGAAGGATACACGGTTCCCAGTATATTCAAAAGTTATAATGAGAGTATCATTGCCACCTCATATTCCAAGGATATTTCCATCCCCGGCGAACGAATCGGTTATCTGGCGGTTCATCCCGACGCTTCATTCAAAGAAGAACTGATCGGGGGAATGGCGCTGGCCAACAGAATCTTAGGGTTTGTTAATGCACCGGCCCTGATGCAGCGAGTGGTAGCGTCTCTTCAAGGCGCGAGCGTGGATATTTCTGCCTATGCCCGGAAAAGAGACCTTTTGTGCAATGGCCTTGCAGATTGCGGCTATGATTTCATCGAACCGCCGGGCGCTTTTTATCTCTTTCCAAAAACACCTGTTCCTGATGATGTAACGTTTGTCAAAGAATTACAAAAAGAGCTGATCCTTACCGTGCCCGGGAGTGGCTTTGGAGGCCCGGGTCATTTCAGAATCGCGTTTTGCGTGGATGATCTTACCATAAAAAATGCCATGCCTGGATTTAAGCGGGTGATGAAAAAATTTAAAGATTGAAAATCGAAGAATCATCAATCGTCAATTATGAAGGGAGGATTTTCATGAAAATATTAAAGATTGACCATCTTGGAATTGCAGTAAACAGTATCGAAGACGGCAAAAGCTTGTGGACAGATGCCCTGGGGCTTCATTTTGAAGGGACTGAAACCGTAGAGGAGCAAAAAGTGACAACCGCCTTTTTCCCGGTTGGAGAAAGTGAAGTGGAGCTGTTGGAATCCACTGCTCCCGACGGCCCGGTTGCAAAATTTTTAGAGAAAAAAGGCCCAGGGGTACACCATATTGCCTTTCGCGTTGAAAATATTGAAGAAGCACTGGCAGAGTTAAAGGAAAAAGGGATACGCCTTATTGATGAGAAGCCGCGAAAGGGCGCGGGCGGTGCAAAAATTGCTTTTTTACACCCCAAAGCCACCAACGGTGTTCTGGTTGAACTGTGTGAAAGGTAACCGTCCCTTGTCCACTCAGACAGTTTCCAATTGAAAATTTAACACTACCTGAAGCTCTTTTAGAGTTGATGTGTCTAAGAGGATTAAACTGTTACCAAGTTATGAATAATGAAGTCATTGAAAAAGGAGGATGCCATGGCAGAACATCCTGATTTGGAAAAATGGAAAGAACTTGCCACCAAACAGCTCAGAAAAAAACCCCTTGAAGCTTTGAACTGGAAGACCCCTGAAGGAATACTGGTTAAACCTCTTTATACGGCAGAAGACATAGAAGGGATGCCGCATGTCAACACGCTGCCGGGTTTTGCGCCCTATGTCAGAGGACCCATGGCCACCATGTATGCCGGAAGACCCTGGACCGTTCGCCAGTATGCGGGTTTTGCCACAGCCAAAGAGTCCAATGAATTTTACAGGAGGAACGTTGCCGCCGGGCAAACCGGGCTTTCCGTGGCGTTTGATCTTGCAACCCACAGAGGGTATGATTCGGATCATCCCAGGGTTGTCGGTGATATCGGCAAGGCCGGTGTGGCTGTGGATTCTGTGGAAGACATGAAGATCCTTTTTGATCAGATACCCCTGGACAAGATAACGGTTTCCATGACCATGAACGGCGCGGTTCTTCCGGTGATGGCGGGATATATTGTTGCCGCAGAGGAGCAGGGCGTAAAGCATGAGCAGCTGGGAGGAACCATACAGAACGACATTCTAAAAGAATACCTGACCCGAAACACCTATATCTATCCGCCGGAACCTTCCATGCGGATTGTATCCGACATCATCGGATACTGCTCGAAAAACATGCCCAAATACAACACCGTCAGCATCAGCGGCTATCACATGATGGAAGCCGGTGCCGACTCTGTTCTTCAAACCGCGTTTACACTGGCGGACGGTCTCGAGTATGTGAAAGCAGCTCTTGCGGCGGGACTGGATATCGACGCATTTGCGCCGAGGCTCTCGTTTTTCTTCGGTGTTGGGATGAACTTTTTTATGGAAATCGCCATGTTAAGGGCAGCCCGTTTTCTGTGGCACGAACTGATGGGCCAATTCAATCCTAAAAATCCGAAATCCCTTATGTTACGAACCCATGTTCAGACATCAGGCTGGAGCCTGACTGCCCAAGACCCGTATAACAACATCATTCGAACCACTCTCGAGGCTCTGGCGGCAGCTCTGGGTGGAACCCAGTCTCTGCATACCAATTCCTTTGACGAGGCTGTCGGTCTTCCCACCGATTTTTCCGCCAGAATTGCCAGGAATACCCAGATCATTATTCAGGAAGAGTCTCAGATCTGCCATGCCATTGATCCGCTTGGAGGGTCTTATTATGTCGAGGCTTTGACCGACGGAATTATCAAGGCGGCCAGAGAGATCATCCAAGAGGTTGAAGAGATGGGTGGAATGGCCAAAGCCATTGAAAGCGGAATGCCGAAGATGCGCATCGAAGAAGCGGCGGCCAGAAAACAGGCCCGTATCGATCAAGGAAAAGATGTAATCGTGGGCGTCAATAAATACCAGATCGAGGAAGAACCCCTGGAAAATATACTCGAAGTTTCAGAGGCGGTCCGCAACGAACAGGTTGCAAAATTAAAAGAGATAAAGGTAAAAAGAGATAATGATGAAGTTCGAAGGGCTCTGGAGGCGATCACCAATGCTGCTGAATCCGGCGGGAATCTGCTGGAGGCCTGTATTCCGGCTGTAAGAGCGCGGGCCACGGTTGGAGAAATTTCAGACGCCATGGAAAAGGTCTTCAACCGGTTTGTGGCCACAACGCAGTGCATATCCGGCGCATATGCCGATGAATATGCGGACAGCGAAATCTTTGCAGCCGTACGCAAGAGAACAGATGAATTTGAGGAAGAGAACGGGCGAAGACCGCGGATACTGGTGACAAAGATGGGACAGGACGGTCATGATCGGGGGATCAAAGTGATTGCCACTGCATTTGCAGACCTCGGGTTTGACGTGGATATCGGTCCCATGTTTCAGACCCCGGAGGAAGCCGCCCAGATGGCTGTGGAAAACGATGTACATGTGGTCGGCGTTTCGAGCCTTGCCGCCGGTCACAAATTCTTGGTACCACAGCTTATCAAGGTTCTCAAAGAAAAGGGAGGTGAAGAGATCAAGGTTGTTGTGGGCGGTGTTATTCCCCCGGCAGATTATGACTTTTTGTACAAAGCCGGCGCTAAAGGGGTATTCGGTCCGGGAACTGTGGTCGCCGATTCGGCCAATAAGGTTCTAAATGTTCTTGAGCAACATTAATGATATCCGAAGATCCTCAATTTTATGCGCAAGGTGTTCTCAATAATGACCGGCGTCTGATCGCCAAGACCATTACGGTGATTGAAAGTTCTCTACCTGCACATCAACGGCTGGCACAAACGATTATCGATCTATTGCTTCCTTATGCAGGAAAGGCCATACGCCTTGGTATAACAGGGGTGCCGGGTGTGGGTAAAAGCACATTTATCGAAAGCCTCGGCACAATGCTTGTAAAAAAGGGGCATCGTGTGGCAGTCCTTGCTGTTGATCCCAGCAGTAAAAGAAGCGGCGGCAGCGTACTGGCAGATAAGACCCGTATGGAAAAGCTGGCTGTAGAGGAAAGGGCGTTTATTCGCCCCTCTCCTTCCGGAGGCACGTTGGGCGGCGTCGCTCGCAAAACCCGGGAGACCATGATTGTGTGTGAAGCCGCCGGTTTTGATGTTGTCATCGTTGAAACCGTGGGTGTGGGTCAGTCCGAGACCACCGTGGCATCTATGGTCGATTTCTTTTTGGTGCTGATGATCGCTGGTGCCGGAGACGAATTGCAGGGCATTAAGAAGGGTATTCTCGAGCTTGCCGATGCGGTTGCCGTTAACAAAGCCGACGGTGACAATGTTGAGAAAGCGGAATTTGCCAGAAAGCAATATGAAACAGCACTCCACTTTTTGGCACCTTCATCGCCCAATTGGACACCACCGGTTCTGACCTGCAGTGCTTTGGAAATGATCGACATCGATGTGATCTGGGAAACCGTTTTAAATCATCACAGAACATTTACGCAGACCGGAGAACTCAAGGCAAACCGAAAAAAACAGGCCGTTGACTGGATGTGGTCATTGGTTAAAGAGGGTCTCAACGACCGTTTTTATCAAAACCCTGAAGTTAAAAAAATCCTTCCCGAAACAGTAAAAGAGGTTGAAAACGAGACCATTGCATCCACCGTCGCTGCAAGTCGATTGCTGGATCTTTTGGACAATAAAGCGTCTAATTAAAAATAAACCCTACGTTGCATAAATAAAAAGTCGAACGTTAGGGTGTACGTTCAAGCCAAGACCCGTCAAGAGTGATGAAGGCCGCGTTTGATCGAACGGGGCCTCCATCCAATGAAAGGAGGATTTCGAAATGGCAGTAAAAATAATCATTAAACGAATCGTACCGAAAAACAAAACAGAAGCTTTAAAGCCGCTGCTTCAGAAACTTAGAAATTTGGCCATGCAACAACCCGGCTATATTTCCGGAGAAACATTTAAACGAATCGATCGTCCCGGCGAGAGCTTAGTGGTCAGCACGTGGCAGTCCATGGAAAATTGGAGAGCATGGGTGATGAGCGACGAAAGAAGGGGAACACAGGAAAAAATCGATCATTTGCTGGGTGAAAAGACAGACTACGAGGTGTATACCTATGATTAAAGCAAATCTAAAATGCATCTTGAGTGTTCATAACGAATAAGACTTTGTCGTTAAAAGGCACAAGATGTATTTCTGTTTGTTTTTGAGTGAAGGTTGTTATTGATCTGATATCGGATTTAAAATCTGAATCCAAATAAATAAAAGGTCAATATGAATTGATGAAAGGAATTTTGTAATGGGTATTATCGAAGATAAAATCAAGGATCTTAAAGAGCGCGAAGCCAGGATCCTCAAGATGGGCGGCGATAAAGCGGTTGCCGGTCAGAAAGAAAAGGGAAAATTGACTGCCCGCGAACGATTGGATATCTTTTTCGATCCAGGAACGTTTCGGGAAATCGACATGTTCGTCAGTCACCGGTGTGTAAATTTCGGCATGGAAAAGGTTGATATTCCGTCTGACGGTGTCATCACCGGCCATGGTCTTGTGGAAGGGAGACATGTATTTGCCTTTGCTCAGGATTTTACGGCCAGGGCCGGCAGTTTGGGTGAAATGCATTCAAAGAAAATTTGCAAGATCATGGACATGGCGCTTAAAGCCGGAGTTCCGTTTGTGGGCATGAACGATTCCGGTGGCGCCAGGATCCAGGAAGGCGTGGATTCTCTTTCCGGATACGGTCAGATATTTTATCGCAATTCCATGAGTTCGGGTGTCATTCCTCAGATTTCGGCAATTATGGGTCCCACAGCCGGCGGGGCTGTTTATTCACCGGCCATGACAGACTGGATTTTTATGGTCAAGAACACAAGTTACATGTTCATTACCGGACCGGATGTCATCAAATCCGTCACCGGGGAACAGATTACCTTTGAAGAACTCGGCGGTGCCATGGCCCATAACGAAAAAAGCGGTGTGGCGCATTTTGCATGTGAAAGCGATGAAGATGCCATCAACCAGATCAAAAGACTTCTCTCTTTTCTGCCTTCAAACAACATGGAAGATCCGCCCATGGTTAATACCGGAGATGATCCGCGACGCAAGGATCCGGCACTTGACACCATTATCCCGGACAATCCCACCCAATCTTACGACATGAAAGAAATTATTCGTTTAATCGTGGATAATGGTGAGATTTTTGAGCCTCACGAATATTTTGCTCAAAACATCATCATCTGTTTTGCCCGACTGAACGGGAGAAGTATCGGAATTATCGCCAACCAGCCCCAGGTTCTTGCCGGATGCCTGGATATCAATGCCTCGGACAAAGCCACCCGCTTTATCCGTTTTTGTGATGCATTCAACATCCCGATGCTGACCATTGCGGATGTGCCGGGGTATCTTCCCGGAAGTCAGCAGGAATGGGGGGGCATTATCCGGCATGGCGCAAAACTTCTCTGGTGCTACTCAGAAGCAACTGTGCCCAAAATTCTTCTGGTTACGCGTAAAGACTACGGGGGATCTTATCTTGCCATGTGTTCAAAAGATTTAGGTGCGGACATGGCGTTTGCTTGGCCCAGTTCGGAAATAGCGGTCATGGGTGCTTCAGGGGCATGCAATGTCATTCATCGCAAGGCAATCAAAGGTGCGGAGGATCCTGAAGCCAAACGCAAGGAGCTGATCCGGGAATATGAGGAACTCTTTTCAAATCCATACTGTGCCGCCAGCCGCGGTTTTGTGGATGCCGTTATTGTGCCCAGTGAAACCCGGCCGCGCCTGATCGACGCGTTGGAGGTTATGTGCAGTAAACGGGAAACCCTCCCACCGAAAAAACATGGGAATATACCGGTATAATTAGGTAATAGGTGATAGGTAAGAGGTAATAGGACATTTTCAAAAACCCATAACCTATAACCGTTGTAAATGGTGAAACGATGGAAAACAATAAGAAAGCAGCAGCAGCATCCGCTGCAGTGCTGAACTACATCATGACGGAAGAAGAGGCGATTTGTATTCAATCTATGGCCGCACCTTCGGTTGCGCCGGCACCGGCTCCCTATACTTCAGCGCCGGTGAAACTATGGGGGATGAGCGGCCGACAGGCTCAGATGCAGATGCGCAACTTGATACAAATGAGAACCTTTAAATAAAATCGTTTAACGATTTCATATAACGCGGCTTTGCCGCCTTTAAATTTGGAAGAACAAATATTCATAAGAGGAGAACTTTAAGATGAGTGATCACAACCAGGTGAAAATAACTAACATGGATTACAGCAAGGAGAGGCCTGCGGCTGAAAATCCCGTTAAGATACAAGACCTGACCCTGCGGGACGGACACCAATCCTTGTTTGCCACCCGGGGGAGAACCGAAGATATGATTCCGGTTGCCGAAAAGATGGACGAGGTCGGGTTTTGGGCCGTTGAAACATGGGGTGGCGCCACTTTTGATACCATGCATCGTTTTTTAAATGAAGATCCGTGGGAGCGGATTCGCACCTTAAAGCGGTACATGACAAAGACACCTTTTTCCATGCTGCTCAGAGCACAAAATCTTGTTGGTTACAGGAATTATGCCGATGATGTTGCCGAGGCTTTTGTGGAACGGGCGGCTGAAAACGGAATGGATGTCTTCAGAACATTTGATGCCTTGAATGATTACCGCAACTTTGAAACGGTGGTCAAGGTGATTAAAGAATATGGGAAGCATTTTCAGGGCTGTATCTGTTATACCATGACCGAACCGCGGATGGGCGGCGAAGTATACAACATTGACTATTATGTCAGCAAGGCCAAGGACTTAGAGGCCATGGGCGCTGACAGTATCTGTCTCAAGGATATGGCGGGCCTTATTGCTCCCTATGACGCCTATGCAGTTGTCAAGGCGTTAAAAGCAGCGGTGAAGGCTCCTATACACCTGCACAGCCACTTCACTTCCGGAATGTCACCCATGAGCCATTTGAAGGCGATTGAGGCCGGTGTGGATATCATTGATACCTGCATGTCACCGTATGCCTATCGAACGTCACATGCTGCCATTGAACCGCTTGTGATGACACTTATAGGGACCAACCGGGACACCGGATTCGATATTAAGCAACTTGCGGAGATCAACGAAATATTTGAAAAGAAAGTCATGCCCAAATACAAGCATCTGCTGGACGATTCCAAGGTGTCGATCATAGATATCAGTGTGTTGTTACACCAGACACCGGGAGGGATGCTTTCAAATCTCGTCAACCAGCTAAGAGAAATGGATGCTTTGCACAAGATTGATGAGGTTTACAAGGAACTCCCGAGAGTCAGAAAAGAACTTGGACAGATTCCGCTGGTAACGCCCACCAGTCAGATCGTGGGGATACAGACCGTCAACAACGTTCTTTTTGACGATGAAAATGAGCGATATAAGATGATTACCGGTCAGGTTAAAGATCTGTGCTACGGCTTATATGGCAAAACGGCCATTCCCATTGATCCGGATGTTCAAAAGAAAGCACTTGCAGGATATCCAAGGGGGGAGAAACCGATCACCTGCAGGCCGGCCGAGGTCTTGGAACCGGAGCTTGAACAGGCTAAAAGCGATACCGAAGGCCTTGCCCAAGACCTGGATGATGTTCTGACCTATGCACTTTATCCCATAACCGGCAAGCGGTTTTTGAAATGGAAATACGGCAAGGAAGATCCACCAATCGAAGTCAAGCCTCGAACCCTGGAAGAGATTAAAAACGAGGAGGAGCTGGTGAAGCTGGCCAAACTGGGTAAGCTGGTCCGAAAAGTGGAAAAGAAAGCGCCGCCAAAAACCGATGCCATTCGAACATTTAATGTGTTTGTGGATAACGAATATTTTGAAGTTGGTGTGGAAGAACCCGGTGGGTCGCCGATTATCAGCTATGTGCAACAATTGCCCGCCGGAGTACCGCTTTCAGCGCCGGCACCTGCCGCCCCTGTTGCCGCGCCGGCAGCACCCAAACCTGCAGCTCCTGCGCCGCCCAAACCCGCAGCTCCTGCGCCGCCCAAACCTGCTGCGCCTGCTGAACCGGCACCGGCCCCACCCAAGCCGAAAGCCGCTGCGCCGACGCCTGCCGGTGTTGAAGGCACGCCGTTGAAAGCGCCGATGCCCGGTATGATCGTTAAATATCTCAAACAGGTTGGGGATGCAGTAAACAAAGGGGAGACGGTGGTCATCCTGGAGGCCATGAAGATGGAAAATGCCCTTGCCGCCCCTGCGGGAGGTGCCGTTAAGGCCATTAACTTTTCCAGCGGAGATTCCGTGGCCAAGGACGATGTGCTGTGCGTGATCGGATGAAATGATTGAGCGGTCAGGACGTTTTTATTTTTTGAATCGCTCCAATGAGATTTTTTCAATCATCAATCGTCAATCATCAATCATAAAGGGGAGAATTGGATTAATGAAGATCCACGAATATCAGGCAAAAGACCTGTTCAAAAAATACAACATCCCTATTCCAAAAGGGGGCGTTGCTTTCAACCCGGATGAGGCCAGGGAAATTGCCGAAGATTTGAATCAGTTTCCGGTTGTTGTCAAAGCCCAGATTCATGCCGGCGGTCGGGGCAAAGGCGGTGGGGTCAAACTTGCAGAATCTATGGATGAAGTGACGACCATTGCCGGCGATATCATCGGAATGAATCTGGTGACCCACCAGACCGGTCCGGAAGGAAGGATCGTCAGGAAAGTACTGGTGGAACAGGGACTCAACATCGCGAAGGAATTGTACCTGAGTATCATTCCGGACAGGGCAACGGCGAAGGTTGTTATCATGGCCAGTGAGGCCGGTGGCATGGATATCGAAGAGGTGGCATCCGCCACTCCTGAAAAGATCATCAAGGTGTACATAGATCCCCTTATGGGAATTCAGCCGTATCACTGCCGGCAGGTTGCTTTTGGTCTGAATATGGCGACGGCAGTCATGAAACCGTTTGTTTCAATGCTTTCAAGTCTGTACCGGCTGTTTATGGATTATGACTGTTCGCTTGTGGAGATCAATCCCCTTGTCATCACAGCGGAGGAGACGGTGATAGCACTGGATGCCAAAGTCGACTTTGACGACAATGCGCTCTATCGCCATAAAGATATTCTTGAATACCGTGACATCGACGAGGAAGATCCTCTTGAGGTCGAAGCATCCAAATTTAATCTCAACTACATAAAACTGGACGGCAATGTCGGCAATATGGTCAATGGCGCAGGCCTGGCCATGGCGACCATGGACATCATCAAGCTTGCCGGTGCAGAACCGGCCAACTTCCTCGATGTGGGGGGCGGGGCCAGTGCTGAGATGGTTGAGAACGGCTTTCGAATCATGCTCAGTGATAAAAATGTCAAAGGAATTCTGATCAATATTTTTGGCGGGATTTTGCGCTGCGACGTGCTGGCAAAAGGCGTTGTCAGTGCGGCTAAAAAAACCGGAATCAGTGTTCCTGTGGTGGTGCGGATGGAAGGGACCAATGTGGAAGAGGGGCGAAAGATTCTGGCCGATTCCGGGCTCAATCTGATTACCGCTGCCGATATGAAAGATGCGGCACAGAAAGTCGCACAGTTTGTTGCGGATAAGTAAAAATCCTAGTCCATAGGAAAAGGCTTTCTCTTGCCCCCCTGAAAGAGGCTGTTTTAGTTAAAGCCGGACAAGTTAAAAGTGCCTAAAGTGATCTAAAGTGCCTATTACAAGTGCCTAAAGTTTGAAATGATCTAAAGTGCCTAAAGTTGAGGTAGCGCTAACGCGCTGTCATTAAAATATAATTGGCAGAATTCCTTAACTTTAGCTCACTTTAAACTTTAGTTCACTTCACACTCTATTAGCGATTTTTCAGGCAGATCCATCTATCTCTGATCTGAGCTGGAGGACCAGGTTTTCAATGAAAAAATAAAAGTTGAGGAATGAAGAATGAGCATATTTGTTGACAAGAACACACGCTTAGTGGTTCAGGGCATAACCGGAAAAGAGGGACAGTTTCATGCACGGCAGTGTATCGATTATGGAACGAATGTGGTTGCCGGAGTAACACCGGGCAAAGGCGGACAAAAGATGGATGACGTTCCGGTGTTCAATACCGTTAAAGATGCCGTGGAGCAGACAGGGGCAAACTGCAGCATGGTTTTTGTTCCACCGGCATTTGCAGCCGATGCTATTATGGAGGCCACAGATGCAGGGGTCGATTTCATCGTTGCCATCACAGAAGGTATTCCGGTGATGGATATGGTAAAAGTTAAAAATTATCTTAAGGGTTCCAAGTCCCGTCTCATCGGCCCGAACTGTCCGGGGATCATTACGCCGGGTGAGTGCAAGATCGGTATCATGCCGGGCCCGATTCACAAATCCGGCGGGCCCATCGGGGTTGTATCAAGATCAGGGACCCTCACCTACGAGGTGGTTCATCAGCTAACCCTCCAGGGCATCGGGCAGACCACCTGCATCGGTATTGGCGGAGACCCTGTAAACGGCACCAACTTCATTGACTGCCTGGAAGCTTTTGAAAAAGATTCCGATACCACAGGAATTGTGATGGTTGGAGAGATCGGTGGAACTGCCGAGGAACAAGCATCTGAATTTATAACAAAGAATGTTACAAAACCAGTGGTCGGGTTTATTGCAGGCCTGACTGCACCTCCGGGGCGGCGCATGGGTCATGCAGGCGCAATCATCAGCGGCAGCAGCGGTACCGCCCTGGGGAAAATTGATGCCATGAAGGCGGCAGGTATTCATATCTGTGAGAATCTTGGTATGCTTGGGGAGCTGTGCGCAGAGGTTTTTAATTAGTTTCCATCCAGAAATAGCCCTTTTCCGCAATCTCTGCGTCAATCTGCGGAATTACTTGTGCGGCGTACCACTTGTACACCTCCGTGTAATTCCTTGATTTCCTTGACCTTGCGAAAAATTGCTAATTTCTGCATTGGAAACTTAATATGTAATCAATATACATTTATGGATGGACAATATTAATGCATGAAATGGGTATTGCGATGCAGATCATTGAGATTGCAGTTGCATCCATACCTGCTGATTTGAAAAATGCACAGGTTAAAAGGGTCAATCTAAAGGTCGGAAAACTGGCGGCGGTAGTCCCCGAAAGTCTTCATTTTTGTTTTCAAATTGCAGCTCAGGATACCCCTCTTTGTGATGCGGATCTCAACATAGAGCAAATTCCGGTAAAAATCAGATGTGAAAATTGTAATATTGAATGGGTTGTACATGAACCTGTTTTTATATGCCGCCGCTGTAACGGCGGCTCCGTAAAGATGCTGTCGGGCCGGGAACTGGATATCACCTCCATCGAAGTTGTCGACAAGGATGCATAAGATGCTGGCATTTATGTATAAAAATCAAAGATATTTTCATCACAAGGATCTCCAAAAAACTCATCATTCTCATAGCGGCGGCGGCGGTTCAATGGGCGGCAAGAACACAGACACCAGAGAAATAAAAATTGTTCGTAGGGTTTTGGATGTTAATGATACCATCGCGCATCAGAATCGTAAACTGTTTCGGGAAAAAGGCGTTTTTGTCATCAACGTCATGAGTTCACCGGGATCCGGGAAAACCGCTATCCTCGTAAAGACATTGTCTCATATTACGCCAAAAATCAGATGCGCCGTTATTGTCGGAGATATTTGCACATCAAATGACGCTGACCGGCTTGCCGGTTTCGGTGCACCTGTTGTGCAGGTCAACACAGATGCATTCGGGGGAGACTGTCACCTGGCAGCCCATGTGATTAAAACAGCGGCAGATAACTTTAACCTGGATGAGATTGATCTTTTAATTATAGAAAATCTTGGGAATTTGGTTTGTCCTGCCGAGTTTGATGTGGGTGAGAATTTGCGGATCGTTGTTCTGAGCGTCACCGAAGGAGAAGACAAACCTTTGAAATATCCACTGATGTTTCGCGTATGTGATGCGGCTTTACTCAATAAAATCGATTTGCTGCCGTATCTTGATTATGACAGAGAAGCAGCAGTTCAAAATATCCTTCAGGTCAATCCCCAAATGCCGATTTTTGAAATATCCGCAAAGACAGAAGAGGGCCTTGATTCCTGGATCGAATGGCTGAAGCAAAAACTTCATGGTAGGAAATAGGAACATTATTTCTCTAAAATTTCCCTTATTTTTTGTGACAGATCTTTAATTTCGTATGGTTTCTGGATGAATCCATTACATCCGCGAGACAATATTTTACTTGCCAAGCCTTTGATGTCATACCCGCTTGAAAGAAGAACCTTTACGTCAGGATTGATCTCTTTCAGTTTGTCATAGAGCTCCCCACCTCCCATCTCCGGCATGATAATGTCCATAATGACGATATCAATTT
>Ga0224495_10001564_pt1 | contig 15923 bp, 13 predicted proteins | sample SF_Jul11_sed_USG_FD_168128 | JGI IMG/M metagenome (GOLD analysis project Ga0224495, IMG submission 168128) | Sediment microbial communities from San Francisco Bay, California, United States - SF_Jul11_sed_USGS_4_1 | ecosystem: Environmental > Aquatic > Marine > Sediment | place: USA: California... | reverse complement strand
GGATATGTATCTGGACAAGGCAGAAATCCAGGGAATTAAAAGCGATGCCGCCCGCGCCGAACTTTACTATTACCGGGGATGGATAAATTATGTGAAAAGCGATTACGCAAGAGCTCTTTTTTTCTGGCAATCCATCGCTCCTTCGTATGACGCAAAGATTCCCAACCTGGAACTCGCCAAATCCTATGCATTATATTATCTTGGGATCAGAAACCTCCATGAACAAAAAAAGTATCTGGAAACTTCGCTAAGCCACCTTTTTTATCTGCAAAGCAAATATGCTCCGGTGACGAATGAGGCCGCCAAACCGGTAGAATCCAGAAGAGCCCATGACATGGCATACTCCAAAATGACAATTATCGAAAACAATATGGGAGCTATTTATGAAATCCTTGGGCAAGAGGAAAATGCCCTGAAACATTACCAGCAATCTATTGAATACTCAAAAAAAATAAACAAGGAAAATGAAATAGCGCATTTAAATATTCGACTTTCTTTTAGAAGAGAAAACCTGGAAACAAATGAAAGGTTTCCCCTGATAATGGACTTTATTTCGCCATACCTCAAGGACAATGCATTGTGAAGAAAATTGCCTTTATAACAGGATTTATGGGGATCCTGACTGTATTAATTCTTGTATTCGGTCTTGGATACAGAAAAGCCCAAATTAAGCGAATAGACTTTTATACCATGCAGGTTTCCAGGCAAATTGCCAGCGGCCTTGATGATGAAAGCCTGATTCGGCAACTGTTCATGTTTTATTTTCAACTTGATGACTATAAAACTCTTGAAAAATTAATGCCTGGCGGAATTTTTATTCATACCAACAATATTCCCTTAAAAAATACCGGCAGGCAAGATCTTGGACTTCTGGATTTAAATATTGAAAAAATAAATGAAATCTACAGAAAAAAAGGACTACCCTCGCCCGTATTTTCTGTTGATGAAGAAGGGGGAGGCGTTAACAGGATAAATAATGAAGCTCTTGATTTTCCTTCGCCCATGACTATCGGAGAAGCGTTCTCCAAAAGCCATCAGGATGATCTGCCCATGCTGGCTGGTTTTTACACCTGCATTGGATTGCGCAGACATGGTATACAATGGCCCCTGGTTCCGGTTGCCGACGTGCAAAGTAATCCAGATAACCCGGTTATAGGAATTCGCTCTTTTGGTTCGGATCCCAAAATGGTCACGCATATGGTATCACAATATATTCTTGGAGTTCAAAATGGCCGGTGCCTGAGCGCCATGAAGCATTTTCCAGGCCATGGAGATACAAATCTCGACTCCCATTTTGATCTGCCCTCCATAGATAAAAACCTTGAAGAATTAAAGAAAACGGAGCTTTACCCATACGAACATCTCCTGGGAAACGACAAGTCTCCCGATGGAATTATGAGCGCGCATATCATTTTTAACAAGATATCGCCGGAACCCGCCACCATGTCACACAAATGGTTGACTCAAATCTTGAAAAATGAATTACATTTTAAAGGGATTATTGTTACTGATGATTTAACCATGAATGCTGTAAATATTTACGCCTCAAAAGAAAAAATCAAGAATACGGCTGTAAAGGCTTTCCTGGCAGGAGCCGATGTTCTTCTATACGCATTTGCCGTCAATGAAAGCGAACAAATGCTCAATGGTTTTGTGGCCGCCTATAAGCGCGGCGAAATTCCAAAAGAACGCATTTTGGAATCTGTTCAAAAAATTATTTATCGTAAAATACGCCTTGGGATTTTAGATCAATACATTCGCGAACATAAGAATCAATGGCCGCTTGAAACCAGACAAATGGCTACACAACTTCTCGAATATTCAAAAGAAACCGATTTAAACATACAAAATTTGCAATCGCAGCTTGCAAAAATTGAATCTGTAAATAATTTCATTTCAAAAAATGGCATCAAAACTATATGGGGAAACCCGGATACAGCAATAAATATTCAATCGTATCCTTTGTTTACCGATTATCCTGAAACAGGAAAATATTATCAAAGGATGAAAGACAAAACACAGGTATATCCTTTACAGAAGCTGGCCTCAACCGCATGTCCCGACAAATGCGTGGTTCTGAACACCTTAAAAATGCCGCTTGAGAAAATCCTGGCGTTAAAAAAGAAAAACAGATGGATTCTCTTTACAATCAACAATCCTTTTCCAAAAAAGAAATTTACCGCTTTTTTATCCGATGAAGACGTAATTGTAGACACCTTTTCTATTACAGAAACATCCCGTGATAAACTTATTGAAACCTGGCTGGAGAACAAAATACCGCCCAAAGCGGCTGTACTCTATTAAACTGGCAGATCATCAATTTCTCCCCTGCCCTGTCGTATGACCTCAGGAGGAAATTTTGTCATATCAATCATGGTTGAAAAAATGTTTTCCACCGGGCCACAATCATAAACTCCGTTTATTTGCTTTCCAAATAAATGATCCAGGTCTTCGGGATAGGTAAAATGTTCATTCTGGATAAATGCGCTGGTTCCCACAAGCGGAACCTCCATTCTTTCCAGAAGACCCGAAATTACTGGATTTGACACAATTCGAATTCCTACGGTTTTATGCTTTGTGATGGCAAAATTGGGAAGATTTTTAGAGGCATTAAAAATCATTGTATACGCGCCAGGCAAATGCGTCTTCATCCAGCGAAATATCTGATTGTTATCCATTCGGATAAAATCTGAGGCAATGGAAATGTCTTTACAAAAGACACTAATGGCCTTAAGCTCAGACATTTTTTTAATGAAATAAATTCGTTCTATGGCTTTTTTTTGATCCATGGCCGCCACCAGCGCATAGGCCGTATCTGTCGGCACAATGTAAATACCGCCGCGTCTTAAACCTGCGGCTGTTTCATCAAGAACTCGCTTCTGGGGATTTACCGGATGTACAGGAATAATCATATTATTTTTGTATCAGCATGGCATCGCCATACGAAAAAAAACGATATTTTTTTTCTATGGCGCTTTGATACGCCCTCATAAGAAGATTTTTTTCTGCGAGGCAGGCCACGAGCATGATCAGACTGGAGCCTGGCAAATGAAAGTTGGTGATCATGCCGTCCACCGATCTGATATTATAAGGCGGGTACAAAAAAATGTCTGTTTGTCCTTTGAGAAAATTATCATAGCGGCCTCCCGTCAAGCAATGAACTGTTTCGAGAACTCTTAAAGACGTTGTACCGACGGCGTAAAGTCTATTATATTCTTTTTTGCCGAGAATTCTGGCTAGATTTTCGGGTATCTCGTAAGATTCCCGATGAAGTTTTTGCATAAGAAAATTTTCCGTGCGTAACGGAGCAAATGTACCATAACCAATATTCAAGGCAAGCGGTTCCAGGCGGACTTGTGCCCGTTTGAGCTTGTCAAGTAAATCCGGTGTAAAATGCAAAGCAGCCGTCGGCGCAGCAACCGCAGCATTCAAATCTCCCTTCTTTGAAAATGGATTTTGATACGCACGTCTATCAATATTCGCTTCTTCTCTTTTGAGATACGGCGGTATGGGCATCTGGCCAATTTTTCCAAATATTTCCCCGTTCATGTCAACGGACTCCTCCAGATATGTTCGACCATCGTCAAGTTTATGAACTATAAAAAAAATATTCTCATCGGCTTCGCAAGCAAGCACCTCCAGATGTTTTAGCCTTTGCTTCTTTTTTATAAGAGCATTCCAGCATTGATTTTTAGCCCCTTGTATATTATCCATCTTTTCCAGAAAAACAGTTTCGATCCGCGATCCTGACTGTTTGCTTTTCGTCTGTCTTTTCAGAAAAATTCGTCTCGCTTCTACCCGACTGTTGTTTACAACCAGCAAGTCTCCCGCTTCCAGAAAATTCGGCAAATCATAAAAAAATGCATCCGTTGTTTTTTTCATAATTTTTTGTACTCGCAACAATCGGCAATGATCGAATGGCTCCACCGGATATTTGGCAATCAGCTCATCAGGAAGATGAAATATATAATCATCAATAACTGGATGAATATTTCTTTGCATACCTGGGAAAATATTTCTCCAAAACAGGGCGTATATACTTTTCCGCGAAATCCCGCATCATACTTTGGGGAAATCAGTCGACGGACTCTCATATCCATTTTCCTCGCACCCGGCGTTCCGGCATCAGCAACTGAATGAATAAGCATTGACGGTCGATCCAGGTAATAAAAAGTTTACAGGATTCGGTGTGAAATGAAAAAAATTACAGACGATATCCTGTTTACTGCAAAAAATTTCGATACTTTTTTAAACAGCATTATCCATCATTGGTTGAAAACGCTTACTTTTATTGGGATAACCCTGATTCCGATATTTGGAATCCTGGATTATTTTATCATGCCCTCCGAGCTGGTCACGAGGATATGGATATACCGCCTTGTAAACACCTTGATTTTAATAATCCAGTACTTCATCCTTAGAGTTACAAAACCGGCAAGATATTCGTTTTTGCACGGCTACTTCGCTTCCCTTGTTACAACCTTGACTATTATTCAAATGACAAGTGACCTGGGCGGTTTCAATTCAAGTTATTATCAGGGTTTAAATCTGGTCATTATTGCCGTTAACCTGCTGATTCCCTGGAGACCGGTTCATTCTGCCGCCAATGGTTTGTTGACTGTTATTTTATATGTAATCGTGAATCTGATTACATTTCATGTTTTTGATATGCAAATTCTAATCAACAATCTATTTTTTTTGACAGCCACCGTAATTATTTCTGTAAGCATTAATTATCTGCGCCATAATCTGGTCAAAAAAGAATTTTTACTCCGTGGGGAATTAAAGGCTGCCCGCGATGCGTTGTGGGGAGAAATGGAGATTGCAAAAAAAATTCAAACAGCCCTTTTACCCGCACATCCGAAACTTACAAATTTTGAAGTATATGCCTCGATGCGTCCCGCCGATGAGGTTGGCGGCGATTATTATGATATTATTGAAACTTCCTTTGGAGAAACATGGCTTGCCATTGGCGACGTATCTGGTCATGGAGTGGAATCAGGCCTGATAATGATGATGACCCACACATGTATTTATAGTCTGGTCAATCAAAACAAGGGACTAACGCCAGCCGAAATAATAGACCGGGTCAACTATGTAATAAAAGAAAACATACAACGTCTTGACGTAAACAGGTATGTAACTTTAAATGTTTTAAAATTAGATGCTGGTTATTTTTCCCATTCTGGAAAGCATCAGGATATCCTGATCTACCGCGCCGCATCCAAAACTGTTGAAATTTTTCCCACCAATGGAACATGGATTGGCGTTACAAACGACCTCGCCAGGTACCTGAAAAATGACCGTGTGGACTTAAAAACCGGCGATGTAATTTTATTGTATACCGACGGCATTGTTGAAGCTGAAAATCAAGAGCAGAAAATGTATACTTTTGAACGCCTTACTGAAATATTCCTGGAAAATGCAGCTTTGCCTGTAAAATCCATTGTGAATAATTTAATGGATGATGTTTTGAAATTTCAGGCAATACAAAGAGACGATATAACCCTGCTTGCCTGTAGAAAAGTTTAATTACATTTTTTCAATTTTTTCCAATTCGGCCAGCATACCAAAAAGCCTGGATTCTTTTTCGATATGCTGACTCCCCCAATCTGCAAGTAATTTTGCGTTGGGTTCTCCCGAAGACAAATTTTCTTCAAGGGTTTTTATTTCGACCTCCAGAACAGGAATTTCTTTTTCAAGTTCTTTTTTTCGCAATTCCATTTTGTAAGAAAGTTTGATATTCTTTTTATTTTTTTCTATCTCTTTAATAACTGAATTTTCTGGCGTTGTTTTTTCCTTTTTCGTTGCAAAACGGCTGGCCTGCTGAATATTATCGCTGCACAAACCAAAAACTGTTCTGATCGGTTGTCCTTTTTCAAAAATGAGGAGCTTGTCGGTCAGCTTGTCCAGAAAGTAGCGGTCGTGCGAGACCACCACAAGGCAACCGGGAAACTCAAGCAGGTAATCTTCAAAAATACTCAAGGTCTGCAAATCCAGATCATTTGTAGGTTCATCAAGAATTAAAAAGTTGGGATTTGTCATCAGAATTCGTATTATATCGAGTCTTCTTCTTTCTCCTCCGGAAAGACGATTTACTTTCTGATGGTGTTTACCGCCTTCAAATAAAAAGCGATCCAGCAATTGCGAGGCTGAAATTTTTTTGCCATCTTCGTATTCAATATAATTGGCTATTTCTTTGACTGCCTGAATCAGACTCAAGCCAGAATCAACAGGATCGCTGTGTTGGGACAAATAAGCAATTTTTGTATTTACGCCGTGTACAATTGAACCTGTGTCTGGCTCCAGGGATTTCATCAGAATTTTAAGAAAAGTAGTTTTCCCGGCTCCGTTTTCTCCAATGACTGCGATACGCTCCTTTCTGGCAAATTCATAATAAAAGGATGGAAAAACAAGCTCATTACCGAAAGATTTGGAAATATTTACAGCCTCAATAATTTTCTTGCCTGTTTTTTGCTCCGAGGAATATAGTGCGCCCATCCCTTCTTTTTTTTGCATACTTTGGACAAGACTGTGACGCGCTTCAATTTTTTGCGTTTTGGCTTTTTGTTTTGTACCTCGAGCTTTTGGCATTCGGCTCAGCCATTTTAATTCAGTCGTCAGAATATTTTGGTGGCGTTCGAGAGTTCGCTGCTCTATGGCGGCAATTTCGGCTTTTTTTTCAAGATAATATGAATAATGACCTCTGTATTTGCTAATCTGCCGATTATCAATTTCAAGAATATGATTTACAACATTGTCCAGAAAATAGCGGTCATGGGTTATCAAAATCAGCGCCTTTTTAATTTTTACAAGATATTCCTCAAGCCATGCAATGCTTGCCATATCAAGATGGTTGGTAGGCTCGTCGAGCATCAATAAATTGTTGTCCTCTATCAACAATCGCGCGAGGGCTGTTTTTTTAATCATACCGCCAGACAACTCACCCATTTTAAATTCCATGTGCTCAATATTCAACTGAAAAAGAATTTCCCGGGCTTCACCTTCCAGTTTCCATACGTCCAGATCATTCATCTTGTCTTCGAGGCGTTCCATTTCTGAGGAGAAATCATCATCCCCGTGATGGCCATCCATCATTTTACTCTGAAGCAGCATGTGGTCGCGCAAAACTCTCATTCTCTCATTGTCTGAAGAAAAAATATATTCCTGAATTGTTTGCTCTGGATCGAAAGAAATGCTCTGATCCAAATAACCAATTTTAAGGGAATTGTTCGTTGTATATTTTCCAGAGTCAAAATGATCAAGACCGGAAAGAATTCTCATCAAGGTGCTCTTGCCGCAACCGTTTATTCCTATAATGGCGATTTTATCGTCATCGTCAATACCAAATGAAATTTGCTCGTACAACACCTTGTCTGCGATTTCTTTGCTGGCCTCAAAAACGGAAAGTAGATTCATAGTGTATCATTATATATTTGAAACATGCTGTAAATTTATCTACTGCGCGACCTGATAAATATGCGGGGGGGTTGATGGAGGGGTTCTCTAAAAATTTCTTTTATTCCTGCCTTATAGAGAACACCGCAATCAAGGGGGGCGGGAAAACTACGTTGTCTGCGCAATATTTTCGGCTCCCCTTTTTTATTGCCGGGATCGTATTTTTTTATACCTGAAAAATACTTCATCGCCTCTTCGTTCCAGGTTTATCAATCGAAACTTGCCGATGTCCAGCGTTTCCGGCGAAACAATAATTCTGTCAAAATTTTTTCCGCCCCATACACAGGGAACCATCGTAAAAAATATTTCGTCAATGAGATTCTCCCGGAAAAAATATCCGTTAAGAGACGGGCCGCCCTCAAGCAGTATTTTATAAAAATTGCGCCCCGCAAGGGAATCGTAAATTTCTCGTACATTTTGAAAATGAAAAACTCTCCACTTCGACGCGCGACTGTCCCGCGGCTCCTCCACAATCTGCGCAATATCAGGAGCTGTTTTTCCGCAGACCCAGAATTCTCCGACCGGATGCGGCGGCAAAAAAATCCGCGAAGTCTCCGAAATTTTGCGCGACAGATTTGACATTACCACAACCGGAACCGGCTGGCGGGCGCCTGGTTTGCTGCGGGCAAACAGGTTGGGATTGTCGTTTTCAATGGATCGCCGGGAGGCGATGAGGCAATCTGCCCAGAGACGCAGTTTGTCCATGCGCTTTTTGTCTTCGGCGCTGCCCAGCGTCCATTTCCCGTCGGGTTCAATGGTGTGACCGTTCAGGCTTTGCGCCATGTTGATGCGCAGCAGCGGTTTTTTGACGACGCCCGGTTTTTTATACTCGTCCATTTTTTAACCCCCGTTTTCCGGATTCAGACGGCAGGTAAAGGCGTAGCATGGTCCGGCAAGTTTATAATCCCTGATGACGCTGTACCCGGTTCTTTCGAGGCAATCCTTGACCTGTGCCGCATCCAACCGGCTGCGTACCGGATACAAAACATCCATTTTTTCATGATTTCTATTTTTGTCCCAGTCTATCACATGAATTAGCGTTTTTTCGGAAATCAGAGGGCGGATGGTTTTCAGAATATCCACGGGATTGTCGGTGGCCGACAAACTAAATGAAAAAAACAGGTGATCGGCAACGGGAACCCATTTGGGACAATGCAGGCGCGATTGATCGGGCATATGAAACGGGGTTATGTTTTTAAATTTGTTTTCGGCAATGCGCTTCCACAAAAAATCCAGCGCGTCAATCTGGTAGTCGCATGCGTAAATATGAAAGTCGTCGTGTTCCTTGAACTTCTCGGAATAATAAACAGAAACATATCCAAAGCCGCATCCAAAATCAAGGATATTTAACTCCGGCGTAAATGCCGGGAGCATGGCATGATACAGATCTCCGGAAATAATCCCCTTGCGCTGTTCCGAAATTAAAAAATCCTGATACTCCTGCGATTCGTGGGCTCTAAACGGCATTATCCGGCGTCAATGATTCTCGGCACAACAAAATAGCCGGCGTTAAATTCCGGCGCCATTTTTTTAATGTCTTCAATATTTAAGGATTGCTCCGGGACATCTTCCCTCATTACATTTTTCAGATCCAGCACATGCGTCAAGCTCTGTACGTTGTCGGTATTGACCGAAGCAATTTGCGCCACGTAACCCAGTATTTGATTAAAGTCTTCGGTTAATTTTTCAAGTTCTCCGCCTTCGATATTTAATTTGGCAAGATGCGCAATGTGCGCGACCTCGTCCCTGGTTACGGTTTTCTGGCTCATATGGAAGAATTCCGGGAGGCCATGACATGTCAATAATTTTCCTTAACAGATGCGCCTGCCCATTTTTGCCAGCTCATTCTTAAAAAAGGGGGCAAATTTTTTCCCGGCAATGTAATTTTGGCAACCCCCCTCGCTGCAACCGCCGGGCATCCCCGGGGGAAACGAACATGTCCGTTCCATGCGGAAATGATCCGGCGTTTTCCGCTACCCCCGGCATACTTTCGCCAACACAAAGGCGGGCATTATAATACATGAATTATATCAAAAACCTGACCGGCTCCGGGAACTACAAACTTTTTTATTAACGAATAATCCTTTTTGTCCACAAGCAACAAGCTGCCGTCCAACTGACTGTAGTGCCTTTCTTTTCGCGGAGCCATCTGACTTACCCCAAGCCAGATACCGTGTTCATCCTCGGCAATACCGCGAAGAAAGCCATCCGTATGGAATAAACTACGGCCATCTTCCATTTGAACCAACAACCCTTCTTTGGAGGCACAAAGAAGAATCTTGCCATTGCATTTCTCCAGATCATGCGTATGCTGAAACCCAGGGACTTCTTTTATTGTTCCCGTTTTTAGCGCATCAACAATTTCTCCTTTTACCAAAGGCGTTTTCGTTAACGGAAAAAACAAAACCTGACTATCGCAGAAGCCTCTGTTATTCAACCCGACAAGCAGGAATTCTCCATCCACAAGCAGCGCGTTGGCGTGATGTATGTCGACCCTTTTGCTCCCGAGATGAATTTCACCCGTCAGTTTTTTGCTAATAACATTGAAAACATGCACCACATCTTTTGTCGAATTGCTTAAATACATATTATCCTTCCATAGGGCAATTTGATGAACGTCGTATACCTTCCTCAGCGTTGCCAGAGGTTCGCTGTATAATGTGACGGGATTTATTTTATATAAAATGACATCCGACGAAAGCTTTTTTTTTAGAGAAAAGCCCAGAATTTCCCGCGAAGCAGCATAAACATCCTTGTTTGTATCCTGAACGATTCCAAAAAAACCTAGAGAACTTTCAGGCATAAGCATATTTTTCATCTCACCGGTTTTATCGTCAAACCTGAATACGCCGTTGCTTGTCGTGATGAATAACATGAATGTTTCAGCATGGATGTTGCACTTCGTGTCAATCCATAAACTATTCTTCGCATTTTAAAAATCGCTTGCCAGTATATATCCTGTCACATTATGTCGCATGTACGACCGGAAAAATCCGTAATGATGTTCATTTTATTATATTTCAGATCTGTTCTCTTTCCCGTCGCAGGTTTAACCCGTGTTGGTTTAAAGTACGTCCTGTCTCCCGTTCATCCGGATTTTTTGGACATGGACGTTATCTCCCTTTCTGTATTTTTTGCCGCCGAAGATGAGGGACGTACCGAACAACCTACCGAAAGAAAAAGAACCAAAGAACGCGAAAAAGGCCGCGTACCCAAGAGTCCCGAAATTCCCGCTGCGCTCGTGACCATTGGCGCCCTTGTCATTATGTACTTTCTCGGCCGATCGATGCTGGGCGGTCTTATGGATTTAATGCGCTACTACCTCGGCAATTTTGCCGAACTTGGACTTTCCCCCGGAAAGGAAACTTCTGTTTTTCTATTGGGCTCTATTTTAAAAAAAGTCGCGGTGATTCTCGGCCCCCTTATGGTTATGGGCGTCATTATGGCCATTGTCGGCAATGTGGTGCAGGTTGGTTTTTTATTTTCCCTCAAGCCCATTCAACCTGATTTTTCCAAAATAAAATTTGACCTGCAAACCATGATGCGCAAGGTTTTCTTTTCGCGCCAGATTGCCGTCAATCTGTTCAAAACTCTGGCGAAAGTGTTTTTATTGGCCTGGGTTGGATATTATATTATTTACAATGACTTTTTGGATCTGATGAAACTTTCTTCTATGGGTGTAGCCGAATCATTGCGCAGTCTTGGATTTATTGCCTTTAAATTAATGATGATTTTATCGATTATTTTGCTGGTTCTTGCCATCCCCGACTATGCCTACCAGCGCCTGGAATTTACCGAAAGCATTAAAATGACCAAAGAAGAAGTCAAGCAGGAAACCCGCGAGATGGAAGGCGATCCATTAACGCGCCAGAGACGACGCCAGAAGTCCTACGAAATGTACCGGAGAAACATGCTGAAAGAAGTCCAAAAGGCTGACGTGGTCATTACCAACCCGACTCACTTTGCCGTTGCCCTGCGTTATGATCCTCTCCTGGAAGACGCGCCAAGGGTTCTGGCCAAAGGCGCCGACAACCTTGCCTTTATGATTCGGAACCTTGCCCGTCTGAACGACATTACAATTATTGAAAACAAGCCCCTGGCTCGCGAACTTTACGCCAATGTTCCCGAAGGAGAAATGGTGCCGGAGCAGTTTTTCCGTATCCTGATCGACATTTTTGTAAACATCGAGGGCATTCGGGAACGTCTTGCGCGGAGGGTGGGTTAACAACATATGAAATGGTATCAACAAACAGATATAATGCTTGGCATAGCCGTGGTGTCCGTAGTAGCCATGCTAATTGTCCCGATACCCACTATACTGCTGGACATTCTTCTGGGTTTCAGTATTATGATCGGGCTCGTTATCTTGTTAACAGCCATGAGCTCCCGCAACAATCTGGACTTTAGCGTATTCCCCACATTGCTGCTGGTGACGACTGTTTTTCGACTGGCTCTGAACGTCAGCTCTACCCGTCTGATCTTAATGGAAGGACCGGCCTTTGACGGAATGCTAATCAAGGCCTTTGGCCAGTTTGTGGTTTCCGGAAATTATGTAATTGGATTTATTATATTTATTATTCTGGTTTTGGTACAGATGATGGTAATTACGAAAGGAGCAACAAGGATCAGCGAAGTTGCCGCCCGGTTTACTCTGGATGCCTTGCCGGGAAAACAAATGTCCATTGACTCCGACTTATCGGCCGGATTAATTACCGAAGAAGAAGCCCGTCGTAAACGAGACGAACTTCGCCATGAAGTGGACTTTTACGGCCACATGGATGGTGCGACCAAGTTTGTTCAGGGCGACGTAAGAGTTGGTCTTTTAGTTACGGCCATCAATATTATTGCCGGACTGATTATTGGCATGGCGATGCGCGGCGAAGATTTCAATACTGCCCTGAAAACATATTCTCTTTTAACTATTGGCGACGGTCTTGTGGCGCAAATTCCTTCTCTGCTCATTACCACCGCAACAGGTATGGTGGTAACAAGAGCAGGCGCAGGCACCGATCTGGCCAGCCAGATTGGAGACCAGTTGTTTAACAATCCCAAAATTTTGTGGACAGTATCTGGAACCCTGTTTCTTGCCTCCCTGATTCCAGGATTTCCCAAGATTTCCCTCTGGATGATTTCCGCTTTCCTGGGATTCCTGGCCTACAGCATAACCGAAGGACTCGACAAGAAAATCGCGGATGCCAAAAAAGACAAAGAGTCCAAAGAAAAGAAAAAAGAAGTTCCCGAAAGTTTTCTTGACGAAATCAGCATGGATATATTGAAAGTCGAAATTGGCTTTAACCTTCTGCCGCTTGTCGAAGCCACAGAAGGAGGCATTCTTCTGGAGCGTATCACAAATCTTCGTAAAAAATTCGCCAAGGAACGCGGACTTATTGTTCCAAGAATCCGCATTCAGGACAACCTTGAGCTGGACGGCAACGAATACAGTATTCTGGTAAGCGGCATTGAGGTGGCGCGCGCCAAAGTTTATCCGGACAAACTTGTTGCCATGGATAGCGGCAATGTCACAAGAGAAGTGGATGGACAGCCTTACAAAGACCCTGCCTACGGTTTAAAATCCATCTTGATCCCTGTGGATAAAAAATCAGAAGCCGAAGCCAACGGTTATCTTGTGGTAGACGCCAACAACATTATTATTACTCATTTAAGCGAAGTTATTCGCGGTTATGCGACACAAATTATGGGACGCGAGGAAATCAAACTGCTAATCGACAAACTCAAGGAAGGCTTTCCGTCAGTGGTTGACACAGTAAACAAAGACCTGACCGTAAGCATCATTCAGCAGGTACTCCACAATTTAATCAAAGAAGACGTATCCATTAGAAATGCCAATATTATTTTTGAAACTCTGGCCGACAACGGCTCAAGGACGAAAGATGCAACCATGCTTACTGACCTTGTCCGGAAAAAAATCGGGCGTCAGATTATATCCAGCTACCTTGAAAACGGCGTGTTAAAAGCAGTCCAGGTCGATCCCTATATTGAAAATATTTTACGCGATTCCATCAGCTACGATGACCGCGAAGGCAGAATTTACGCCATTGACCCGACCGAACAAATGCAGGTGCGCGATGCGTTTATTAAAACGCACAACGAACTTCAAAGAGCAAACACATTCCCGGTTTTTCTTACCGGAAGCGACATCCGGATGGGAATTTTTATGATCCTCGAACGCGAGCTCTCTCCAAGAATGTTTGCGGTGGTATCATACGACGAAGTGCCGGGAGATGTTAAGGTCGATATCATTAACTCAGTCATCCATTCGGAATCAACCAAAGAAGAAGAGGTGTTATTCTAATGCAATATGTAAAAGTGATTGGCGACTCCCATTCAGAGGCATTAAAAAAATTACGCGACACATATGGATCGGAAGCCTTTATTTACCACGAGAAAGAAATACCGGCAAAAACAGCATTGTCCAGACTTATCGGGAAAAAACAATTTTTAATTGAAGCCGCTCTCCACGAGAAAAAAGACAGCCCCTCTACGTTAGAAAAAATTTCCCGATTGAGCAATAGCGGAAACAACAATGGAAGCAAAAACGCAAACAATAATGAGTTCTTGAGAAAAACAGAAAAGACCGTCCAGGCCATTCCGGTGCGTTTGAATGAAAGCGACACAGTTGTTTCAGCTCCGGCAAAGAAGAAACACGCGGGAGAAGAATTCCTGGCTCTACTGGATCAGGAAGGAGCTACCGACAGCCGGACAAAATTTAATCTGGAAGATATCAGCATCGAGAAAAAGTTTCCGATAACGCGCCCGAGGGAAAGGGAACGCGAAAAACCGGATGCGGGAAAAAGTCCGGTATTGAATATGCACAGCCTGCAAAACGACCTGAATGATATTAAAGAAAAAATTTCTATCCTGATTAAAAGTCCCGTATACACAGAAAACCGCAATGAAATTGACCGGTTGAAGGAAAATCTTTTTGAACAGGAATTTTCTCCGCGCTGGATTACTGAATTTATCCAGGATATAAAACAAAGCGTTCCGGAATCGGACTGGAGTATTCCCACAAAAATTTATCTGAAAGCCAGAGAAATTATCGGCGCAAAAATCAAGGTAAACTCGTCCATGAATTTGCGACGCGTGAGCGTATTGCTCGGACCAACAGGAGTAGGTAAAACCACATCCATTGCCAAACTTGCCGCGCGCCTGAAACTTCAGGATAACCGGCGCGTAACGCTCATCACCCTCGATAATTACCGGATTGCCGCAACCGAGCAACTCAAGGTATACGGAGATATCATGGACATTCCTGTTTTTGTAATTAAAGAGCCGGAAAAATTCAAACAGAAAATTACCGGGGATTCCGCCGATCACATTCTTGTCGATACAACCGGCTTCAGCCACAACAACAAGGATTTTTTAATAAAGCAAAAAGCCTACTTTGAAGGAATTGACCAGGATATCGAGAAACATCTTGTCATTGCCGGAACGTCCAAAATTTTTGACGCGACATCGGTTCTGGAAAAATTTTCGGAATATGGGCTAAATAAAATTATCCTCAGCAAGCTTGACGAAACGACCCAGATTGGGGGATTTATAGAGTTGGCCGAAAGGTGGAATCTTCCATTCTCTTTTTTCACCAATGGGCAGCGCGTGCCCGACGACTATCTACCGGCCGACAAAAATTATCTCGCTGAAAAAGTATTGTTTCGGTTAAAGGAAAAATGTCTTTTTACGCCTTAAAAGGGGCTTAACACCCCCCTTGCTTCGTCCGGTTGGGCCTTCGCGAACCCCCCATATATTTTACGAATAGTATATGCTCAATTGCTGATACATTTTTTCTGCAAGACCAAATTCGGTTTGCTGTGACATTTTTCTTACGCGCTCGGTCATCAGCATATCGTCAAACATGTCCTCGGCATAGCCTCCGTGAAACATGGGATTTTTGGGTACATTTTTTTTCATTTCTACAAACATTTTTTCTACAAAAAATGATTCGAATTCTTTGGCGGCCTCAAAGAGTTTTCTTTTTTCCGGCGAATTTTCGGTTGCTTCCAGTATCTCCTTGCGGTTCATGTTTTTATTAAACACGTTTGAGCTTACCCTGTACTTTGCTTCATCGGGCATAGCTTTATCAATTTCTGTGTTTAATTGCTCCAGAAACTTTGTAGTGTTTTGCGAAAACTCGCTCTCTTTTTTTTCAAGCTGTCTTTTAATGTCCAGAATTTTACTGCCTTCCAGCGCTTCCGCGCCATTGTATAAAAACGGATCGATTGTATTTGTATTCATTGCTCCTCCTATAAAATAATTAATTCGCCCTGCAATGCGCCCGCAGCATAAATACCTTTTAAAATATCGATAATTTCTTCTGCGCCAAGCCCCATATTGTTTAAACCCTTCACCAGATCATCCACCGTAGTCGATTCTTCCAGAATGGCGCTGGAGACTTTTTTGAGCGATTCTGAACCTGAGCCCTGCCCCTGAATTTTAATGGTAATTCC
>Ga0224495_10001563_pt1 | contig 15925 bp, 6 predicted proteins | sample SF_Jul11_sed_USG_FD_168128 | JGI IMG/M metagenome (GOLD analysis project Ga0224495, IMG submission 168128) | Sediment microbial communities from San Francisco Bay, California, United States - SF_Jul11_sed_USGS_4_1 | ecosystem: Environmental > Aquatic > Marine > Sediment | place: USA: California... | reverse complement strand
GAGGTTGGCCATCACGTTGTTGACGTGGGTCTTTGGCGAAAGCGCCGTCTTCGCGATCTTGAAACCCCGCAGCATGGATTGGTACCAGTCTGGCGTGATCTTCCCAGCCCCCTGGATATGGCGGATGTCGTTCCAGAGTGGGCCGTTGACCAGCTTCCCAGCCAAGTGCCCATAAACCTTGGGGCCGCTGGTGTGCTTCACGCGCTGGCCGTTCTCGGTCGTCCAGAAGGTGTTTCCCCCCGCCTTCGGGATCGCCGTGTCAGGCACCCGCACCCATTCTGTTGGTTTGTAGGCCGCAAACGGTCGGGCCGCGCTTCCCTCGGCAACGGTATGGCCCTCTGGAATGTCCGCCTCATTATCCACAGCCCAGCGTTCCCCGGTCGCCTTGTCGTGGTATTCGGACAAGAACTTGAAGTAGTTCCCCACCTCCAGGTCATGCGTCATGTTCAACAGGGTGCGGGCGATGGCATAACGGGCGTCGTCAATCTCACCCATGGCAACGCGCTCGGCCTTGGTAAAGTCCCTGTGCATGACCACACTTCCCTCCCGCGTGGTGTGCTGCACCTTCCACACATTCGGGGTCGTTCCACCATTGGCTTCCCATCCAGGGCCACGCAGTTTTGGCGGCACCTCAGAACCCGCCGGCAACCACGCCTTCCCGCGAACCACGCCATTCGCGTCCTTGCGCTCGTAGAGGGTATATTCCCGTCCCTTGGCCGCCTCATGCTTGGATTTAGGGACAAGCCTGGGGTCGTGGACGGCCAATTGCTCCAGCGTCGCGTTCATCGGCAACCCACGGCCACGGTATTGATCCCCCAGGATGCGCTTGGCTTTGGTACGCCATGGCAGAAGATCCCCGTTCGCGTCAAACTCATGCTTCATGTAGGAGCGATGGAGGTAGGCCATGTCGTTCCGGTCAAAGGCCTCCTTGGACAGTTGCCCGATTTCGACTGCATCCATGCCCAACCGGCGGATATCCTTGCGTATCTCCATCAGCTTTTTCAGCCGCTCGGGTTTAATCTGCTTCATCAATTCTTTTTCTTTGGCCGTGTCCAGCTTCTCCTGCATCCACTCATAGGCCAGCGCCGCTTCCTCCCGAGGCATATCCATCAAGTCAGAAACGTGCGCCTGGATACCCCGCACGGATTTTCGCATCGAAGCGAACAGCCCCTTGCGGGCGCCCTTCATTTCGTCCGTCTCTCCATAATAGCTTTCCATGCCGGCCTTGATCCGCTCGGGCATGTGCTCCCACGCGGCATACACCGCTCCGCTCAGAACCTTGTTGATAGGGACGATGTTGGTCGGGATCGAGGCGATCTTGTCGAAGATACTTTTGGGGCCAACGGCAATGGGTCGCCGCTCTCCGGGCTTTGAATAGTCGCCACGGTCCAGAGCACCGAATATATCTTTCGGGGAATTGATCTCCCGGCCAGTCAGGGTGCGCCATAGCTTCTTAGCGAAGTCAGCCACGCGCCCGAGGATGTGATCCGCCCCCCCTTTGGTCCGGGCTTGGCCGTCCACGAAGAACTGGTAGGCATAAGCCGCCCGTTCCTCAGGTGTCAAGTATTCCTTGTCAACTGCCGCATCGTACTTCCGCCGTTTCAGTTCTGCCTCCACGGCCTTGGATGCCCGCGTTCCGTCGGCGTATTTGCCCAGAATAAATTTCTTTTCGCCGGCGTTAAACAGAACCGTCATCGCGTGGTGGAACGCCTCATGCTCAAATACCCCGTTCGGATCCGCAGACCATTTGGCCAGGGTAATCAACCCGCGGCGATACGAACCGGGAAGGTCCTTGCCGCCGGAGACGATGGACTCTACCAAGTGGATTAGGGGGTTTTTAGCGCCGAAGATCTTTTTGGCGCGGTCGTTTAGCGCGTTGAGGTTGGCGCGTTCCTTGGGGGCGGTGGGGCCCCTGGAGTATTTCGCCTTATCCGGGAGTGAAACCGACACCGAGAGGATATGTTTGGCAACACCCTCCTTATCTTCAACCCTAAGATTGACGAATGCCTCATAGCTGTCCCCACTGAGAACATAAGACGAGGGGTCGACCGTCGGGTGCCCCTTGGCCCGCTCGGCCTCCCGACTCTTGTCCAGGTATTTGGAAAGCATCGCGGCCTCAGCGTCGCCCATTTCCCTGCGGACGTTGATAGTCTCGGTGTTCCCATCCCAACGGCCAAACACTTCTACGATTTTTTTGATTACAGGGGAGGCTGTAGGATCTTCCAATAAACCCGTGCGGGTTTCCGCCTCACCAGAGGGTCCCTTGGCGGACGATGGTTGAGCAGATTTAGCGTTTGGCGATTCGGATGGCTTTACTGGTTTTGTGGATTTTTCCGGCGAACGGTTATCGACAGGAAGTACCGGGGTCCTCCCTCCGCTATTGCCTTGGCTATCTGCTTTGGAGATAGCCGCCGCGCCCGTTCCCACTCCAGCAGTTCCCCCACCCCCAAAGAGGTCCCCTTGGTCGTCGGTGATTCCGTCGAGTTGACGCGCTGTTTCCGCTCGCGCTTCCGCGATGGCGTCAGAAACGGAAAGGTTAGTTGGTCCGACATCCAGCAATTCTCCTTGGCCGGGGTGCCCTTTATCCAAGACAACCTTAACATAATTCTTGAAAAAAGTAGCTAACTTTTTGGCACTCCGTTTGTACTCCACAATGACGCGCAAAAGCTGATCCGCCTCTGGGGACCATCGCGGTGTATCAAACAGGGACGTATTGGACGCCTCATTGGCCCAGACATCCACAACATTGGTTCCGGCCTCCTTCTGGATCCGCGTCGCCTCAATCGCCTCTTTAATGACGGGGGTCAGGGAAACATCGTGTGCGGTGCCATGCAGGATTTTGTCCCGCAGCTTGGCCATGTCGTTAGCCGCCTGGGTCAGCGCGGTCACGACATTATGCATCCCCGTGTCGGTGCTTTCGGCCATCCGCTCCACCAGTTCCGGATCCCCGTAAGCCTTGGCGTAAATCGCGTTCTTCATCCGCGCAACGCCAGCCTTGTTAAGATCCCCTTCCGACCCCAGATAATTGCCGAGTTCACCCGATGGAATGATCTTGTGCATGAAGTGGGTGCGGAAGTTTTCATTGGCCCGGCCCATTAAATCGCCATCCTCGCTGGGGTTCAGGCTCTCCAGGTTGGGGAGCATCCCCGCGTCGCGCATCGCCAGTTCAGTAGGACTCCGCCCGCCCAGGGGTTGTGCGTTCGCGTCTTCGACAAAGGCGCTCCGCTCCGCTGGGTTCATTTCCGAGGTCCGCACCCGTACCAACACGGGCTTCTTCATCCCATCCACAGCAGCCGGATCCAGCCCGAAGGACTGCGCGTTGTCCTTCAACCATGCGCGGTAGTTCTTGCCCTTCCCCTTGTTGTAGGCCAGGGATATCCCGGCGATCCTGCCGTTTCCGGATTCGACAATCCCATCCTTGCCCACGATAGGGGCACCCATCCCCGCATGGGGGCTTTCCCCCAGAAAATCCGGGTTCAACTTCTCCGATATAAGCCCAATCTGAGATTGTGACGCGGCACGGGTCCGGTCCCTGGGTTGCAGTCCCTCCGGGAAATTCGGGTTGGCTTGGCCGTTGTGGTCATGTGACGCGGCCAAATCCCCTGCCTCCACAATGGCCATTTCCGTTTCAACCTTGGTCCCGCGCTCCGTCGACGCCGTGCTTTTCTTCCCCGGGTTGTACTTCAATGGGGGCAAGGATGCTGGCGCTGGTGTGGGCTTTGGCGTGACAACCGGAGCCGGGGTCGGTGCAGCGGCCACAGGTGCAGCAGGTGCGGGCGCCGGAGTGTTTACCGCCTGGGGTGCCGTCGGTGCCGCAGGGGTTTGGGCAGGTGCCATTTCTGGCGCGGCAGGCGGTGCCTCCTTGGCCATGGGTTGCTTGCTGGGTTCCTGCCCCTGCTGTGGCGTCTGGACCCCTGCCTTGCGTGTTTTTAGCCCTTCCAATCGCATCGCCGCTTCCACGGTGCGGAGTCGGGCGTCCAATTGTTCCCGCTGTTTGATGACGCCGTTCAGGAAAGGATTGCGCGGGCTGGCCACATCCGTCCCGGTCTCGTCCACCAGTCGGATCATCGGGCCGTTCCCGTCTACATCCGGAGCGTAGTAGGCTGCCATCCCATCCCTGGCCTCAGAAACGGGCTTCATTCCTTTGGGGGGCTTGGAGAAGGGTTCGGCTATTGGCGCGGGTGCGGGTTGTCCTACCGTGGGCGTGGCGAACTCCCCATCCCCGGGAGGCGGAAGCATGGGGCGACGACCGGGTTGTTGCCCTTGTATGGCATGGCCTTCCGGAGCCTGCTCGCCATAGGGGAGGTATCCGGGAGGCGCCTCTCCAGCGACAACGGAGGGGGGTGTGGCCAAAGGAACATCCACATTGGCCGGGTCAGGCAACGCCAACCGGGCAGGGCTTCCTGAAGGCAGGGCGCCAGGGGGTTGATAATCTCCGCTGTATTCTCCATGGATCGTCCCGCCTGCAACACCTTGTCTCGGCTCCGGGAGTGCCAATTGTTGCGCTTGCGGTGCGGGCAGGGCTGGCAGTGCTTGCGGCCCGGGCGGGACGGGATTCATCCGGTCCACAGGCCCCGGGTTCGCCTCGGTGACGGGCCTACCCCTCTCAGCTAAGTGCATTTTGCGGACTGCCTTCACCGCTTGGCCCACCCCGTAGGCCTCGAAAAGCCCCTCGCCGGTCACAGCGGATACCACCCCCGAGGAGAGATTGCGGTTCGGATCCACCTCGCGGGACTTCCAGTTGTCAGCGACCTGGGTTGCCCCACCGCCTGCTCCCTGTACCGCGAATTGGATGATCGCGTGTTTGAGAGGCCTTTCTACGGCCTCTTTCGCCCCCTCCTTGATCGCCCCTTTGACCATTCCAGAGGCGACGCCACGGAGCGGGTTGGCTGCCCCGCCCACAGGGCCCAGTGCCGTCATAAAGGCGTCTAATGCGCCCATCATTCCGGCCTTCTCCAAGGCGTAATCGGTCGCTTTATCCACCTCTTGCGGATGTGCCTCGATGTACTCATCATAGGCATCCCCCAAGGACTGCAAGAATGATCCCCCGCCCATGCCGACGACGGAACCGATAAACGCAGCGGTCAATACCGGTACCGCAGCCGGTGCCAGCGCCGCGGCTCCTACCGCACCGATGGCTGCTGCCGCAATAGCCGGGAGAGAAGCGGGTGCTTGCTCGAATAAAAACTTCTTGTAAAAGGATGCGTCGAGGAGGTTTAGGGCTTGGCCCCAGCCTTCCTCTTGGTGTGGAAGCTGTATCTCCGTTTGCCGCGCATCCAACCGAAGGCCCTCGGCGGTGCCTCTTGCGCTGGCGGCGAACTCGTCCGCCCCCACCTTTTCCCCAAGAAAGCCCGCTGTTGAATATAAACCTGCCACCCCCGATTTAAGGCCGCCAAGGAACTTCTCTCCGACACCCGGGTCGATCTCGTCGGCCCAGGTCGCAAACGGCTTCCCCGTCCTGGCCACATAGGAGTCGTAGTAAAACTGCTTGTACTCGTCCTGTGTCTCGCGGGGCATGGTGCGGTACCCCGGCAAGGCGCGGACCTCGTCGAAACTCGGCCCAGCGGGGGCGGGTCTGGCCAGGAACGCCGCATCGTCCAGGCGCTTATTGATCGCCGCACGGTCCGGAGTTCCCCGGATCACAGACTTGGGGCGGCTCCCCATCGTCATCGGCGGGGTGGCACCTCCGGACATCGTTCCCGGCCCCGAGCGGATAGAACTCAGCGACGGCGTGGGTGCCCCTGGTTCTCCGTCCATCGCTCCCTGCCTGTAATCTTCCGGTTTGAGGTACTCGGTCATCGTTTTCGCCTTGTTGGTGTGGCTGCCTGTGTGTTGTTTGACTCCGGGGCACTACCCTCTGGCCGGACGCCTATTCCCCGGGCCCTCGCCTTCCGCCGTGGCGTCAAACTGTCGCGGCGCATCAGGGGTTAAACGATCCATGATGTCAGCAAAGTTCCTGATGGGGCGATCGCGAACTCCGGGGCTTTGCATGTAGAGTTCCCGCGCCGTCGGCTGATTCTGGGTGACGGCCCCACCTCGCGGTGTGACGTAGTCCTGACTATCCCCAGGTGCCGGGTTCGGAGCGGTGGCAGAACCAGGTGCCGGGTTCCTTCCCCCCGCCTTGAAGAAGTCCAAGGATCCCTGGGCGTCAGTGGGCGGCCCGCTGGCCGATTCCCCATTCTCACGGGCGCGGAGTTCCGCCAATGCCTGCGCCTGCGTATAGCCTTCATTGGCCCACTTCCACGCTTGGTAAGCTGTCTGCGATGGGTCGTAGCCGAATTGCCTCAACATACTGACAAAGCCAAAAGCGTAGTGGTATCTTTCCTTCGCCTCCTTGTCCATGGCTTCATATACCCCTCCACCGGGGGCAAATTCTTTGAAGTATTTGAGGTAGTCGTCATATGTGTAAGCGGACGTATCTCGACCGCCGGATCCGGTTCCTGACCCTGACCCTGGCACCCTGGGGGGCGGGGCACCCTTGACTGTCGTTGTGCTGCCGTCCAAGTTGAGAACTTTGTGGGAATACCCGGTTTCGCTAGTCTTGTCGTAGACAAGCACCGTGTCTTTTACTTGACTGCCGTACACCGAGTTAACGCTGGCCCGGGCTTGTTGATCGTTGTACACAACCGGGCGCCCCCCGACCTGCAATGGTGCCCACGCCTCGTTGGGTCCGGATCGCTTCACCATGGATAGCGTCCCGTTCTTGTGGACGAATCCCGCCTCCTCACCCGGCTGCAACCCCAACCCGGCCTTGAACCATGGGTTTTCAACGGCGTATTTTGCGGCGCCGGAATAATCCCCCGCGAGGATAAAGCGGTTGAAGTCCGCTCCAGCCGTCTTTTCTTGGATCACCTTCCAGGAAGCATATTGCGAATCCTTGATCCGCATATCCTGCTGGAACCCCTGGCGTTGCAGGTCGTTCATCTCGCCGCGTTGGGTGAGTTCCCGCCGGCGCAATCCCATTTCTTGTTGCCGCAGGCTTTGATTCGCTGCCGCCTCATCCTGTGCCGTGCGGCTCTGCATCCCTTGGTTGTAAGCCTGCCCAAACCCCGGGAGTGCGAACCACGCCAAGTTGGGGTGAACATACCCACGGGGCGATCCGCCCGCGCTCGATGCGGCTGGGTCGCTTTGAACGGCGGAGGGTGCCGGTGCCTGAGCAGGGGCGGGCGCCTCCATCGGAGCGGGGTTTCCGCCCACGCTGTAAACTGTGGGCTGCGGGGCTGCCGGTTGTGCCGGCTGTGGCGGTGGCGGTAGCGGTGGCGCTTCCCGTGGCACGGGAGGTTCCACGGGGCCACCCTCTGCATACCGACGCATTCCCATATAGTGCTGTACCATTCCGTCCTCCTGGTTACTGTCGGGGCGCCTCTTGCGCGTTTTTACGAGCCTTTTGGATCATGTCCCACAAGGCCTTGGTACCTAGAATCTCCACCACGTCTGCGGGAACAATGAACTCTTTGCGGCTGAGGGCCACAGGTTGCTGCCCTTCCACCATCGCCGGGACGCTGTCCGAGGTACCCGTTCCAGGCCCCCGCACCATGCCCCGATCCCGCGCCGGTGGCTCGCTCATTTCATTGTCCAGCGACCCCAATGGCGTCACCTCGTTGTCTTGCGGGCCAGGGATCATGCCCCCCTCGGCGTAATTGGCGTATTGCCCTGTCGTGAAAGCGGCTGCCGATGGGGCTATTGCCCCTGCGGCGGGGGCTAGGGCTGCGGCGGCGGGGGCGGCGCGGTAGGCCATGCCCATCCCGATTCCACTGCCCACTTGTCCAATGGTGTTCCAAAGCCGATTGTTCGCGGCGTCGGAGGATTGCCGATGCTGGCCAGCCAGTCCCACGGTGGCGTTCAGGGCGGTCTCACCCCCGCGCAACCCAGGCTCAAGCGCCTGAAAGCGGGCACCCCGGAGGCGCTCGCGGGCATCGTTGCGGGCACCCACGCGGTATGAACTCATCCGGTAGTCGTCTCCACCGTTCATCCGGGATTGGTCCGCGCCATTGACGCCCATCGCCGTCATCCGGCGGGCATTGCCTTCCTGGTATTGTCGGACCCCATCGACGTACTCTGCATCCGCCCGTGTGGTTGCCCTGGATTCAGCGTCAGGACTCCATAGGTCCGCCAGCCCTCTCCGGTAATACCCGGAGGCGTCCCGGAAACTGCTCCCAAGTTCCCCGATGGTGCCCTGCGCTTTCCCTTCATAGGCGTCGGCTCTGCCGGCTTCCTTTCCGCCGTTTAGCCCAACAGCCCCCAACACTCCATCGACCCAACTCATGATGTTCTCCTACCAAACTATTGCGTTAAGTTCTGCCTCAGTCGTTGCGGCCAGGGCTTGATTTTTCAGGGCACGGAACGATGCCAAGTGTTGTATTTTCAGCGTGGCCCCATCAGTCAGCACTTGCATAAGTTGAGGCTTCGTATGCGTCCGGCTAAGCTTAACACCGGCCTCATCTGTGCAAGTATATGCCACAGGCCCACCAAGACTAGCCGCTCCAATCAGATTCACCTGAGATTCCAGGTCGCTGTCATAAGTATGAAGCGACCCCAAAGCGCCGCTCTGAAAGCCGCTAACAATAGCCGCTTTGCAAGCCGCCGACAGCTCCGCCACTTTGGCCGCTTTCAATTCCACCAGTGTGGGCGGGGGCTTGGCCGTCAGTGCCCCCACGGGCGGGACCTCTCCCAGCGCCGTGATGGAGTGCTCGGTGCCATCCGCCAGCCAATACACCATGCCCCGATGGTCTGGCGTTAGGCCCCACACGCCGCCCGTGTACACGGCCGCTTTGTTCGTGCCGGGTGTAGGAGGAACATCCGCCGTGGCGTTAGCGGGAATCAAAAAAACTCCAGGCTCCAGCGGAGACTCATCCGCCGTGCCATTTCCAACATATTCACCCGTGCCGGGGTGGTAGTGATATATTTTCATTTCGTACCCTCTAGTATTTGATGCACGCCAGCAGGGCGATGTTCCGAGGCCTGGTTTCCACGCCGCCAGTAGGGCCTGTACCTATAGATGCGTCCAAGGCGTAGACGCCCGCCCCAATGGGGTGATAGGTGCCTGCTCCAGAATAGCCCAACTTATGATCGTGGCTCGCGATTTCGTCGGCCTGCGCCGTGCCGAACCCACGCCCACTATCAACCCCGCGCGAATCGTCCCAGCCGCGCAGAAACTCGCCGCGCAGGTCGGGCACGTTGAAGGTGGTGGACCCGTCGCCCACGCCGTAGACCAGTCCGATCTCAGCGTACAGCCGCGCATAAGTGGTGCGGCTCACTGCTGCGCCGTCGGCCCTGATCCAGCCCGCCGGGGGTGCGCCCTTGGCGTGGAACGCGATAACGCCCGGCAACACCCCGCCCTGCACGCCATCCAGCCGTGTATTGGCGTCCAGCCCCGCGTAGCCGCTGGCGGCATTCTTTCCCGTTAATTTTTGATTGAGTGCTGATTCTGCCGCAACAAACGCTGTGGTGGCTAAACGTGTTGTATTATCTCCAGCGATTTGTGTGGGCGCAGTAGGGGACCCTGTAAGGGCTGGACTATTCAATGGCGCTTTCGCACCCAATAGCGTCGCAATGTCCCCAGACAAACTCGAAATGTAGCCTAAAATTGTAGTGGTAATTGTAGCAGACGCACCTATTTTTCCCGTTCCATCAGACACCATGACTCTATTTATCGTCGGAGTCCCATTGCCAGTCCCACCTTTGCTGGTGGGTAAAACGGTAAAACTCGGCTCTTTCCCGTCAATTTGGGTCTGAATTGCCGATGACACGCCAGCCAAGTACCCTATTTCCGCAGCCGTAACTGTCGCAGACGTAGCCAATTTCCCGTTGGCATCTGTTACCAACGCCTTACTGGCCGCTAGTGCTGCTGTCCCGATGATGGGGATGTTATTCGCTGCGTTATTGGCGTGTAGGCCGTCCACCTTATCCACGTCCATTGCCCACGCCCCAGCTTCCAGAACTACCCACGTCGTCCCATTCCACTGGACGAACTGTTTAGCGGTCGGATTGTATCCAATCGCCCCCGCTGGCAGGTTGGTATAGGTGTCCACGTAGGTCCCTGCGGTCGGGAACAGCTTTGCCGCCGCGTTAATCTTTGCGTTCCAGAGCGCAGCCCAGGATTGCAATAGCGTGGTGTTATCGTCTTTGGGCACACTGTAATCGACTGGCATCTAATATCCTCGCGCTGTCCATGATACAAGCCCGGTCTGGCGCACTCCGGCTGCATCGTGAAGGTAAATTTTGAAGTTCACAGGGTCCGGCACGTCAACGAAGTCTACTGAGGCTGATCGCGCCGCCGTCCCCATCGGCGTTACGTTGATCGCCGTAATATCTATGAAACCCGGCTCGATGGTGAACGGCACCACGTCGGTTGTTGGGGTGTTTACGGCATCCAGAACGGTATACATCCCGCTATCGTTGCGGAGTTTTACCCTCAAAATAGAGTCCAGGGAGTCCAGGAACCAGAACGATTTCCTGGCCGCATCCGTTGTGAACGTAAGCACCACCTTCACATAGCGGAATGTGGAAGCGTAAACGTCCCATTGGTTGGCCTCCATAGCGGTCCAAGCGCCTGTCAGGTCGTTTGACGTGTAAATCTGGATGCTGATAACCCCCCCGGCTATCATGGGCGTCGCCGTCAGTGTGGTTACGATCCTGGTAGACGGAACCGTTACACCAGCATCATAGGTGGCCTCATAGACCCCCACAGAATTGACAGGATGTGCGGCGTAAGACCAGCCGCCCGCAAGGACGTGGGCCATGGTGACAGTGGCGTAGGTTTTGCCGACAGACGGCTCGGCTGCAATGTTGGTCACCCATTGCGCGAATGTCAGCCCGGTATCGAACGGGGCCATAGCGTCGTTATTGGCCGGAGCCAGCCATGTATAAGTACCTGACAGGATCCCGTGGTTGTGGTTCGGGCTGTAATCCCACACCTGAACTCCGTCCAGTTCGTCCATCCGATAGCACCCAATCAGTCCAGGGGTGGACGGGTCTATGCGCTGGAACTTGCTGGCGTTGATCTGCGGCTGAGTGCGTACGACATTCCACACGCGGAACTCGTTGTAAGTTGCTAGCGTTCCAACTGTGAGGTTGTTTACTGCATTAAGCCGGATTGGCGTTCCGTTATCTCTCGGAGGGGTAGCCCCAAACGCCGCAGAGGTTGCCCCCAATACACCATCTATATAGATTCTAATGTAGGTGCCATCAAATGTAACAGCGATATGACGCCGGATACCCAGCATGTATTCCACACTAGGGACCGGTGGAACCCAAATTGCGTAGTTATCTACACCGCTCGTATCAAGTACATGCACAGCAATACGCCCATCTGTATTTGTATTTATATGTAGATCGCTGATGGAATCAGAAGATTTCCCGAATAAATAAGTAGCAATTGGCGTTTCATTCAGTATCCATTCAAACTCCACAGTCCATGCATTCTTATCCCACCCTACAGGAGCAGGAGCCTCCATGTAGGTTGTTCTGGACTCAAGGGACAGTTCCTTCCGCCCGGCATAGGCCACGGCCACATTGCTGCTGGCTCCGTACCAATCGGTGTCCCACTGGTCTCTGAGCACGAAGTCGGGCGGCTGGTCTATTTTCGCGGTCTTCACCCCCCACACTCCGGCATTGTCCGCCACGTCATAAGGCGTAATCCAGAATTTGTAATACCCGGACTTGCTCAAAAACACCGGCATGAACGTCGTTGTCGCAAACCCGAACTGAACGGCGGACGCCTTTGTGGCCGCGTCGACCAGGGCTGGTGTGGTGTAGGGTCCGGCGTATTCGATCAGTGAGCGATAAACGTCAAGGGTTTTTTTGATATAAGACCACCGCAGGAGGGCGTTGTTGTCGATGATTTCCGCGCTTATTGCGGACGAGAGTATTTCAGGAGGCGTGACGGTGTACTCTGTCCCCGTGGGCAGGGCGTAGGAGTTGCCCGCAATGTCATAAACTTTGAGCCAGAATTTCTGCACCCCAACCCAATCGACTTGGTGCGTCATGGAAGTCGTCTTGACCTTCCCCATGCTGTACCCGGCAGGGTCGCCAAAGTAGGCCCCTCCGTCCCACACTTCATACTCGATGATCTCGAATGACCCTGGGATTGGGTTCCACGACAGGAGAACATCCCGCCCAAGTGGGCTGCCAACAGTGAACGTGTCGGCGTTTGGTGCCGTGAATACAGGGGTAATCTGTACGGGCCCCGCTGTTCTCCCTGCGACATCATAGGCTGTGACGTACCATGTGGGCATCGCAGCGGGCCACGCGGTATCCCACTTTTCCCGAACAGAATTCGCCCCCGTCTTGGCTATTGCCGTGGTGCCCCTGTAGACGTCATAGTAATCAATCAAAAACGCGCCTGAGTTCCCTCCCCATGAGATAACCAGGTCCTGCCCTGAGAATGAGGCTATTGGTGCATTCAGGGTAGGTACACTCGGCGCGGCGTCGTAGGAGCCAGCAACCGTGCTTTCTGACCCCGCAGCATCATAGGCCTTTATGAAATACCGAACCGTGGCCGGAAACGCCGGGTTCCACGCCTCACTGATCCCAGGGGTTTGAACGGTGCCCACATCTACGCTTGTCTCCCACGTCCCACCGACCACGCCCCGGCGCACCTTGTAGCTGTAAATATCGAATCCTAAAACATTGCCAACCCAACCCAGGTTGACGGACCGGCCACTATAGACTGCCGATATCTCCGTCACAGTGGGCTTCAAGACCGTAAATGTCTGGGATGCTTCAGCTGAGGCATTCCCCGCAACGTCCACCGCTTTTACACGGTAAATCTGGCTGTCCGCGTTTGCTATCCAGTTATCTGTAATGGTAGGCGTCTGAACATTACCCAGCTCTGTCGCATTCGCCCAGGACGTCCCCCCACGCCTGACCTCGTAGTGGTCGATAGGAAAGGAACCCTGCACCGGAACCCAAGCCACCTGTATTGCCCTGGCAAGGTATGTCGCCGTTGGTAGTCCGGTAATCGTTGGGGGATTAACGGTGGCCGTGGCAATCGTCGGCACACCTGCCGAGTAGTTCGGCGTCGTGTGGCGGTCAATCGCTTTGACCATAAAGCTGTGTAGGCCAGCGGTCCGTTCCGTCGTGTCCAGGAAGGCATTCTTGGTCTGCCAGATAGTGTTCCCAGGGGCGTTCCATACCGTCCCTTTCTGCACCTCGTATTTGTCCAGGTCCAGCACTGCAACCGGGATCCAGGAAACCTTGACCCCGAACTCGTACACCGCCGCCGTCAGGCCTGTAATATCGGGGGGGGGTGCCTCGGTGCCGGAGATATAGGCCGTGGCCAGTACCCAATCTGAGTTTCCGCCGACATAATACCGATACCGAAACCGGAACTCCTGGGTGGTCCCCATCGCTGCGTTCAATTGCCCCAGAACAACGGTGGCGTCCGTGGCCGCATGGTGCGGTGCCCAGACCCACGGGTTCGCCGTCCCGTTCAGCCGGTATTGAAACTCCAGCAGTTCCACCGTGTCCGGGGGAAGGTCGAGGATCCCGCCGATGTTCGCCACGGCGCGGATTTCCAGGGTGCCGTTCCCCAGAACCAGGATTACGCTTTCATCGGTGATGATGGAGGTGACATCCGGCTTGACGCCCGAACCTGCCAGCGCGTTACGCTTAGGCTCGGCGCTCATGGTGGGGGACAACTGGTCGTAAACTTGCAGAAGCGTCTGATAAATCGACTCTATCGTTTTCGCTGGCCGTGACAACGACGGCTTCTTTGGCGTTGAGGTCATTACACCCCCCTCAACTCAGACACCGCGTTAGCCAATAGTATCTCGCGGATCGGGTATTGCCCCTCGATCTCGACCGACCATTCATCCGCAGTGTACCCAGAGGGAAGCATGATTGGCTCGTTGCTGCTCACCAACCCCTGGAAGCGCATGATGTCGTCGCCATAAACGCGGATCGTAACTGAATCTGTAACCGTGAAAGGCAAGTCCATGAACGGGTCCCCACCCAGGGAGGACCCGCCGATCATTCCACCGACAACCCCCAGGGTAAGAGGGTCTCCCGTGCCTGCCAGCGCGGCATTGTACGCAATCACCGCCTGCGTGATGGCGTTGTATTGCGCGAAACTGATCGTCCCCCCGATGATTGCCGACAAGGTGAACGAACCCTTGACCTGAACCACGCTCTTGTTGGAGGGGTAGGGGTCCACGATGGGGCGCGTCCTGTATTTATAGGTGAGGGGGTTCACTTTATCCGCGTCCCACAGCATGATCTTTCCGCCCACAACCAAATACAACCCATCGGATTCCAGGTCTGAATAGACGGCGCTTGCATCGGCCTCGAACTGCGTCAGCACGGAGTTCGGTTCTCCCGGATCGAAGATCATGGCCTCCATCTTCCCGTTCCCATCGGAATCGAACCAAGCGTAATAGCGGTTGTCGTACACGGTGCCGAACATCGTTCCAGGCCGCAGGAGTTCCCATTCGCGCTTGGAGAAAATGGCATGCGTGATAACCTCCGTCGCCCCAGGAGAAGCCAATACAAGGCCGTCTGGAGAGGCCCAGACGGCGCCCTGAGCGGATGATGCCAATGAACGTCCGTTAATGCAGGACTGCATGGCGGGAAGCATGTCCTCGTGAACCTGCTCCGGGTGAACACCGCTAAAGACCCGAGGGCGCCCCTTGGTCGTGACGACCAGGGCGGTGCCAATCACGGCCAGCCGGACAGGGGTATCGGTGAGGGTGCGCTTATACCGCTCCGGCCACGCATACGGAAACCAGGGCTCAGAGAAGCAGATTCGGTTCCCGGATATCCCGGCCATGAAGCCGTTGGGGAGTGAGACAATAGACTCAAGGTTGGCAGGAGGCTCGTCAAATTCGCCCGAAAAAAGGGCCGTGCCAAGTCCCGCAGAGGTGAGGGCGTCTACATAGATCGGGGAGGCCAGGACTTGCTCAACCACAAAAAGATACTCCGTGGTGCCTGGGACGGTGCGGTACAACCGGAACTTGGTGATGTTGTATTTCGGATCCAGACCGACAATCTCCGCATTCGGCACGGTAACCGTAACGGAGGCGTCCACCTGCATATTGATTGTGACCGCCGGCGACGGTGCGCCCTCCTCTCCCCAGCCTGTCACCCAGGTGTAGATATAGGCGCGGTCCTCTATGTCGGCGCTCACACCCCCAGCAGGGGTGGCGGTGGGTGCCGTTCCCGGCTTCGTCACCCCCAGATAATACCAATTGGCGGGGGCGATGTCGGTCGGCAAGGCGGGCTTTCCAATGTCCCGCCCCGTCTTGCGAGGGGAAACATCGCCCGTGTAATACAGCCGGTTGAAGGCATCGTTGGCAACCGGAGGCGCGGCAACAGAAACGTCCACATCCCAATTGAACCAATAGGTCGCGCCGGCGTCCCGATAGGGGTAAATCGTCTTGGTGTTGATCCCGTGGTAGATGGCGGATATTTCCGACATCCCGTAGAACGGTCGCACCTCGCCAGACCATAGGCGGGCGTTCCTGGACAAGACGGCACACCCCTCCGGAAGCAGGGTCGGCTCAACCCTGGGCAGGATACCTTTGAAATTGTTGTGCCGGTGTAGCATTCTGCCCTTAGTAGTGGATAATCAAAGCGCCTGGTTTTCCTGTGCTTCCTGCGCCTCCTGAAACGGTAGTTGACCCAGCGCCGCCCGCCCCGAACCCATACAATAGGCCGGACTGTACCGTCCCACCTGCGCCCGGAATAAAAGGCTCTGTGTCCCCGCCAGTCCTCTCTGCTACCCCTGCGGTCGGCGCTACATAGCTATTGTATACCCCCCCCCCTCCACCGCCCGCAGTGAGCGTTTTGAATACAGTTCCCGAGCCTGGGTTCCCGGGTGCATACAGACCCCCTCCAGCCCCCCCTTGGCCTAATGGCACTGCGATGATCTCACCAGGGACGACGGTGACATATCCCTCTGCGTAGGCTCCATAAGCCCCTGCTTGTG
>Ga0224495_10001562_pt1 | contig 15933 bp, 18 predicted proteins | sample SF_Jul11_sed_USG_FD_168128 | JGI IMG/M metagenome (GOLD analysis project Ga0224495, IMG submission 168128) | Sediment microbial communities from San Francisco Bay, California, United States - SF_Jul11_sed_USGS_4_1 | ecosystem: Environmental > Aquatic > Marine > Sediment | place: USA: California... | reverse complement strand
CTGCAGCGCATCGCGCAGGGCGAGGCATTGCCTGCGCCACGCGTGACCGGTGCGGAGTGGCATATCGACCGCGCGGCCTGTCCCGAAGCATGAAAATGACTGAACGAAAAATTGATTAACGAATAACTGGAGAAAATGAAATGCAAATCGGAATGATCGGACTGGGCAGGATGGGGGCAAACATGGTGCGCCGTTTGCAGCGCGCGGGACACCAGTGCGTGGTGTTCGACCGCAGCAGCGAGGCGGTGCAGGCGCTGGCGAAGGAGGGTGCGACACCCGCCAGCAGCATGCAGGATTTCCTCGCCAAACTGGCCGCGCCGCGCGCCGTGTGGCTGATGCTGCCCGCCGCGGTGGTGGATGCCAGCATAGCCGAACTGACGCCACTGCTTGGTGCGGATGACATCCTGATCGACGGCGGTAACTCCTATTACAAGGACGACATCCTGCGTGCTAAACAGCTCGCGCCGAAGAAGATCCATTACGTCGATGTCGGCGTGAGCGGCGGCGTGTGGGGGCTGGAGCGCGGCTACTGCCTGATGATCGGCGGCGACCAGGCTTCTGTCTCGCGCCTGCAGCCGGTGTTCGCGACACTGGCACCGGGCGTTGAAACCGCAGAAAGAACAGAAGGACGCGACGGTACACCGAGCAGCGCCGAGCAGGGCTATCTGCATTGCGGTCCGGCCGGTGCGGGCCATTTCGTCAAGATGGTGCACAACGGCATCGAGTACGGCCTGATGGCAGCCTATGCCGAGGGCTTCAACCTGCTGCGCCATGCCAATGTCGGCGGCGTGCAGCAGAGCGCTGATGCGGAAACCTCGCCGCTACGCGAACCGGAAACACTGAGCTACGACATCAACGTGTCCGAGGTGGCCGAGCTGTGGCGGCGCGGCAGCGTGGTTGGCTCATGGTTGCTTGACCTCACCGCACACGCGCTGCAGGCCGATCCGAACCTGAAGAACTTCGGCGGCAAGGTGTCCGACTCCGGTGAAGGCCGCTGGACCAGCATCGCCGCAATCGAATCCGGCACCCCGGCACCGGTGCTGACCGCGGCGCTGTTCAACCGCTTCTCGTCACGCGGCGAGGCCGACTACGGCGACAAGCTGCTGTCGGCGTTGCGCTTCGAGTTCGGCGGGCATCACGAGAAGAAGTAAGGAATGAACAGGGTTGGTCTGCTTTATTTTTCGTTGTGAAAAATTATTGCGATGCTGACCCATTTAGCTTCTTTAGCTTTGTTATACGTCTTAGTTGAAATGGACGCCATTCCCCATGCCATGCGCGCCAACGTATACCGTTACAAGCTCAGATAGCCGGCCTAGTTTGTCAGTATGGTTTTGCATGAAGTTTGAATACCAACGTTCAGCAGCACCGCAAACGTCCTTACAAAATGTTGGTACGTCGAGTTGCAGGATAGAATTAAACTGATTGCAGTGTGCATTCACGACCGTAAAGTGGAATTTCTCCAAAACTTCACGGCACCGCTGCGTGGTGATATCCGCGCCACCTTCGTGAAGCATTGAGCATCGGAGCGCGTAACAATCATTGCCGCTAAGGAAGACATGAGGGATTGGGTTGTCGCCAATCCGGTGGCGGTACTTGTCTGCGAGATACTGGTCAAACCACGCGACAAACTTTGGCCCACTGGTTTTTCCGTTGTCGGATTCTAGCCGCGCACATATATCCGGAAGAGTTAGGCTCAAGTATAAAGCTGCATACCAGTTCTTGTTTTCTAGAGACTGGCGAATCGCAGTGGTAAATCTATCCATGACTCCTCCTCGTATTACGTAAATAGAAAACAGTTTCATGGTGCAGCAATGTCGCCCATATCAGAGCGTGATGTCAACGCGATATTCATATTCATGCGATTGGCATAGTTTCCCCGATAGCATTGAGTTTCTTGGTAAGTTGAAATTTCACCGATACTCAAATGGCTATAAAGCCGTCGCGGTAGTTCATCCCTCGCCGCACGGGCTATAATCGCGCCCTGATTTTTTATCCCTAGATTATGCGCCCCGCTTCGTTACGACCCTCAGGCAACACCAACCGCGCCGACTGGCAGACGATACGTTCGTTGATTCCATACCTGATGGAGTTCAAGTGGCGCGTGGTTGTGGCGATGAGCCTGCTGGTGTTCTCCAAGCTGGCGAACGTGTCGGTGCCGCTGGTGCTGAAGGAGATCATCGACGCGATGAGCCTGCCGCAGGCGATGCTGGTGGTGCCGGTGTTCCTGGTGATCGGCTACGGGGTGCTGCGATTGTTCAGCACGCTGTTCGGTGAATTGCGCGACGCGGTGTTCGCCAAGGTGACGCAGCGTGCGATACGCCGCGTGGCGCTGCAGGTGTTCGAGCACCTGCACAGTCTCTCGCTGCGTTTCCACCTCGACCGGCAGACCGGTGGGGTGTCGCGCGACATTGAGCGCGGCACGCGCGGCATCGGCTTCCTGCTGAACTTCACGCTATTCAACATCCTGCCGACGCTGCTGGAGATCGGATTGGTGGCGATCATCCTGTTCACCAAATACGATGCGAAATTCGCGCTGATCACGTTCGCCACACTGGTGCTGTACATCGCGTTCACGCTGTTCATCACCGAGTGGCGCATGGTGGTGCGGCGCACGATGAACGACCTGGACTCGAAGGCGAACACGCGCGCGATCGACAGCCTGCTGAACTACGAGACGGTGAAATATTTCGGCAACGAGCGCTACGAGGCGGATCGTTACGACCGCAGCATGGAGCGCTGGGAATCCGCCGCGGTGAAGAATCAGGTGTCGCTGGCCTGGCTGAACGCGGGGCAGAGCACGATCATCGCGATCGGCATCACGATCCTGATGCTGCTGGCTGCCGAAGAGGTGGCCGATGGCAGGATGACGGTGGGCGACCTGGTGCTGATCAACGTGTTCCTGATCCAGCTCTACATGCCGCTGCATTTTCTCGGATTCGTTTACCGCGAGATCCGCCATGCGCTGGCGGACATGGAGAAGATGTTCAGCCTGCTGCATGAGCACAAAGAAGTTTCGGACGCGCCCGATGCTGCAACACTGCAGGTGGGCAATGCTGCTGTGAAATTTGAAGGAGTCAGTTTCGGTTATGCGTCGGACCGGCAGATTTTGTTCGACGTGAGTTTTGATATACCCGAAGGCAACAAGATTGCGGTGGTCGGTTCGAGCGGTGCGGGCAAGTCCACGCTGTCGCGGCTGCTGTTCCGCTTTTACGATGTGGGGCAGGGCGCGATCCGCATTAACGGGCAGGACATCCGCAGTGTGTCACAGACCAGCCTGCGCGCGGCGATCGGCATCGTGCCGCAGGACACGGTGCTGTTCAACGACACGATCTATTACAACATCGCCTACGGCAAGCCGGGCGCGACGCGCGACGAGATCATCGCGGCCGCACAGGCAGCGCATATCCATGACTTCATCGAGTCGCTGCCGCTGGGCTATGACAGCATGGTGGGCGAACGCGGCCTGAAACTCTCCGGTGGCGAGAAGCAGCGCGTCGCGATTGCGCGCGCGATCCTGAAGAATCCGGCGATCCTGATCTTCGACGAAGCCACTTCCGCGCTCGACTCGAAATCCGAACGGGCGATACAGGCCGAGCTACGCGAGATCGCGCAGAACCGCACCACGCTGGTGATCGCGCACCGCCTCTCAACCGTGGTGGATGCCGACCAGATCCTGGTGATGGATCGCGGGCAGATCGTCGAGCGCGGTACCCATCGCGAATTGCTGGCACTGAATAAGATCTATTCGCAGATGTGGGATCTTCAGAAGCAAGAAGAGCAGGCGCACCCTGACCATTGATTTATATGAATATTCATGTATCCTTTGCGGCTTGAGTAGATTCTAACGAGGAGCAGGGATGCGTAGTCATGTTCGAATACTGGTATTGATGGCCTGTGCGTTGTTGGCGCAAGGCGCTTTTGCCGGTGCCGTCCAGCAGTATTCCAGTGCGGATTCCAATGCGCTGAAAAAGGTCTCGCGCAAGTCCCCATCGCCCAAGGTTCGTTCCCATATTGCGCTGGTCTACGACGAGCAAAGCGGACAACCGCTCTACAATAAAAATGCCAATGTTGTTGCGCCTATCGCTTCCATCACCAAGCTGATGACTGCCATGGTGATGCTGGATTCGAACCTGCCCCTGGACTGGGAAGTGGTTGTTGAAGATGACGACTTGTCCAAGATACGCCGGGCTAAATCGAAACTGCAGCTTGGCTTGACGCTCACCCGCGGGGAATTGCTCAAGCTGGCACTGATGGCTTCCGCAAATCGCGCGGCTTCCGCGCTGGCAAGAAGCTATCCCGGCGGCACGGAAGCAATGGTGGCGAGGATGAATGCCAAAGCTCGCCAACTTGGGATGACGAATACCCATTTCACCGATCCGACCGGGTTGGATAGCCGAAATGTATCTACGGCCCAAGATCTGGTAAAGATGATTGCTGCGGCACGTGAATATCCGTTGATCCGCGAATATTCGACGGCAACCTCGCACTCGGTGGAAAACCAGCGTGGTCGCACGATGCGCTTCGTGAATACCAATCCGCTGGTCAGGTGGGGGTCATGGGATATCGGCTTGAGCAAAACCGGTTATATCCACGAGTCCGGTTTGTGTCTGGTGATGGAGGTTAACATCGAGCAGCGCCCGGTGATCATCGTGCTGCTGAATTCATGGGGCAAGCGCACTCGCGTTGCAGATGCCAACCGTGTCAAGCAATGGGTGGAGCGTAATTTTGCCAATACCGGGCGCATATAGCGCTTGAGTCATTTGATGGCAAAGTCACTATGCCTTGCTACGGATAGAGACATCTGATGTTCGAACTGCCCATTCTCGTATTGATCATCATCGCGGTAGTCTGGGCGATGCGCGGCGGAAAATCTTCACCACCTCAAGCGCCGATCGAAGTTCACCAACCCGGGAAATATTACTTTACCCTTGCACCGCAATTTGCCCACGTGGAGTCCTATCTTGTGGATATCGCAAACCGGTTTGCATTAACTGATCCGCCGCAAGGTGATATTCGGGGGCAGTATTATGAAATACGCGCCACCAGTGACTCTTCACAGGCCTTACCCTATCTATTGGCGATCTCAAGGCGTAATGGAACGCTTTACTTTCAGGCGATTGGTTTGCCCCAGGCGGGTGCTAACCGTTCGGAAAAGTTGAAGGCAATACGCGAGTTTTCCGATGCGGTGCTGGCGCAGCTTCCGCTCATCGACCCGCCGGATGACTCGGGAGCAAAAATGCTGGCGGAAGCGGTTGGTTTCGTGTCCGGCGATTCGAAACAAGTCGCCACGATTATTGAAGACATCATCTGACCGGCGATGAATAATCCTGTCATGCGATTGCAGAACTTCTTCGGGGAATGGGGGCTGTCACTGCGTAACAGTATGGCACTGGTCGTCCATACGTTTGCTTCACTTCTCGACGTGCGGCGCTGGCCGGTTCGCAGGGCATTGCTTAAACAGCTCTACTTCACGGGTATTCAGTCGGTGCAATCGATCACGGTGATGGCGGTGCTCACCGGTCTGATCATGGTGATGCAGGTCAGTAACCTGGTCGGGCGCAACGAATTGCTGACCCTGCAAGTGTTGATCTGGTCTGTCGTGCGTGAATTGGGACCTTTGCTCACGGCGATCGTTATCGTCGGGCGTAGCAGCTCGGCAATCGCCAGTGAACTTGCGGCGATGCAGGTGAATGGCGAGATCAAGAGTTTGCAGCGCATGGGAATTTCGCCGATATCGTATCTGGTTGTGCCGAGGATGCTGGCATTGACGGTAGCCAGTATGGCGCTGACCTTTTACTTCAATGTGATCGCCATCGCGACCGGGATGATCGTGACGGCGTGGAATATCGATGTCTCGCTGGCGGGTGAGGTCGATCACTTTTTCGAGATGGTCAGCCACATTGAAATAATCGCCGCATTGCTGAAAAGTATCTGTTTCGGTGTGATGATGTCGCTGGTACCTTGTTACTATGGGCTGTCGGTCAAAGGCGCGATGACCCAGATTCCGATAGCCGCATCCCGCTCGGTGATGGGCGGGATAATGACCATATTTGCCTGCGACGGTTTGCTTACCGTCCTGATTTTTTGAATATGAATCCGGTATACAGGTTTGCCTCAGTACGCAGCAAAGTTTCCGGGAGCGCGCTTTCCTTTACACTGCATGCGGGTGAGTTGCGTGTGTTGCATCTTCCCGAGAAGGATGAAAAAAATGCGATCATCGATTACGCGGTAGGAGAAAAAGCATGCATGGAGGGCACTGTTGAGATCGTGCAAGGCGACAGGAGGGGAATCAAGGCGGTTGTTGCCAGGGACACGGAAGAACGAAGGGTAAAAGATGACCCGATTCCGCTGCTGTGGCAGCCGCTGGGAAACAACCGGAAAAGGCGCGCGGCTTGGGTCGCGGCAAACGGCGGAATGATCAGCAATCTGCGGATATGGGAGAACATTGTCTTGCCGCTGTGGTATCACTTGTGGCGCGAACCGGAAGAAGCGGAACAAAAAGTGGCGCAATGGCTGGAAGTGTTGGGGCTGGAGGCGCATGCGCATGCAAAATTTATGGAAGCGCAGCCGTATAGTGTGGAACTATGGCAGCTCAAGCTGGCCGGATTGGCAAGGGCGCTGGTGCTGTCGCCGTTGGTTCTGGTCGTGGATGCCGCACTGTTCGATAATATCAGGGAGCCTATAAAAAACCGCTGGATCGCCGCGCTGGAGTCGTATGCTTCCGGGGGTGGTGCGGTACTGGTAGTTTCCGACAGGGAGATGTCGCTTCCCTGGAAAAAGATAGAGTGAGGTTTGAGTGGCATTACTGGAAGACAAAGACGAGCGCTTCAAAAACCTGTTTGGCAAAACAGCGGTGTTTATCCTGTTTGCTGCTTTGGGGATCGGGCTGACCTTTTTATGGATTGAAGTCAAGAGGGGCGCGTTTACCGCGATGTCACCCATCTATTTTGTGGCGGACAGCGGTCTGGATTTGAACGAAGGCATGCCGGTCAAATTCAGCGGGTTCAAGATCGGTAAATTGAAAACCATGTCTCTGGATGAGCGGGGGCATGTTCAGGTTGGTGTCAGTATCGAATCCAAGTACCTTGACTTGATCAGGCAGGATGCCGTGGTGACATTGAAAAAAGAGGGCGTGATCGGTGATGGTGTGCTCGAGATCAGCAAGGGAGCCGAAGAAAAGCCCGCACTGGTTCCCGGCAGCACGGTTGGTTTTCAGCGTGCAAGCGGACTGGAGCAGGCTGTGATTGACGTGAAGAACCGCATCACGCCTATTTTGGATGATATCAGCCAGCTGTTGCATGACCCGCAGGGCGATGTACGCCAAACCTTGTCGAATTTGCGCGAATTTTCCGCCGATCTTCGTAAAACGATAGAGAAACTCGATCATGTTCTCGGTAGTGTCGATCAAAACCTGAACCAGGAAGTTGTGCCATTGATGCGTTCCTTGCGGACTACTGCTGCGAATGCGGAAACAATTGCCGGGCGACTCGACAAACAATTGCCGGAATTGCTGGAGAAGGCGGACAGCAGTATGGAAAGCATGAGGGTCACCAGCGAATCCATCCGGGATGCGGTGAAGCAATCCGCGCCGCAATTGCCTGAAATAGTGGGGGAGGCGAACGATGCACTGGGCAAGACCAGCAGACTGGTGGACGACACCCAGAGCGTAGTCGACTCGCTGAGTTCCAGTTGGCCGTTCAAGGGTTCGGTGCCTGAACCCGAAACCGGACCGGTCAGGATGGACAGCCATGACTAGATTGTTATTACTGCTGTTGCCGTTACTGCTGGCCTCGTGCAGTACGACACCGCCTTCGCGTTTGCCGGCGACTGTCGAGCAGGCGCGCACGTCAGACAGCGATGCACGGCGTGCATTGACCGATGGCGATCCGGTACGCGCCAGAAAATATTTCACCAAAACACTGGCGTTGCAGCAATCGCTGGACGATACGGCGGGCGCCGCCACGACAATGATCAACCTTGCTACCGTCGCTCATCAACTGCGCGATGACGAAGCCGCGCTGTCATGGCTGGACAGAATCCTGCAGGAAAAAGCGAATATCTATCCGGATGATGCGCGACTCACAGCGGCTTTCCGCAAGGCTGTAATCCTTGTAGACAAACCGTTAGCGGCAGAGGCAGATACCATCCTGAAGTTGGCGGAACAACTGTGCGAGAGTAAATGTGAATCGCGTTTCAGCATCAGCGTGTTACGCGCACGTTTACTGATGCTCAGCGGGGAAATGAAAGCAGCGCGGTCATTGGCAATTGAAGTCAGCAGTCAGGCAGCGGCAGGCAGGGAAGAGCAGGCCAATGCGTTGCGGGTAGCTGCCGCCGCAGAAGAAAGTATGGGGCTGATGACAGACGCGCTGCAGCACTATGGATCGGCTTTGCAGTTGGATAAGGCACTCGGTTTGAGTTCCCGCATTGGTGATGATCTGTCGGGCTTGGCACGGGTGTCGGCAAAATTGGGGCATGAGCGGGAAGCAGGGGAGTATTCGAGGCGAGCGCATCTGGTAAAAGAATCTCGCGGAAGGATGAGCGATGTTATTCAGTAATGGGGGAATTTTATGAATGTGTGGGACGAGCGTTACGCCGGCGAGGAATATCTTTTTGGCACCGAGCCGAATACCTTTCTGTTAACACAAAGCCACCTGTTGAAACCGGGGATGAGTTGCCTGGCGGTTGCCGACGGCGAAGGTCGTAACGGGGTATGGCTTGCCGAGCACGGGTTGCAGGTACTCTCGGTGGAGGCATCGGGAGTGGCGCTGAAAAAGGCAAAGAAACTGGCCGAGAGTCGCGGTGTGGCAATCGAATTCGAGCAGACGGATCTTGCCCATTGGCAATGGGGCGAGAACCGTTTCGATGTGGTGGTTGCGATATTTATCCAGTTTGCACCGCCGGGGATGCGCGAGCAGATGTTTGCCGACATCAAGCGCTGCCTGAAGCCGGGCGGCCTGCTGTTGCTGCAGGGGTATACCCCCAGGCAGCTCGAATACAAAACGGGTGGTCCGTCGCAGGCGGAAAATCTCTACACTGAAGCCATGCTGCGCAATGAGTTTGCTGACATGGAAATATTGCATCTGCGCGAACATGACAGCGTCATAGATGAGGGTGTGGGCCATAGTGGCAAGTCGGCGCTGATCGACTTGGTGGCGCGCAAGCACGCATAGAGTTCAGGTAATCGGTTCAGGATTAATTGCCGTGAAAATGCTAGGAGTTTTGCACATGAATAATTCAGCAAAGGTTGCTGTACTTTTCAGTATTGTGCTTTTGACAGGCTGTACTGGTGCCGGCAGTATTTTGCCATCCTCCGCTGACCAGCCCATCAAGATCGAATCGGAACCGGCAGGGGCCGATGTTTACGTGATGGGTGAAATGATCGGCGCGACACCGCTCCAGATCACCCGCGAGGAAGTATTCCCGCGCAATTACCCCAAGGGCAGGGAATCGCTGTACGGCAGGGTGGTGATCAGGAAAGATGGTTGCGCGGATTTCAGCAGCACGATCAGCACGGAAGTGGGCCGCAAAGGTCTGCATGCGAAGCTTGATTGCACGGATAAGACTCCCGCTTCATCTCGAGAAATGCCGACGGCCGGCGAAACCGTCGAGCGGCGGCTGCAAAAGATCAAAGACCTGCTGAACAAGGGATTGATCACCGAGGACGAAGCGAGACAGACGAGGGAGCGCATCCTTAACGAGCTTTGAACACTGCAGTATCTAACACATTCGGGGATATCATGATTCAACTCATCTATACCAGCTCTGCTACAAACTGGCCCAGTGAATCCGAACTTGTAAAGCTGCTGGAACAAGCCAGGTCGCGGAATTCGGAACGCCATATCACCGGCATGCTGCTGTACAGCAACCAGACTTACCTGCAGGTTCTGGAAGGTGAAGAGCAAGATGTTCTTCAGTTATACAAAGCGATCAGCAGTGACCCGAGAAACGAGGGACATGCGATATTGCTTGAAACGGAAATCTTCAGCAGGAGCTTTCCCGGCTGGAGCATGGGTTTCGAGAATCTGGAAAGCAGTTCCGGGGACGATATCCCGGGATTTGTCGAGGTGTTCGGCGGCAAACTGGATAAAACGATTGCAGTAAACAATAAAACCAATGCAATAAAATTATTGATGAGTTTTGCAGTGAGCAACGACTGACAGTTGATAGCGATTGGCCGGTTAAACAGGCAGCGCGATTTCAGATAATGCCAACAACACTCGAGCTACTTCCACTGAGAATGTATCCAACAGATTCCCCGCCGGGTATCCGTTTCACTGACAGAATTCAGGTGAAGATTATTAACAGGATCGATATGGCAGAAATAATTATTATCAACGGTACTGTGCGTGCCACCCACACAAAATGATCAGTCTTATACATATCCGGAAAATTACCATTCTCGCCGTTTTATTATGGACTGCGGCTATTGGCAGTTCATGGCTCTGGAATTACCGGAATATAAATGACCAGGCGGTAGCCTTTGCGGATATTGAGGCTGATGCAAACCTGGAACGCAATATGGCCTTTCTTAAATGGTCAACCAATCATGGCGGGGTTTACCTGCGCGTTAATGAAAATACCCGGCCCAGCCCTTACCTTGCACAGATACCGAATCGTGATATTCCTGACGGGAATGGCGGCATCCTGACCCTGCAGAATCCCGCTGCGTCTATCGGGGAAATGAAATCAATGCAGAATGATACCCATGGGAACCTGTTGCGCATTACCGGCTTGAAATTCATCAATCCCGCCAACGTACCGGATGAATGGGAAAAGAAAGCACTGGGAATTATAGAAACAAGCCGAATGGACTTTAGCGAGATCACGACGATTAATGGCAAGGATTATCTGCGCAGAATGCATCCCATGATCATGGAAGAAGGTTGCTTTAAATGCCATGCATGGACTGGAATCAAGGTGGATGAGCTGCGTGGCGGCTTGAATGTGGCCGTTCCGCTCGCGCCCTATTGGTCCTTCGCCAGGCAGGCGCAGCTATCCAATGCAGTTACCCACGGGAGTGTCTTAGTCATCGGTTTGGCGATGATGTATTTCCTATCCCGCCAGATCAGGCTGCGTATATTGCAGTCGTTTCAATACCAGAAAAAACTTGAGCATCTCGCGTATATCGATCCCCTTACGAGCCTGTTGAATCGCCGCCATTTTTTTGAATTGGCTGAAGAGGAACTGGTTCGGGCGCTCCGGTATAAAAGACCGCTATCGATCCTGATGGTCGATATTGATAAATTCAAGGCCATCAATGACAGCTATGGCCACGCGGCCGGAGACAAGGCGCTTATAAAACTGAGTGAAATTCTTCGTGACGCTGTGAGGGAAATAGATTTGATCTGCCGCATGGGCGGGGAGGAGTTTGCCATTCTTTTGAAGGAAACCGGGCACGCGCGAGCGATGGAAATTGCAGAGCGACTGAGAGTGTCGGCTGGGGATGCCGGATTAACCATTAAGGATGAACCGGAGTTGAATTTTACTATTTCGATAGGCGTCGCATCGCTTAATGCGGAAGCTGAACAAATTGATGCCATCATTAGCATGGCGGACAGTGCGCTATATGAAGCCAAGGCAGCCGGGCGCAATCGAGTATGTTCTGCAACTTGATTGCGTAGTGCAAGATCTTTTTATCTGGCCAAGCTCCGCCGCCTTCCTGTCCACCAAATTTATTTCTTTTTTCTTTCTGCCCTTTATCACCTGTCCCATGCCATCCAAGCCACAGCCGAATTATCTGGCGGGTTATCCCGCCGCTCTGACCGAGCAGGTGCAGCGGCTGATAATGCAGGGAACACTGGGCGACATGCTGCTGAGAAAATATCCGCACGCGCACGACGTGCGCACCGACAAGGCGCTGTATGACTACGTGCTCGAATGCAAAGCCGGGTACCTGCGCAATGCAGGGCAATTGAGCCGGGTGGCGTACGACAGCAGGATACATGTCATCAAGAATGCACTGGGCATCCATGCGCGTATCTCGCGGGTTCAGGGTGCTAATCTCAAGACCAGTCGCGAGATCAGAATTGCGGCGGTGTTCAGAGAAATGCCGCCGGAATTTTTGCGCATGATTGTCGTTCACGAACTTGCGCATATCCGGGAGCGTGAGCACAACAAAGCCTTTTATCAACTGTGCCGGCATATGGAGCCCGACTACCACCAGCTGGAATTCGACCTGCGCGCTTATCTCTGCTATCTGGAAGCGGGGGCATTTCCGCTGTGGGGCACACGAAGCGATTCGAATGTCCATAAAAGCTAGCGGCTCAGAATTTAGAGAGGGTGGATTCGCATACGACTTGCGGCTATTTCATTCAGCCTTGTTAGCCGTAAGTCTGCTCAAGTTTTCTTTTGCCCACTCGTTGCCGTTCTTTGCGGCTTCGGTCAGCAGCCTTTCAGCCTCGGCCAAATCCTTCTCCACTCCAAGCCCAAGCCTGTAGTAATTTCCCAAGCTGCCTTGCGCGGCGGCGTGGCCCTGCTCGGCGGCATTGCGATACCAGAACGCGGCCTGCTTGTCGTCCCGGTCTACACCCCGGCCGATTTCATACATTACGCCAAGATTGTGTTGCGCATCGGCATTGCCTTGCTCGGCAGATTTGGTATACCAGCGAACAGCCTGTTTATAGTCCTGTGCCGTGCCCCAGCCGAGTTCGTACATGAAGCCGAGATTCCTTTGTGAGCTTGCATCGCCCTGTTCGGCTGACAAGGTGTACCAGTGCAGGGATTGCAGATAATCCACCGCTGTGCCCAGCCCGTTTTCATAGATATACCCGAGGCTGTATTGTGACCGGGCATCACCTTGTTTCGCGGCTTTGGTGTACCAGAGCAGGGCCTTGTTGTAGTCCAGCGGGGCGACCTTGCCGTTGCCGTACAAATTGCCGAGCTGTCTTTGCGCCATGATGTCGCCTTGTTCGGCAGCTTTTGTATACCAGCGCACGGCCTGCCTGTAATCCTGCGCGCTTCTGCGCAGAGCCTCGAAGGTCGCTCCAAGGTAATATTGCGATCTGGCATCCCCTTGTTCGGCCAGCGGCTGCATTTCCTGCAGTGCAGTTGCATAATCCCTGTTGTTAAAGGCTGCCAATCCCTCATCGTATCCGGCATAGGCCGATATGGATGAAATACAGGTCAGCAGGGTGCACAGCAATAAACGGTTCATGATTCTCAATCAGGGGACATGCGATACGAATTCTTCGAACTTTCCGCTTTTTGTTTTGGGCAATTCCTGCTCGAAACAGCTGAAGCGCAACGGGAACGGATGGCCGATGGCAGCATGCACCATTTCGGCAAGTTTTGCTTCCTGTGCCGGGCCGATCTTGCCGGAAGTGACCAGCCGTACCTCGATATCATCCAGACTGTGTTGTATGACCTGGTACTGGCGGATGTCTGCCACCTCGCGATAGCGATATGAGCCGACCAGCGGCCAGTGTTTGCGGCCATCCGGGAAGGTCACCATGTTGCGGCGCCGTCCCATGATGCGCGACAGCGTGGGCAGGCCGCGACCGCATGGGCAGGCGGGGCCGACTTCTGCATAGTCGCGTATCGCGTAACGGATCAGCGGCGTGGCGAAGTTGTGCAGGTCGGTGATGACGATCTGGCCGATCTCGCCGGGCTTGCATGCATCGCCGTGGTCATCCAGCACCTCGACGATCAGGCTTTCGCACTGGATGTGGTACAGGCCGCTCACTGGACACTGCAGCGCGATCAGCCCCACTTCCTGCGAGCTGTACATGTCCACGACCTCAATGCCACCCAATTGTTGGCAACGTTCGCGCAGCCCGGGATGCAGCGTCTCGCCGATGGTGCGAACCTGTTTCAAAGCGTCAGGGGCAGGCGTGCCGCTTTCATACAGATCGAGCAGCGCGCCGAGATTGGTGGGGTAGGTCAGCAGGTATTTCGGATCAATATGCGCCAGCCATGTGGCCTGTTGTGCGAGATCCATCGAAAGGGGCTGCGCATACGAGGGGCCGGTGTCGAACAACAGGTTTGCAGGATGCCCCCAGCCGATGCGTGCCGCTTCGGCGGGATCGTCCATCGAAGGAGTGGTCGCCTTGATTACCGCCAGCGTGGCGGAAAGGTCACGTTCGTGCCACAAATGCTCGCGCATCGATAATGCCAGCCACAGCAGTTGCGTGACCTCGGTGCGCAGCATCGTGACCACCTGGCCGGTGGAACCGGATGTCTGGATCTGGTGCACCGCGCCGTGCTTGCGCGGCAACGCGCGGCAGTTGATCTGCTCGATCTGCTGCATCAATTCGCCGCGTGTCAGTAGCGGGAGCGACGCAAAGTTATCCAGTGTCCATGATGAATTGGGATTCAGCCCGGCCTGCGTAAATCGGTTACGGAAGAACGGTGATCGTTGCCATGCGTGTCGGGCAAGCAGGGAGAATTGCTCCAGCTGTCTTGCCGCCAGCTGTTCCGGATTCCACCACTGGCTGTCTTCGAGTTGTGAGAGTAAGGCCAGCAGGTTGGCTGCAACAGGATCGGGGATCGCCGGCCAGCCGATACCGCGGATACTGCTTTTCAACGGTTGAGTAAATTTCATCGGCGCTTCTCCAGCACAAGGATGGGGCAGCGATCCGCCAGTTCGTATTGGCCGTGGATCAAGGCAGTTTCCTTGAGTGTATTGGGCAGAATCTTACGTACCTGTGAAAGCGGTGGGTAACAGTAGCGGGCAGTCGAATTGCGATAAAAGTCGATGGTTTCGATGTCGTCCATTGTCCATCCGGTAGTGGTGGCGAGTTTTTTTCGGTCGGGAATCAGCCGGTCGAAAGTGTCACAGGTCTCGGCGACATTCACGTTGAAGTCGATTGATTCAGAGGCGATCGCCATCGATAGCCGCCATTTGAACGCATGAAAACTTTTCATCTTTCCGTTAAGCGCGTCATCGCAAACCTGTTCGCGGCGCTCTCCCTGTTCGGCACCGACAAACACCCGCAATAAAAGTTTACCGCCGGGAGTGAGCACGCGATTCCCTTGTGCAAAAAATGGTGCATGCTGGGACGGATGCGACAGCAGTACAAGGCAGCCGTCGCCGATGAGGGTGTCGAACGAACCGTCTGCAAACGGCATGTCCAGCCAGTCGCCCGGTATTGCCGGCTTGTCTGGATGCTGCGGCGACCACAGCGCCTCTATCATTGCCGTGCTGTTGTCGATAGCAGTCAGTTGTGGCGCGATAACCGCGAGCTCAGGGGTGACGCCGAGCAACAGGCATCGACCGGGATCGTTGCCCATTGCGGCATGAAAATTATTCACGTCCTCGGCGCAGGGACGCAGTGGCGAACCGAGCCGGTTCCATTGCTTTGCTAAATTTTGCCAGTGCTGGCTTGGCTCTGAAGAAGGCATTGTTCTGACGGTATCAGTAAAGATTTTTTTCTTCGAGTGCCTTGAACAGGCCTTGTACATTCTGTTCGGAGAATGCAGCACCGTTACGCTCGATCAGTTCAATGCGCACGCCGGACACCGGGTCGCGTTGCAGGAAGGCTTGGCGTATTCCCTTATCGGAAACCACGGGCGTGTCCGTTACGCCCCCCGCTTTGCATAAGCGGCTGATGGCCTCGTCCAGATTGCTGACTGCCAGCGCAATGTGATGCATCCCTGCGCCTTTAGCCTCAATGAACCGGGTGACCTGCGAAGCGGGTGAGGTGCCCTGCACCAGCACGACGGTGCTTGTACCGGACGTCAGCACGGCATACACCATGCCTGAATGTTCGCCGGAGACCTCGCTTTTTTCCGCGAGCGTGAAGCCCAGCGCCGAGGTGTACCAGTCTATTGAAGCGGCGATATCCTCGACCGCAATGGCGACATGATCGACACCGAGGATCAGGTCAGACAACGAGGATGTCAGCGTCTTATCCATCATTCAGCGGTTAGGCACCAGGTCGCCCAGTTCATCAAGCAGCGGGCCGAGGAACTTTTCGTATTTGCGCCAGCGTTCCA
>Ga0224495_10001561_pt1 | contig 15934 bp, 16 predicted proteins | sample SF_Jul11_sed_USG_FD_168128 | JGI IMG/M metagenome (GOLD analysis project Ga0224495, IMG submission 168128) | Sediment microbial communities from San Francisco Bay, California, United States - SF_Jul11_sed_USGS_4_1 | ecosystem: Environmental > Aquatic > Marine > Sediment | place: USA: California... | reverse complement strand
GCTACAATCTCGGCTCCGGCGTCTCTAAGGATTCTCGCCATTTCTGGGTGGCCATACGTATGTGCTATTCCAAAATAGACTATTCTGTAGCGTTGATCCGGAGCCACGCTTTGTCCAGTCTCAATCATATGTTTCACTTCTTTAAACAATGCTTCATATATCCGCACAGTTTCATCAGTTGTCCTGTCCACCATGGCCGGTGGGAATAGGGCGATCAGTCGACGCTCATCCAACGGCGCGGGCGCATGCCTGTTGAGTGCACATATATTGCCCCATAGAACCAGGACCTTGATCTCGTTTCTCGCTGCCTTAATGAACAACTCATCCGAATACTCCCCACCTGTGACTCTCTCGAGCCAGCGTATTCCCTCCTCTATCTGGTCGCACACATAGTTTACAAGTTTAGGATCCTTCTCCGCGTTCCCCCCGCCGATCATATCTATTGCGTACATAGGTACGCCACCCAGACGCCTTGCAACTTCCTGGTACCATTTTGAATGCTGACTGCACAGGTGTGTCGTCCAGATCAAATCCGGCTTGGGATATCCCTCTTTGATCGTTCCATCGGGAATAGCTATTTTATCGCGGACCACTTCCCCCACGAACAGTTTCAGGTAACTACACGAGTGAAAGCCTAAACCTGCGCTTTCAGCAGCTGAAATATCCTCACGGCCCTCTTCAGGGAATGTCCCAGCCGTTGACGCAGCGTGTGGCTCCCCACCTATGATGTGTACATCCTCACCTAACCCTTTGAGGGGAGCCAGCACACTCCAAGTAGAGCCCATGCAGCGAAGGCCTTCAGAAGCATAGAGATAGTTCCTATAGCAGGTACTCTGGTAATTCTTGAATTCGCCCCAGGTTGTCAAGGAATACGCCATTTAAACCTCCTATCCTATTTGGTTCAAAGCCTTCCTCAAAACTCCTTTCTCTTTTCTGGATTTAAAGACCTTGCCAGAGAAAGAGAAGATATACTACAGCTTTTTACATTACAAATCCCAGTGCCCAGTAAACCGCCATTCCCAAGAGAACAGATCCCCAGAGGCTTTTCACCTTCCAGGCAAAGAGAAAAACCGGAAGCGATGCAAGAAGGTATTGGGGTTGAATTTCTACCTGATTACCACCCGTGAAGAAAGTAGGGAAGACGATAGCGCTGAGAATGGCCACCGGGAAATAATTTAACCCTGCCTTGAGCTTCTCCGGAAAGATCCATCTCGATAAAAAGGCCATGGGAATGAAACGGGGAAGAAAAGTTACCAAACCCATTCCGAAGATGAGGATCAGCATCGGCTCTCTCACGAGTTCTTCCTCCATACCTTTTCGATCATCATTCCCATTCCGGAGGCAAAAAGGGCAGTGAGCAAAATATACCAATTTCCCGGTAGGGCCCATTTGAAGAAAACAGAAAGAATGCCACCAATGACCATGACCCAGAAATGATGAGCGTTTATGATTTGAAGAACCAGAAGGCAGATGAAGAGAGCCGGCAGGGCAAAGGGAAGACCCCAGCCCGTACTCGTCGACAGAGAACTGAAGAGTGCACCCATAACAGATCCACCTACCCAAGCCAACTGAGAGATGATTTGGAGCCCGAGAAGATAATGCGGTCTGTTCTTCATCCGTGGTAATTTCGAAATAGCGACCGCATACGACTCGTCAGTTATTTGAGCTGACAGCACACCGAGGATTGGAATTCGAACATCTCTCAAATAAACGGAAAAATTAGAGCTCATCAGGATGTGTCTCAGATTGATGAAGAAGGTGGCGAGGATGATGGAAAAATTGGGAACTCCCTTTGAAATCATTTCAATGGCAAGAAATTGGCTCGCCCCTGCATAGACGAAAAGGCTCATCAAGCCTACTTCGAAGGAAGTGAGCCCTGCCTTCCGAGCTAGAATGCCAAAGGTGATCCCCACGGGCAGGTAGCCCAAAACAATGGGAAGGGCCCCCTTGACTCCGTCTTTGAAGGGACTCATGCTCTCTTGGTCCAGTCTCAGTTCTATTGGGTTTAGGATTTCAGATTTCAGATGTTAGATGTTAGATCTAAAATCTAAAATCCGCAATCTCAAATCATCGATAAAAGTCCTCTTTGGTACGGTTGAAATAACCAAATTGGAGACGAGGAAACTCACTTTTCAAAACCTCGATCATCCTAGAGATTCCCATTCCTTCGCCTCTGCCCATCTCCTTTAAGTAAAGGTCAGGATCGATGTTAAGGTTTCTCATCTGGATGAGATCCAGGCGGGTGTTTCGGACCAATTCCACCCAGCCTTCCAGCTCTTGCTCTCGATCGGTGAACCCAGGTAAAACAAGGAGGTTGATGGAGGTGTAGACCCCCTTTTCTTTAGCTAGAATCAAGGAATCGATAACCTTCTCTAGGGTATATCTCCTCGGTTGGTGGTAGCGTCGATAGTATTTGGGATGCGGGCTGTTGAGTGTTACCCGAATGCTATCAAGTCCCGCCTTGCAAAGCTTCTCTACTCTTTGGGGGAAGCTTCCATTGGTGTTGAGGTTGATGGTTCCTCGATCAGTCTTCTCTCTTAATTTAACGATCGAACTTTGCAGGAGCCGCCACTGCATCAAGGGCTCTCCCTCGCAACCCTGGCCAAAGCTGACGATCGGATCCTCTGCTTCTTCCAGATGCGGTAAGGCAACACCCAGGACCTCATTCATCGTTGGGACAAACGGAATCCTTTCTTGAGAGGCTGGACAGCATTCGGAGGGCTGGAGCGAGATACATCCCAGACATTCTGCATTGCATGAAGGAGAGGTGGGCAAGGGACATTCCCATCTCTGAAAGAAAACGTTTTTTGCCGCAAAACAATGATATTCCAGGGCGCACCGTGATAATTGCCGAAGGAGTCGATTCTTCGAATTTTTCAGGGCACCCGCCACCTTCCGGGAAAGCAGCCTGTCACTCTGAAAGTATTTTGGATGCCAATGTGGATTTGGGTCGACCAGTAAGCCTGTCGCCCAAAACTTCCCATCTTTCCAGCCGACAGAACTGTAAGCCCAAAGCGGAAGGGTTGGAGCATTTGGTTTCAATTGGGCTGCAGGAAGGAGGGTTCGTACGTATCCAGGGGGAAGAAAAGCCGCAACAGCTGAACAGTCAATTTCCCTGCGTCCCACCTTTGTCTTCTCGGATGGGATAAAAGAATCCATGTCCTCGTCCCATCCAATCGGGACCCTCCCCGGCAGGCTGAAAAGTTGACTCCCCATGGGAAGGGGGACAAGTTCAGAGGGTTGCGGGAGGACCACTCGGTCCCCGGACCGGCCCGCCAGTTTCAGATAAGAGTGGTCAAGGATATTGCCTTCAGGATCTGAGAACACGAGCCTAGGATATTCCAAACTTCTCATCACGAATTCAACCCTTCGACTATCCCAGGTCTATTCCTTCGGTTGCCCTCAGGACAAGCACCCGGGGTTTGCTGGGCCTGCCTGTGGGCAGCGGTTGATACCGAGCGGCGCTTTCGACCCCGCCCTAAAGGCAGAGTTTGCGGGGCACATTCCGGCCAGTTAGGAAGTGAGGTTTTAGCGAACGGATCAGGTGGGGTATTTTCTTTCCCCCTTTGATTTTCTCAATGATCTTTTGACATTCTTTCTCTTGAGAGCTGCCTTCAAACGACTTGTCTTTCCTCTTTTCTTCATCTTGACCTCCAAAATGATGGAATACCCGAAGCACGGAAGATGGGGGCGTTGAATCCGCGAAAATTATTTTTTACCTCATTACTCCAGCACTCAAATATTCCGGTCACCCATGATCTTTTTTTATTTGACAAACCAGATGCCGGTAACAATGAATGCAGTGCCAACCACCCTTGGAAGAGTCACCTCTTCCCTCAGTATCAAAACACTAAGAAGAGCGGTAACCAGAGGATAAGACGCAGCGATGGGAACGATTTTAGAAGTGGCTTCCATCTTCAGGGCCGCGTAATACGTCCACATCCCGAGAAGGCCTGCCATCATGCCACTTGCGCCAAAAAGAAAAAAACTCCTTCCATCCACCTCCATCAATGCCTTCCCTTTGCCCACCAGAAAAGTGAGGATGAAAAGACCTGTCGTGACGAGGGCGCTTCGGATGGTGACACCGACCAGTGGGTCGACCTTCGTCAAGGCGACCTTTTCAAGAATAGGGGTAAACCCCCATAAGAGGGTAGTGATAATCAATAAAAGAACGATCACCATTCTATCTCCTCGATCCTATCCTGTCTCTTCATTATGATTTCCGTGCTTTCACCGTGGAGATGGTCTTCGTGCCGCCTTGAGATTTTCTACGATGGAATATGGAAGCTTCATCTCTCCCCTTCCAATCCCTATATCTAGCCCATTTTTCTCAATCCCGTGGTAATCCGTTCCACCCGTAACCAAAAGGCCATGCCTTTCCGCGAGGGTTTTATATTCGACCACTTCCAGAGCAGAGTGTTCGGGATAGTAGGCCTCTATTCCTCTAAGGCCTTTCTTAACCAGTCGAAGGATAAGGTTTTCCAACTCCGAATATCCATTCAACTGGAGTGTATTGGGATGAGCGAGGACAGCCACTCCATTGGCTTCATTGATGAAATGGATCGATTCTTCAGCAGAAAACCTCATTTTTTCCACATAAGCGGGAGCTCCTTTTTTTAAAAATCGATCAAAAGCCTCTTGAAAACTCCGGACATAGCCCTTCTCTATAAGTACCTGGGCAAAGTGAGGTCTACCAACCTGTCCTCCGCCTGAGGCCTTCAGAACCTCGTCAAAGGTGATGTCGATCCCTAATTTGTTCAGCTTCTCGGCCATTCTCGGATTTCTTTCTGCCCTCGCCCTTTGTAAATATCCAAGTCGCTCCTTGAGGATGGGATGATGGATATCAATAAAAAAACCTAATAGATGCATGGACCCTGGCGAATGTTCGGCACTGATCTCTATACCCGGAATTACTTCAAGACCAATCCTCTCTCCCTCTAAGAGCCCCTCTTCCAAACCCTCAATAGTATCGTGGTCAGTGATCGCAATAGCCAGAAGCCCTCTATTTTTTGCATAGTTCACAATTTCTGATGGAGTCATCACTCCATCGGACGCCGTCGTATGAAGGTGGAGGTCAACATTTCCCATTTATTATCCTCAGTTTAAAGGTTTAATTTCTTTTTATAAAAGAAGGACTTCTCAAAGTCAATCAAAAACCACGCTCAATATGATTTACTTAAGAATTATCATGGGTTCTCCAATGTGAATAACACCACGTTTCTATTTTAGAATAAATCCTATATGATTACAGTTAAATAGCGGTAATGGTAAATAACTAATTGAATTCTATGTATAATTGCAGATATAAATAATTCTTGACAAACCGCCTCAATTTGAATATATTATAAGTACAGGTTGAATAAAACGCCCGTTTAGGGTGTCTAACATATAAACCCATTCAATTGGGCAGGGATATTTATTTAGGTTCAAGGGGGGCGAAATAACCCTTTCCATGGATCGCGAATGGAAGGGGTTTTTTATATAGAAGAAAGGGGTATGACATCTGTGAAACAGAACAAACCATCAGGAAGAAAAGGGGAAACTTTAACCCTACAGGCAGTGCCAGCTTCATCTCTTTTTCATGAGAAATCGGATATTCCCCCAATTCGGACCGTCTCGTCTAATGGAGACGAAGTAGACGAGTCTTTGGAGGAATTTGAACTCGAGACAGAGGAGGAAATTGGGACCGAGGAAGAAGAGGTAGAGGTACAGGTAGAGAAAAGCATCCAGGAAGAAGTACCCTATCAGCCTCAGGATATAACCCTAGAATATCTGAAAAGCCTCGAAAAGATCTCTTTGCTCACCCCGGAAAAGGAGGTTAAGTTGGCGAAGAGGATTAAAGAGGGGGAGCGTCAAGTCAAGCTCCTCGAAACAAAGACCAACCGTCTCAAGACTAAAATGTATTCTCATGCTCCGAAAAACGGGAATAAGAAACCAAATAACGGTCATAAACAGGCCCATAGAGCAAAAGGGAAGAATGGAAAAAAACCGAAACTGACTCCTACAGAGAAGAGAGAGCAAACCCTTCTCTACAAAAAGGTGTTCAATCAATACCAACAGGCTGTCCTCGAGACCCAGCAGGCAAAGAATGAACTCATTCAGGCCAATTTGCGGCTAGTTGTCAGTATTGCGAAACGATACGCCAATCGAGGGCTCTCCTTTTTGGACCTCATTCAAGAGGGGAATCTCGGCCTAATGCAAGCCATGGCTAAATTCGATTATACCAAGGGATACAAATTCAGCACCTATGCTTCCTGGTGGATTCGGGCAGCCATTTTGAGAGCCTTTGCGGAGAAGTCAAGAACGATTCGTATTCCCAATTATCTATTCGAGATCAAAGGAAAGTTGATGAAGTCCTTTAAGGATCTGGTGAAGAAGCTGGGTCGGGAGCCAACTTCCCAGGAACTGTCGAAAGATAGCGGGATCCCATTGCACGATGTGGACAAGATTCTCAACCTCATCGAGGAACCGATTTCGCTCGATATGCCCATCGGTGAAGAGGATAGCACGCTCGAAGATTTGATCCCTGATGACAAAGGCCTCTCTCCCAGTGATTCATTGCTTGAAAAGGATCTGATCAACCAACTTCGCAAACTCTTATCGGGTCTCTCACCCAGAGAGGAAAAGATCCTTCGACTCCGTTTCGGGATTGGAGGAGATGGAGAGTGTACCCTGGAGGAGATCGGAAGGCAATTCGGGCTCAGCAGGGAGAGGATTCGTCAAATCGAGGCCAAGGCTCTGGAGCGACTGCGCGATCCCAATCGCTATAAAGAAATCAGAGAATATTTTGAGTGATTGGCTAAGGGAGACGGTGAAAGGGGCATTCTTTGAAAAGGGGAAGAATGCCCCTTTTTTATTTCTATGAATTCACTCTTCTATCTGGATGGTTTCCACAGGACAATTCTCAACCGCTTCTTTACAGGATTCTGTAACATCCTCTGGAACTTCATCCCCTTTCACTTTGGCTTTATCATCGTTCATCTCAAAGACCTCCGGACAGGTCTCTGCACAAAGCCCACATCCGATACAAGTTTCTTCGTCAACGACTACTCTCACCGCTCATCCTCCTTTCCTTTTTTAAAATTATTCATAATCATTTTTTTCTAATCCAGTCAACTGACATTTTCGGGGGGATCATTGCGAGTTTATTTCGGAGCCAACCTCCTAAATTTGTAATAAAGGTATCCAAAGGCCACACCCATCCCTATCAGCATTAAAATGGAGACAATGGTCTCTACCGAATCTAAATGAGTGGCTGCTTTTTCGTAAGTCGCTCCGATCCACCATCCAAAAAAGGCAAGGAAGAAACATCGGAAAATGGAGCCTAAAAAGGTATAAAGGGTGAAGGGCCTAATGGGAATTCGGAGCAGTCCGGCAAAAATAGAGACCAGAGAGATAGGGAAGACTGGAATGGCCCGGGTGAGGAAGATACTCAATGCTTCTTTCTTTCCACGGAAACGTTTTTCCAAATTTTCTATCTGATTCCAATCGACACCCAAAAAACGCTCGAACCGCACCACCAATGCCTTACCTCCATAGTAACTGATGAGATATCCGATATAGGAGCCCAAGGTAGAAGCAATCGTGCCAGGAAGGACGATAATCCACAGAATCTTAAGGAAGGCGTTGGGAATGGAAAGTCCAGGTGAAATGAGGATCGCCCCTGCCCCCATGACGATCAGCGGGGATGGGATGGGGACAATGATCTGCTCGATGATCACTCCGATGAAGACCGAGAGTTGACCATGGGTCCTCATCAACTCCATAATCCACTGCGTGATGTCCGAAATCATAAATTCCCTTTCCGATTGCCATACTTCATAACCCCAGACAACGATTCCGTCAAGAGGATTCTTCACTCTTCTTCGCTCATCCTTTAGCAATCCAAGCATGTTTCTGCTCCAAGAAAGTGGAGCACAAAACGTATCCCCGTTAACCCCGCAAATGTGTTGGCATTTGTACAGGAAATCAATTATTCTCACTCACCTCCAGGCCTAGATTTTGGTTAATTAAATGTTGAAATAATGTTTTCTTTGAGACAAAAAATGTTATATTCGACCGCCCAGTACAATGTCTAGTTTTCAAATAACCCATAAAGATCAAGAGGTTTAATCAGTAATGTTGTATTGGCATTTTTATTGCTTCGGAGGCAAAGGATTATGTCCTTAAATCAGAATCCTTTGGAGAAGAAAAGAATGAGAGATGAAAACATGGCCAGAGGGTGCGTGATAAGGAATCTGCAGAAATTGAACCAGCGAATGGCTGAATTGGAAAACACGAAAGCTGAGTTGAAGCGAGTCCAGGAATTGTTAAGAAAGGAGAGGGAAACCTTCTTCCCTATTCTCCATAAAGCACCTTATGGTATAGCCCTTATCGACAACGACGGCAAGTTCATTTACATCAATCCTGCATTCACCAACATCACTGGGTATACTCTGGAAGACATCTCTTCTGGAAGGGACTGGTTTCATGTAGCCTCACCTTTCCTTGAATACAGGCAGGAAATTATCAATTCACGGAAGAGGGATGTTATCCATAAGGGTATAGAAAAGATACTTAGTATCATTTGCAAAAATGGAGAGATAAAGCAGATAGAGTGCAAGCCAACGTTACTGGACGATGGTAGAATCGTTGTCATTCTTTCTGATATTACGAAATGGCAGCGATCTGACCTTTCGTGTCCCACCTGAAGATCCGGATTTTCCAGAATACATGCTATCTTTGCGCCACTTGCTCATGCGGAAATTTCAGCCCGTAAGAAGGATTAGCATTGAGACCATCAATGGTGAAAGGGCGCCCCAGAGTGCGTACGTCCCTGTTCTTCGAACCTCTTTCGACGTCACGGTCGATTACCGGAACGTCACGTTCTGTCGCAAAATGCGGTGAATCTTGATAAAGCTGGAAGTTTAGCAACTACAGGATCCGCATTCTTTTCCCAGATTGGAGAAGATGAAAAATCCACCCCCTCTGGGCGTATTAATAAAGTCCACCTTGATGGGCCTTACCTTTTCAAAAAGGTCTTTGTTAACAACATAAGTGATGCCTTCTTGGTCAAAAATTTTGTCATCTTCACTTGGTTCATCCTGAACCAGACCCAGGGAGGGCCCTGATCAGCCTCCCGCGTCGTAAACGAGGCGTATCGAGGGAATTTTCTCTTGAGATTTGAAGGCTTCTTTAATCATCTCCGTGGCCTTTTCCGAAACTTCAAACATAGGCTCCTCCTGTAAGAGTTAGATTGAAATAGATTAAACTAATATAACATACCAAACCCAGTATCGCTAAATTTCAGATTTTTGTCCTTCTTAAGAATAGCGCCATATTTCAACCGCATATATCGAAACGTAACAAAATAGAAGGGAGCTTCAAAAAATTCAAAAAAAGACGGTTTCTTGAAGACTCAGGTGAGGCGACTGGGGTTAGACCTTGCAATATTTCTAGTCCAGATTTCTTGCCGCGTATTTCTGGAGTTCTTCTTGGGATAGATTGTCAGGCTCCACCAAAAGATAATGTTTCTCTGAAGATATTCCCAGTCCAGATTTAGCCTGTTCCAGTTCGAATAAAGCAATGAGATCCTGTTTCATAAACCGGGCTGCGATTGGCCGACAGAGGAGGCTTGGAAATTTTGAGGCACACATCGCTATATCCTGCTCGATCTGAACCATACTGATCTTCTCTTTAGCTCCTTTAGCTTGTACCGGAAAAACATAGTGAACCCCTCGTTTATCAACTCCAACGTAAATCTCATCGGTTTCTATCTGTCCTAAGTCCGCCACAAATGTCCGCAGATGACTTTGAAGAGAATAGCAGGTAACACCCGTAAAGATGTCGATAAGCCTGTTATATCGTAACTTAGCAAGCAGAGCTTGTTCGTCGCTCAGCGCATACATCGCTATAATCCCGGGAGTTGAATCTGGTATTTTGGTCTCAACTAGGGAAACATTCGGCTGAATCGTTGCAGCAGTTGTTGCAACAAAGATATATTTAGACCTGCCTGCCGGACGGATAATCCACTCGAAGCCCCTAGGTGCCTTAGCCCTTATTGATTCAGGCAATTCCGCTCTGTAGCGGAAAGAGTAAATCACATCTCCGAGGTTCTTTGGCAGTCTTATCCCAATTTTCTTCGCAACTCGAGCAATGTCTTCACGAGAAAAGGTGAGTTCAGTCATTCGATCCTTGTATTTTTCGAGAAAGATCCGCTCAATAATCCGTCCGTAACGATTTGATTTGGTTTGCTTTTCGGTTTTCATGGATGATTTCTCTAACCTAGGTGACAATTTCTACCCCGCCCAACGGAGTACTACAACCTCTTCACGAAGCTGCTCGCCGGTAGCAGTAGCTATACGTGTCCGAAAGAGATCTATGCTCTCCACCTTGTAACCGAGAGAATCCGCAATCTGGGCAATTAATTGTCCCGTTCTGATCATTACACGCAAATACGAAGCCTGGTCCCCTACAACATAGCCCAAGAAAGCGCCGGGTTTCAAAATTGATCGTAGGGATGCTAAATGCTGAGCAATACCTCCGAAATACAGCGTAGTGACTCGGTGATAAAGCCGCTCAAAGCCTGATGTCTTGTTTTGCTCAATTCTACGCCTCTCGATTTCGGTAGCGATTCTTTGAATCTCCGTGTGCTGAGATACCCATTCGTCATCTTGATCTTCTTTATACACACCTCTTGTGTTGGATCTAACCATTCTTTTCTTTAAACTTCTAAGTTCGGATATATTGCGTACAAAACCAAGCAGGACCATCTCCAATCGTGTCGTCCTCGTGTAATCTTTTTCATTAGGGTAAGGGGGCGAAGTAAAAACTCCATCAATCCGCTTTGATTGCAGAATGAGATGTGCATTTCGTGAGTCACCCTGATAGACTTCGACTTGTGCCTTGATTTGTTTCGAAACAGTAGCCAAATCTCTTGCCATTGTCTCAACGTTGGTAAGCCACGGCTTAATTACAGGTGAATCTTGCTTTATCATCCCTAGACCAACTTCTGGTCCAAACCTCAGATTCCCTATCGTTGTAACCAGTGCCTTAGCGAGAGCAAGTAACTCATGATTCCTAAATCTAGTTTCACCATCTGATTTTATCTCATCAAGGAGAACCAAAGTTTTGTGTAACGGAATCGGGCTAATCGAATTCTTGAGCAATAACCTTTGTGATTCAGCGGAAAGTGTCCGCAAGCCATTATGGTCTAAGATATTCCCCGGAACAGAATCGTCTTGAATCCCATTCTTCTGGAGATTATCAGTTGCCTTTTCTGCAATTTGGTTCGCATGCCGTCGAAGTTCTTGTGGATCAACCTGCCAATCCGTTTTCACCGTTGAAGCGAAATGGGGTATCGAAAGTGCTTCGATTCCGATTGCGGGTATGCCATTCTTCTTGCATTCCACGACGGTCGTCCCCGTCCCACAAAAAGGGTCCAATAACAGGCTTTTGTCACTCAGTCCAAACTTTTTTATATATTGTCTTACTAAGTGAGGGGGAAAGGAAAGAACAAAACGATACCAATCATGGACTGGCAGATCCGAAGGACCGATCTTATTGGCTTCTTCGTTGGTCTTCGGCAGGTCAAATAGATTCAAATTCACATGGGTCATTTGAATCAATCCTATATTAGTTGATAAAATATCATAATGGTGGAATATGTCAATTGGGTTTCAGGATCTCCTTATGGGGACAGTCCCGATTCTACGACTTCGCTTTGCTCTGTCCGTAAACCTGGGACAGTCCCTACAATCGTGCCTGCCTACTGGCAGGAAGGTCTGACTCCTTGGACCCTTGAACCCTCGACTCCTCGAACCCTTTTAATTCTTCTTTAAGGCGTTTCACATCATAACCCAAATGGATCAATAGCTCCTCCGTTGCCTTCAGAAGCAGCTCCAGATATTTCTTCACATCATAGGTGTCGTCCGGACCCACCAACGGAAAAGACCTCACTCGTTCGGCCTTGTCCTTTGCCTCGGCATCTTTGATCACATACCTGACCTTCTCTCCAGGATGGATCGGGATTCCAAAATCCTCTAACTGTTGAGCAGCGAGCGCGGTGAGGCTATCCACCTTATATTCATTGGGCTCCTGAGAGATCCTCTTCCCAATAGTCAATTCTTCTGCCTTTACCTGCCCTTCCTTCAATTTCAATGAATATTCGAGAAGAAGTTCTAAAATCTCAGGGACTTTCGACTGATAGTCATCCTCGTTTTTTGCCTCGGCCAGGATTTCGAGCATCCGAATCTGAGCCCCCTGAATGAACGGAGGCATATCACCCCTTCGAAAGGCCAATCCCCTCGCCTTAATCTTTCCACTTTTGAAGAGGCCAAAGTAGCGGTTCGCAACCGGGCTCTCCGGATTCCCCTTCGAGGGGAGAAAGACCATCCATCGATAAATTCCCTCCAGACTCATGGTGGTCCCGGTGGCCTGGCTGATCTTCTGGCAGAGCTCAAGAACCTCCTCTTCCTTCAAATTTTTTTTCCGAATCCAGAGAGAATCGGTGATGGCATGGAGAAGTTCAAATCCCTCCTCCTCACAGAGTTCCTTGGCTTGAAGGAGCTTCTCCCTTCCAAAGGCAGTGACTGCCTCATGAGCTTCAATCCTTCCAAAACGGGCATTTCGATAACCCAAATATCCGAAACACGTCACGAGCATCCACTTGAGAGCCGTCTGCTTCCGATCGTAAATTTCCCTCTTCTTCGCTTCATTCTCGCTGCTTTCTGCTTTCTGCATGCTGCTTTCTTCTGCATTTTCTTTTTCTACTCCGAACTCCGAACTCACAGCTCCGAACTTATTTGTTTCGCGACCTGCCCCCTCACCCTTTCCCTCTCCCCTCAGGGGAGAGGGTGGGGTGAGGGGTTTGGCCATCTTCTTCAGCCACGCCCTTCTCTCTAAGATGGGCTTCAAAGTCTTGGGGACAAGCCCTTCTCTCTTTTCACAGATCGTATAACCAGCCTCCGGAACTTTATGATTCTCGCAGCACCTACAGAACACGGTCTCTGGCGAGATGTTGTGAATCGCCATGATGGTAGGATACATGGAGGTGAAGTCGATCTCTGCCACATCCTCGAAGATTCCCAGTTTAGGCTGAAAGACGAGACCTCCCTTGTCTGCGACGAGGAGATCCCACGCAGTCTTGAATCGTTCCGGCTCTCCCTTTCTCCAGGGAATGAGAATCCCTTCCTGAAAGGCCCGATCGAGTTGCATGGATGTAATGGCCGTTCCAGGAGAGGTACGAGCCATCCGTTGAATTGGAATTTTGGCTAAGCGGGCCAGCTCGATCACTCCCTCTATCCCCGATTCTCCATAGATGAATGAGTTCCTGCGATCGATATGCCATCTTCCGAGAAACAGATGGCCAGGTGCCTTATAGTAAATTCTGCCATAGGAAAAATAAGAATGGCCCCTCACATTGACCCCTCTCTCTGCACGATAAGGTTCCCGATCCCAGGGAATGGAGACTTTCAACTTTCTCTCCAACGAGAAGAGAAAAGGCAAAAGGCAGGTATCCCCATCATCGCTCAGGATCACATCAGGGTCGAACTGTCTGATGAATTTCTCAATCTCCCCCGGATCCACATGCTCCATCTCCAACCGATAGCCTTCGCACTCCAGGATCAGCCCTGAACCATACCGACCCCTTGCCATGCTGATGCAGGATTGATTCAGGGTACGCAGTTCCATCACACGAAGGTCTGGAAGATCTCCATCATCCATCCATACAGATTCTGATGGATCGGGGTGAATCTCAAAGACTCGGCTTCCCTCTGCTTCAGCAATGCAGGAGCCTGTTGGAAAGAGCCTTTTTTCATAAAGGTAGGCCTGGGCTGTGGGGATGTCACAATTGTAGAAGGTGACTTTCTCTTCCCATCGAGGAAGGATTTTAGAAATCTGGGCATAATGCTCAGGATTTCCCAGCTCGATTTCCATCGTCTCCACCTCATCCCCACTCCAGAACTCTCTCTTTTGAGTCCATTGGTATCCCGTCGTCCGCCCCTCTTTCTCGAGAGAACGAAACAGGGAGAGGAGATCTTCCCGTTTCCCTCGGGCATAGAATCGAGGACGGAAAGGATCTTCGAACCGGCGAAGAGAGCCATCCTCACCTTTGATCCATAGAATCATCGACGACTCCAGAGGATAGAGGTCGAAGAGCCATCCTCGGATTTCCATAAATTCACCCAACTGTTGTTCAAAATCCCCCCAGCCCCCCTTTATTAAAGGGAAGGTGTAAAAAAATCGGAATACCCCGAAAACAAATTGTCATCCAAAAGGATGGTTGGGTTGGAGAAGATTTCGAGCGGAACCTCTCGTGATTCAGCTGCCATGGCATAATTCTGCTTAAACACATGACTTCTCATGCCACGGGAGGTCACCCATAACACCAAGACGAACCGCATTCGAAAGCTTCGGAAACCCAACCATCCTTGAAGGTCAGGGCTGGCCGCCCATTTTTTCACACCTTTAGGGGGGCGAGGGGGGATTTTCATGGTTCATGAGTAACCAACTGGCCTCCTTCCCGCTCCTCCAAGGCCCTTAGTTTTGATCTCAATTCGACTAAGGCCTTCTCATGCTCGAGAAGAATGGAGACCAAGATCGTCTCAAAAGGCCAGGGTCTCGAGGCATAGACCCCGGCCTGTACATGAAGCCGTGCCTCTTCAAAGAGGCGATCGAGAAACTGCTGATCTTCCTTTCTCAATCCCCTCCGAAACTTCCTCCATTCTTGGACTTCCTGCTCCAGAACCCTGCTGAAAGGGAGAACGGTCCTTCCCATAGAACACCTCAATGCAAATTGCAAATTTCAAATTGCAAATTGAAAGTTTCTCCTATCTACTGACAGACAGGCATTTAAGACTTTCTCCCTCAAATTTGCATTTTCCATTTTACAATTTACAATTTTCAATGATATTTAGTTCCGCACTCTTTCCCAGAATCATTTTCGGCCCTTCGTCGCCCAAGCTTATTCTCCACACCCGATCTGAGATCTGAAAGAGTCTTCTCTCAAGAAAGGCTCTCTTGGAATTCACGAACCCCCCTCGGTTTTGAGTCTTACCAAATTTTGTAAAGGGAGGATTTGGCTGGAAGAGGAAGAAAGAAACTCTATCCATCGCCATCTCCTCCATCTTTCTCAACATCCTCTCGAAGAGAGGCCTACTCTCTCTTTCCGGCACATCCTCATCTAGAAAAGTAGTGATCGGTCCCAGAAGGATTACCCATGGTTTGTACGCCTGGCTGACCGCCTCTTCTTGTCTGAGCAAGGCGATGAGTTTCTCCTCGACCAGTGTAGCCATCTGATAACACGTGAAGGCCCTCGCGATCCGGATTCTCTTTAGAAGGCTCTCCGGAGGGATCAACGCTTTCTTTGCAAAGGAGGAGACCACATAAGGGTCGAAACGATTGGCTCCATCCAATACCACGACATCAATCCCCTGGCCTGCCATCCATCCCGCGATATAAGAAGAGATTTCTCCGGCCCCCTCTCCCCAGAAAAGGATCTTTCTTGAAGTGGCAGTGGGAATCAGTTGTAACAAGATTTGATCGACTGAACTCTCTACGGGTAAATCCATCTGCTTTCTCCCGCAGAGCGCAAAGCGCCAAGCGCATAGCGTAGAAACATAAAATAGAAACGCTATGCTCTCTGCTCTATGCGCTATGCCATATTCATTAGCACTTCCTGAACACCCCGATCACCTTTCCGAGGATCTGAACTTCTCCTGCTCCGTCCTCAATCTGAATCGTTTCCCAGCGGTCATTGTCCGGCTTTAACTCGATCTTTCTCCCCTTTTTAAAAAATCGTTTCACCGTCGCCTCCTCCCCTACCAAGGTCACCACCACATCTCCATTCTCTGCAATAGATTGGGAGCGGACGACCACATAATCATCGGGGAGGATATAGGGTGACATGCTGTCACCTCTCACCTTCAGAAGAAAGACCTCTCTCCCTTTCACC
>Ga0224495_10001560_pt1 | contig 15938 bp, 11 predicted proteins | sample SF_Jul11_sed_USG_FD_168128 | JGI IMG/M metagenome (GOLD analysis project Ga0224495, IMG submission 168128) | Sediment microbial communities from San Francisco Bay, California, United States - SF_Jul11_sed_USGS_4_1 | ecosystem: Environmental > Aquatic > Marine > Sediment | place: USA: California... | reverse complement strand
ATCTATCTTTTTCCTCAGGTAAAAATTCGTAGGGCGTCTTTTTTAAAATCCGGGCAACTTTTTGATGCTCTTTTTTCAGGAATTGCTCAACTTTAGCTTGCCCTTCTTCCCCGAGCTTTTCCGTCCAGGGTTTTTCCACTTTATGAATAAGTCTTCCTTCAAGTAAAATAGAGGTAACTATTTTAGGAGAAGGCCGAATCTTAAATTCAGTTTGGATATGGAATTTTTTACCCTCAAAGGTTACAGAGGAAGTTCTTCCTGCTGGAGTGATAAATCCCATTTAAATTTAAAATACCTTAAAAAAGTTAGCATTTTGAAAAGCCGCATTCCCGGCAGAGAATACATCCCTCTTCAAACTCCAGTTTACTCCCGCAATCCGGACAAGCTTCTAAATAAACATCTTTTACGGAGTTCGATTTACCATCGCCAAAATGTTTTTTCAAAACTTTGGCTATGGCATCCGGGATTGACATTATCAGCTCCCCATTGCCAAAAACCGGTGAGGAACCTCCAATCCCGAACAGTTGCTCGATTATCGTATTCACACCCACTCCGCTTCTCAAGGCTAAGGAAACAAGTCTGCAAATAGCTTCCGTATCTGCCATAGTGGAATAACCGGACTTACCTATCTGGGCAAAGACCTCAAAAGGTTTACCCTCCATACTGTTGATGGTTACATATAGATTCCCATAGCCGGTCTTTATCTTCTCTGTTATCCCGGTCAGTGTTTCCGGACGGTCTTTAACTACCGCCTCTCCTTTGCTCTCCATCCTGGTGGTTAAAACCTGTTCTTTCCTGCTTCCATCTCGATAGACGGTTATCCCCTTACATCCGGATTTATAGGCTAAAAGATAAGCATTCCTCACATCCTCAAGGTTGGCTTCATTGTGAAGATTAATAGTTTTGGAAACTGCATTATCAGTATATTTCTGAAAAGCAGCCTGCATCTTCACGTGCCATTCAGGAGAAACATCATAAGCAGTCACAAAGACCCTTTTAATTTCCTCAGGTATCTGATCAAAATCCTTAATAGAACCTTTCTGAGCTATCTCCTCCATCAGTTCTTTACTGTAAAATCCTGATTCTACTGCCTTTTTCTCAAAATATGGATTAACTTCGATCATCCTGGTCTGGTCCATAACTGTACGGATATAAGAGATGGCATACAGGGGCTCAATTCCGGAGGAACATCCAGCTATAATACTGATAGTTCCTGCAGGAGCTATGGTGGTGATAGTGGCATTTCTCAAGGGGATCTTTTTATCATAATAGATGCTTTTATCCCAGTTAGGGAAAAACCCTCTTTTCTCAGCTAACTCCGAAGAGAACTGATGAGATTCCTTCTGGATAAAATCCATCAATTTCTCACCTAAATTTAAAGCCTCCTCCGAATCGTAAGGAATATGAAGCTGTAGTAGCATATCCGCCCAACCCATGATTCCTAAACCGATCTTCCGGTTTGAGAGGGTCATCGCTTCAATCTGCTTCAGGGGGTATTTATTGGCATCAATTACGTTATCCAGGAAATGAACTGAAAGCCTTATAGTTTTCTCCAGCTTTTCCCAGTCGATTAAATTCTCCCCTTGCTCGGATTTTACCATCTTGGATAAATTGATAGAGCCCAGATTACAGCTCTCGTAAGGTAAAAGGGGCTGCTCTCCGCAGGGATTGGTTGACTCGATCATGCCCAAAACGGGAGTGGGATTAGATTCATTTACCCGATCAAGAAAGATAACTCCTGGCTCCCCACTTCCCCAGGCATGTTCCACTATAAGGTCAAATATCTCCCTGGCTCTATATCTTATAATTTCACCATTTTTCTCAAAAGGTTTTCCAGTACGGGGATCAATCAGCTCGTAATATTCATCCTGTTCCACCTTAATCATAAAATCCTCAGTAGCTGCCACCGAGATATTAAAATTATTCAGTTCCCTTAAGTCATCCTTACAGGAGATGAAACTCAAAATGTCTGGATGATCTACTCGCAGAATCCCCATATTGGCACCTCTCCTGGTACCTCCCTGTTTTACCGCTTCAGTAGCAGCGTTTATTACTTTCATAAAGGAGATCGGACCAGAAGCTACACCTGAAGTAGATGCCACCACTGAATCTTTAGGTCTCAGACGGGAAAAGGAAAAACCAGTCCCCCCCCCGCTTTTATGAATCAGGGCAGTATTTTTTACTGCATCAAAGATTGATTCCATGCTGTCTTCTATTGGCAGGACAAAGCAGGCTGAGAGTTGACCTAACGCTCTACCAGCATTCATCAATGTGGGTGAGTTAGGCAGAAATTCCAAACTGCTCAACAAAGAATAAAATTTCTGAGCTAACTGATTTATTTCCTTATCCTTCGACCCATAATTCTTATCTATCTGAGCGATGGTTAAAGAAACTCTCCAGAAAAGCTCTTCTGGCGTTTCCATCACCTTCCCCTCATCGTCTTTTTTCAGATATCTCCTCTCCAGAACTTTCAGAGAGTTGGGGGCAAGATCAATCATCCCCTGCATCTGTTTCCTCCTCCCTATATGCTATTCTGTTTTTCTCTTCTATTTTAAAATCCCAGAAAACAAGGGGAGCTTCTTTTTTCATTATTTTTAGCATTTCAAGACATATTTCCCTTATTTCCCAGTGAGCTCTGGGAACGCATCTAACTTCAAAAATATGCCTTAGCTCTCGGAAATTTGCAGAGACCACTATCTCCGATACTGCAGCATTAGGCAAAATATACCTGGCATCTTCCTTGGGAATCCCGGCTTTAACCATTTCCTCATAGAAATCTTTAAGCTTTAAAGCTATCTTTTCAAATTCATTCCTGAAAGAAGTAATTTCTACAGTAGGTGGAATTACATATTCAAACTCTTTGGTTTTACCGTATTCTACATACCTCTGACTCTCTTGAGAGGGCGACATTAGTCTGTGTCTTACCATCTCATGGGTGAATACCCTTGAGGCTCCCTTGATTCTGAAGGTAGCGTATGCATGCTCCAGAACTGAATAATGCCTTTTGCGGATTACTTTTTTTATCAACTCCTCCGTAGATGAGGGTGGATTATAGCGATGAAAGGAAAGATAACAGGTTCTACAGGCTTTTTCTATTATATCTTCAGCCTGAGGAGTTATAGCCATTAATTCTACTTTCATATTTACAGTTTTTTTTAAAGATAGTTTTCCTGATAAAGACTGAGATATAAAGAACTAATTTTTGGATAAAAAACTGGTGGGTTCCCACCAAAAACCTTTTTTTTCCAGAAATCAATTTTATCTCAAATTCGAAAAGATGTCAAGGAAAAATTTTATTTTCCAATAAAAAAATCACAATATATTGTAGTATAACAGAATATAAAACTCAAAATGTGGATATTCATAGAACTTTTGAGGAACTGTTAAACTTATTTAACATAAATTTTTTTCTCTTTCATAGTTTCAGAGATCAAAAAGAGTAATTGATTATTGTCAAAGGGTTTTGTAATAATAAAATCAAAACCTTTAAGTTTTGCCATCTTTTTATCAAGTTGAGTCCCCCACCCAGTCATTAGTGCCACTTTGGCAGAAGGATTTACCGATTTGACCTCCTTTACAACTTCCCAGCCCGATTTCTCCGGCATTGATAAATTTGTTAAAACCAGGTCGTATTCGCTTTTTTTATAAAAATCGATCCCCTGCTGTCCATTAATAGCCAGGGTAACTGTATGTCCTTCTTGTGTTAGCATTTCTAGGATAATATCTCGAATATTCTTATCATCATCTATTACCAGAATATTTGCTGGTTGAAAATCAATAATGGGAATTTCACCTTCTTTCTCGACAATTTTTGTAATTGGAAATCTGAGAATGAAATTAGTACCTTCACCTGGTTTTGAGTCAACTATTATATTACCATTATGCTTGGTTACTATTCGATAAGAAATGGTCAAACCTAAACCTGTACCTTTATTCCCTTTCAGGGTGAAAAATGGTTCAAATATCTTTTCCTTAACCTCCTCGTTCATACCAATTCCATTATCTCCAACTGAAGCGTATACCTGCTCTTTTTCTACCCAAGTTTTTAAGATAATTTCCCCTCCTCTGGGTAATGCCTCAACTGCATTCAAGATCAGATTTGTAAAAACCTCCCGTAGCTCGGAAGGGTTACCAGCTATTGAACTGATCTCTTGAAAGTCCATTTTAACATCAATTTTTAAACCTCTAGCTAAACTTTCATCTTTCCATCTGAAACGAGTCAACTCCACCACCTGTCGGATGATTTTATTTAAATCAACCTTATAAAAGATCGATTCTTGTTCAACCCTGGTATATTCCTGTAATCTTCTGATTATATTTGCCCCGTCATTTGCTGCCTGTTCAATCATCATTAAACCCCTTTTAATCTTATCCTCTTCAACCTGCCTTAAAAGAAGCTCGGTTTTACCGGATATTATTCCCAGTATGTTGTTAAAGTCATGAGCTATACCCCCCGAAAGCTCTCCTAAGGCTCTCATCTTCTCTGCTTGTATCAGCTGTACTTGAGTATGTTTTAAATCCTCTAAGGCCTTACTTAAAGCCTCCGCCTGTTTTCTTAATTTTTGATACAGTTCTGCTTTCTCAATGGAAGCTGCAGCATTTTGAGCAAATATTAATACCAGTTTTGCATCACCCTCATCGAACTGCCTTCCTGCTTTAAAGGAGCAGACATTTAAAACCCCTATTAACTCATTCTTGACCTTCAAGGGAACACATAAGGATGAGGTTATTCTTTCCTCTTTTGGAATGAATTTTTCAAACTTTTCCTTTTCTAACTCTTCTCCCAGGAGCAGTGGCTCCCCATGAGCTATAACCCAACCTGCTACACTTTCATCCGGATTCTTTTCCATGTTTTTTATCTTATGGCACAGAGCCCCGTGAGCTGATACACATACCAGTTTCCCTTTCTTCTTATCGTAAAGCATCAGGGAGGATCTGTCTGCCTCCAGTGAATTTAAAACTGTTTTGGAAATTAGATCCAGTACTGTGGGAAGCTCGACTTCGGAATTTACCAGTGTGCTGACCTCAAATAAAGCTTTTAGCTCCTTAAAGCGCTCTTCCAGGGATCTGGTCAATACCTTCTCTTTTAATAACTCAACTCGCAGTTTTTTAATAGAATGTTCCTTGAAAAGGATGTAAGCTAAGAATAGAAGAGATACCCCGATAAACCCTCCTATGAGCAGTTTATAAGTGTAAATAGATAACTCCCCTTTATAGAAACCTCGAATATCAGAATAGAAAATCAAAAGAAAAATAAAGGTGATTAAGATCAAAAAAATCGTGGAGTTCAAAATCCAGAGTTGCCAGTCTTTTTTCTCAATACTCTTTATCTCTTTTTGTATATTATCCATAAAATTACCCCTCCCTTACTTTTCTTCGGAAAAAGATAAGCAATACTTAAATTGGAGAATTGCTTAGATGAAAGATCTTTTTAATCTTAAGCTTAAGATCGGGATTAATATTAACTGAAGGACGATGCCGGGAAGACCGGTGATAAAGGAAGCCTCCAGAAAAGACATGAAGTTAAGGGGGAGCTTAATAAAAGCTCCAATTACAAATAACCCTAAAGCAAAGGCGCATCTTCCTGCTACCATAGAAAGTATAAGGCTTAGCAGAAGTGGAAATTTAAGATACTTGTAAAGTAACCCAATTGAAAATCCATAAACAGGAAGCTCTATGGCCATAAGAGGGACTGCATAAGGAGGGGGCATACTTGTAAGAAAAAAGCTTAAAATTGGAGACAAAAGTCCAACCACAGCACCACTTACAGGTCCCAGCATTATTCCAGCGAAAAATACCGGATAATGCATAGGTGAGAAAATCCTGCCAGCCAAACCGAACTGATGAAAGAAAAAAGGGATAATTATACCCAAAGAGATAAATAAAGCATTCAAGCTGACCTGTTTAACAGAGAATCTCATTTCTCACCATAGGCAATATATAAAGAGGGATTATCCATAATAACTATTTTTTTAAATCCTTTGCTATATAACATCTTATTTAATATGTTTTCAGAAGGTAAAAAATCCCTGCAAACCAAGCTACCAGATAAACGATGATGCTCTTTTAACTCTTTTCTTCCTAAGAGATGAGCGATAAAAAGTTTTCCTCCTTTTTTCAAAACTCTGCTTATCTCCTTTAGTGCCTTTGCCTTGTTCTCGAAATGAGGAAAAGAGGCAAATGCGATAACATAGTCGAACGATTCGGGTATAAAGGGAAGTTTCTCTGCGGGAGCACAGATCAATATGATATTTTTGTTTTGGTTTTTCCTCTTTGCCTCCATCAGCATTTTGGGAGAAAAATCCGACCCGAAAAGCCTGCCTTTGTCACCGATAGATTTCAATATATGAGGAAATAACACTCCGGTTCCGCACCCAAGGTCCAGAACCTGGGAGCCTTTTTTTAACCTTAAACTTCGGATGAGTTTCTTCAGTTTATCTTCAGTATCTGTATGACAGATCTGATCCCATTTATGGGCATAGCTATCAAAATATTCCTTCCTTGACATTTTTATATGGTAATTGTGCCCTCGGAGGTTATTAAAACTTCCACAATTTCAGCCATATTGCTCTTTTTCCCTACTCTGACTTTATCTGCGATTCCGTAGAAATTTAAGCAGGTGGAGCAGGATAGCAATTCCACTCCCATATTCTCTAAAGAAACCAGGGTTTCAAGATAAGGAGAATTTTCAATAACCAATTTCACTCCAGCTCCGTAAAAGATGATATAATCCGGCTTTTTTTTATAACTTATTAGCGCCCTTAAAAAATTCCCCATCAATAAAGTAGTCAGCTCATTTTCACCCTGCCCCATCTTTTCATTATTTACAATTATCACCTTTCCCATACGGTTACCCTTGAAGATATTTTCTGTAGGTGCGAGGCAACCTCGCTCCTGCAATCATTTGATAAATAAAAAATCAAATATGAAATTCTATTACATCTCCGTCTGTTAAAATTTGATCCCGGTGCACCATTTGACCCTGGTATTTGCCCTTGCCCCATATACGGGCATATTTTAGATTATGAGCGAAATCCTTATGTATCGCTAATGCTGCATCCATAACATTCTGTCCTATCTTAAGTATTATAGGATCATCATAGGCTATGGGTTTTCCCGGCTCCTTGGTATAAACTCTTATTATCTCCAGATACTTGAAAGTTTCTTTTTTCAACTCCTCCAGACCTATCTTTTTTTCAGCTGATACAGAATATACCCAAAATGTAGCCCCATATAATTCCTTTATCAACTCCCAGTTTTCCTTTACACTTTCAGAATCGTTTTTATTTCCCAAAAGCATGGTTTTCTTACAAACTTCACCCAGTTCCAGTGAGACTTTTGTCTCATCCTTATGTAATTTAATCTTCTTCTCCGTTAATCTCTTTATGACTATCTCTAATTCCGCAGATGAATCATCTGAACTTAAATCGATAACAAACCAGACCAGATCCGAATTGCGGATTACACCTAATACACCGGTTTCTAAAAAATCTAAGGTTATGGGAGGGGTATCGATTAACTGTATCTGTATATTCTCATATAACATCATCCCTGCCAGGGTCTTGGTTGTGGTGAAAGGATATGGAGCAACCTCCGGTTTAGCATGTGTCAAGGAGGCTAAAAGCTGTGATTTACCTGCGTTGGGTGGGCCAATTATCACCACCTGTCCGGCTCCTTCCTTTTTGATATAATAAAGATCCTCCCTGATAGCGCTTTTAGACTTTTTCTCCTGCCCCCTTAATTTGGAGATTCTTCTTTTTATATCTGCCTGAAGTTTTTCCGTCCCCTTATGTTTAGGGATTGTAGCAAGCATCTCTTCTAAAGTAGAAAGCTTCTCCTCTGTGGTTTTAGCTTGCTTGAACTTTCTTTCAGCTTCCAGATATTGAGGGGTCAAATTAGCTGGCATAAAACACCTTTTTTTAAAATATATCTAAAGTCAGGGGGAAAGTCAAAAATAAATGAGAGATTTGCCCGTGTCAAAAGATATGAGGGAACAATTAATGCCATTGTGAGGAGTATAAAGCTGGGTAATTGATTTTAAAAAATTAAATTGCAAAACCATTCGCTCTTCTTTATTTTAGCGAAGATTTAACCTGTTTTAGACGGATTGATATGCTAAAGATTTCTAAAATCACAACTTTTATTAAAAGTTACGATTACAGGCTCTGGGTACTGTTTTTTGGATGGCTTGTATCCGCTATGGGGTTTGCCATGGTTATACCCTACCTGAGCATTTATTTCCACAACCAGATGAAAATCTCCATGAGCTTAGTGGGAACGCTTTTCGGAGTAGCGGCCATTAGCCGTGCTCTTCTGGGGCTTATCGGGGGAGACCTTTCTGATCGAGTGGGTAGAGTAAAGATGATGGGGATGGCTCAGCTTTTCAGAGGATTCATTTTCCTTTTTATGAGTGTCTTAGCTTATAAAGGGGGGAGTTTCTATCTCTGGTCTCTATTGGTAATCTTAAACTGGATGTTTGGTGGTTTTTACCAGCCAGTAGCAAATGCGATGGCAGCGGATATTGTATCTAAGGAGAAAAGAGTAGAAGCCTACAGTATTCTGCGAATAGGAGGTAATACCGGCTGGGCTATTGGACCTATGATTGGTGGATTCTTAGCCTCAGCCTCATATCCTCTGCTTTTTATAATTGGTGGAATCTTAACTTTCCTCTCCTCTGCACTAATATTTATCTTCCTGACTGAGTCAATCAAACCAGACCCCTCTAAAGAAAAATTCACTTTTAAAGACCTTGGCAAACTGAAAGATGATCATAATTTTCTCCTTTATTGCACAGTCTCTCTCCTGCTTTTTGTGGTTATCGGTCAGTTGGTTTCAACGATATCTGTTTTTTCAGTCGATTATGTAGGTATAACCGAAGCACAATTAGGCTTTCTCTATACCCTTAATGGTGCCATAGTTATTTTTTTCCAGTTACCAGCCTCCAAGTTCACCCAGTCTAAAATCTTGACACGAGTGCTTCTTTTCGGCAGCCTAGGATATTCCATAGGTTACTTCCTGTTTGGGTTTTCTGAATCTTTTGCCTGGCTTTTCTTCTGCATGCTTATAATCTCCGTTGCGGAAATCACCGTTTTGCCAGCCTCCATGGCAATAGCGGCTAACCTCTCCAGGGAAAAACATCATGGCTTATATATGGGAGGGTATGGACTCTCTTATGCTTTAGGCTGGTCATTTGGACCTTTAATTGGAGGAGTATTAATTGATCTGTTTAGCACCACACCTTTTATCCTCTGGGGAATTATAGCACTTTTAGGTCTTGGAGCCGCTTTTGGATTCAGGTGGCTGGAGAAAAAACTGCCCGCAGACGTAATTTCAATTTCGGAGAAAAGGTCTGGGGAAATAATAAACCAGTAAAAAAAGCAGGGGTAACTTAAACTTTTCGATGCAAAAAAAGGAAGAGCCTGAAAACACTCTTCCTTTTTCCATCATATTTTTTATCCTATCGTGATTTTGATACGATTTTTTGCATGGTCAGTTGTTCATTTCTTCTTTTCTCCATCAAGGCAGCCAGGATAGCACTATCTCTAATCCAGTTAGATGCAGTCTCATAAGAGATTAATTTTCTTTCGTAAAGATGTAGAAGTGAATTGTCCATACTGTGCATCTGGTCCTGAGCTCCGGTCTGGATCAGAGAATGCAGCTGCTCGATTTTCATCTGCCTTATAGTTCCTTTAACTGCTGGCGTACCGATCAAAACCTCAGTAGTAACTACAAGCCCCTGATTATCTCTTCCGGGTAAGAGCTGCTTGCAGATGACACCTCTGAGGCAAGAGGAAAGTTGTAAAGCTGCTCCCTGCCTCTGATCATGGGGAAAAATTCCCAGGATTCGATTTACTGTCTGAGGTGCATTATTGGTATGTAAGGTGGTCAAAACCAGATGCCCGGTTTCGGCGGCAGTCAAGGCAGTTATCATAGTCTCCAGGTCCCTGACTTCTCCGATGAAGATCACATTAGGATCCTGCCTTAAGACATGTTTTAATCCATGCTTGAAGGAATGAGTGTCAGTTCCCACCTCTCTTTGTTTGATTAAAGACTTTTTGCTCTGGTGAACGAACTCAATCGGGTCTTCCAGGGTGATAATCACTTTTTTAAACTCCCTGTTTATAAGCTCAATCATAGCAGCAATGGTAGTGCTTTTTCCCACACCCGCAGGGCCAGAGACCACCACTAACCCGTCACTTAATTTGGCTAAATCTTCCACCACCCGCGGAAGCCCCAGCTCATCTATGGTCTTATTCGGTGGCTTGATTAAACGAAATGCAGATTCTACATATCCCTGCTGGAGATGAACGTTGATTCTCCACCTCCCCAGTTCTGGAATGGAATGAGCGAAGTTCAACTCCTTTAACTTCTCGAAGGTATTGGTCTGCTGAGGGCTCATAATCGAATACACTAATCTATTAACCTCATCAGAAGTCAAATTCTTATTACCCAGATTTCTTAATTCACGGTCAATCCTCAAGATGGGAATATGGTTAGCTGTGAGATGTAGATCCGAAGCTTCTTGTTTTACCATTTCTTCTAAAAGGGGATATATATCTATGCTTTCGACCTGTCTTTTCAGAGTCTCAAGAGCTTCTGGCTCAAGATGAGTAAACGTCACTCCTATCAGGTATCGTTCTTCCTCCCCTTGAGAGATATAAACAACCTTACCAATCATATTTAAGGGTTCGATTATATCAGGAAGGTTGAGCTTTATCTCAATAGTTGAACCAATGGACAAAGGAATGGGCGAATGAAATTGCATGCCGGTACCGGAGATATCCTTGGTTTTAGTATTGGTAAAAATCGATGTATTGCTTGAATCCGGCACTCTGAAATCAAAATTAAAATGGGTTTTTATCCTTCTGGATTTTCTTTTCTCGGTTTGCATATAGAACTCATTATAAAGTGATTCTTCTCTTTGATTATCGGCAGAATTTATGAATCTGAAACAGCAGAAGTAACTCATTTACTGAACGATTCAACCCCTAATCGGTTAGAGGAATAAGCTGAATGGAGGTGTAGAAGTTAAAATGACCCTCCACCCTCGTAGTTGAGAACGATTTAACTTTTTAATCACCGGAGTTGCAAATAGACCTAATAGTACTACTTTTACCTTAACTACAAGGAAAGGGACCCCCTTTAAAGAGATTGTTGATTAACAGATTCAGCATCTACGGAAAAAAAGATAAACCTCTTGACAATTTTTCCCTCTTAAACGTAATTCTTCTAAACAATAGAAGGAGGTTTGTGATGTTTAAAAGAGTTTTAATTATTGTTGCATTAATAGCATTCCTTACTTTTCAGGGACTTTCTTCACAGGAATTCGGGGAAAAGGAAGCTTCCCTTTTCACCTTATCCAACGGAATGAAAGTTATCCTCAAAGAAAAGCATGCCAACCCGGTGATCGCCTCGATGATCTATGTCAACGCCGGAAGCAAATACGAGACTGATTATAACAATGGAGTTACCCATCTATTAGAACATCTACTCTTTGATGGCACTAAAACCCGAACCAGAGAGGAGATATCCGAAGGGATGGATAGCAAAGGCGCCTCTTTTTTCAATGCCTTTACCCGCAAGGAACTTACCTGTTACCTCTTTATATTACCTAAGGAGTTTATCCAGTATGGTCTGGATATCCAGTCAGATATGCTCTTCAACTCCATTTTCCCTGATACCGAGCTTGCCAAGGAGAGGAATGTTGTGATCGAGGAGATAAAAAAAGATGAGGATAATGTGGACAGTCAGGTGGAGGAATTCTTTGATTCATATGTTTATTCAGGCACTCCCTATGCCCGTCCGGTGATTGGATACGAAAATATAATAGCCACCATTCCCAAACAGGAAATCATCAGCTATTACCAGACCTATTATAAACCCAATAATATGACAGCTCTATTAATCGGTGATTTTGAGACAGAGGTGATGCTAAAATCAATTGAAAAATATTTCGGGAATATACCGGTTTCTCCTTTACCTCAAATGGAAAAGATCACCTACGCCCCAGCAGAAAAAAATATCCTTAAATATAAAGAAGCTGATACTAAAAACTGCTATATAAATCTCTCCTTCAAAGGACCTCATTACTCAGATGCGGATTATTATGCCTTTGACCTCTTAAGCCAGATTTTAAACTCAGGCTCAACTTCTCCACTTTATCAAGCCTTGACCAAAGATACAGAACCTCTGATTAGCAACTTGTCCGTTAACCTCGAAACCCAGAAGGAATTTTCTGTTCTGAATTTCTCCCTGATAACCGATTCCCTCCAGAAAGTGGACAAAATCATCGAAATTACCGTAAAAACGCTGAAGGATTTGAACAGAAGAAAACCAGATCCTTCACTTCTGAAAAATCTAATCGTTTCCACCAAAGCGGAAAAATTCTATCAGGAAGAAAAACTTTACATCTACGGGATGATGATAGCGCCAACTCTGGTTAACTGCGGATATGATTTCCTGGATTCATATATGGATAATCTGGAAAAGGTCACTCCCGAAAAGGTACAGAGTATAAGCAGAAAATATTTCTCAGAGCCTGAATATACAGGCACGGTAGTGACTCCCCTGAAACCTGAGGAAAAAGGAACAGTAAGCCCCTCTGAATCTAAGTATCTGAAAGAAGTTTTACCTAATGGACTGGAGGTCATTATCCGCTCCAACCCGGATTCAAAGGTCTTTGGCTTTAATATCCTGGGGAAAAACCGTTCTGCCTTGGAACCTGAGGGCAAAACCGGGATAACCGATTTTGTTAACCGGATGTTAGTTAAAGGTACTGACAAAAGAACAGCAGAGGAGATCACTAAGGAGCTTTCCTCCATCGGTGCGGATTTAACTCTGGTGGACAACCCCTTTATACCCTATGATGATCTTTACACTTCCAGATTATACTCTTTTATCCGCTTTCAAACCCTGGATGAATTTGCGGAAAAGGGGGTTGAGCTTCTATCCGACATAATTAAAAATCCGGTATTCCCGCCTGAGGAGCTGGAGAAAACCAGACAGGAGATGATAAGCATAATTAACAGGGAAAGCCAGTCAACCTACCAGACCTGCAGAAACCTTTTCTATTCAGAGCTTTTTAAAAACCACCCCTATGGTAAAACCATTCTGGGGGAAATCAACTCTGTCAGCTCGATAACCCGGGAAGACCTAATCGACTTTCATCAGAAATTTTATTCTCCCGAAAATATTATCTTAACCGTAGCTACCAGTCTTCCACCTGAAAAAGCTCTGGCCATAATCAAGACAAATTTTGGAGATATGTCTGAAACAAATCCTGGTCTTATACTTATCCCTGTGCCTGAAATGGTTACCTCCCCGGTTGAAGTTAGCAGAGAGATGAAAAAAGAGCAGATATATCTTTATCTGGGTAATCTACTGCCAGGTATAAACGACCCCGATGCCCCAGCCCTGGAGGTGGCTAATTCAATTCTCTCTGCTAAATTAGGTAAGAACTTGAGAGAGAAAAAAGGGCTTGCCTATTCGGTTGGTTCCTCAGTCAATTTCGCCAATGATTTTGGCTGGTTCGTAGCCTCTATTGGAACCAGACCTAAAAATTATAACGAAGCATTTGCTGGAATTTTAAATGAGATAAATCAAATGAAGGAAACTCTGGTAACCGAAAAGGAGCTCGAAACCGCTAAGAACACTTTATGGGGCGATCAGCTTTTCTATCGTCTTTCCCGCATAAACCAAGCTTACTATATGGGGGTGAATGAATTTTTAGGAGTTGGCTACGATTACGACCCTATATACATGGAAAAGATCAGGGCAGTAACCAAAGAGAAAGTAAAAGAGGTCGCCAAAAAATATCTGGATACACAAAATTATGTTCTGGCAGTAGTGGGTAAAAAAGATTAAGATGAAGACATGTAAGGTTACCCGCCTTGTAACCCTTACTAAAAAGGATTCACCCCACCTTAAAATCAAGGTGGGATACTATTATAGAAACGGAAAGCTTAACCCTTCCGGTTTTTAAACCTGCAGCACTTTATTCTATAATCAGACTTGAATTCTATCAATTTCCCCAGAATTCCTTTAAAAAACTTGACAAATAATTATGAATATATATTCTTCGAATACATTAAATCAAAAAAGGAGATAATATGAGTGGCAAAGATTTCGAAAGGAGAGATTTCATAAAATCGTTATTGGCGGGATTTTCTATGATAGCATTAGACTGGAGCTTATTCCCGCGTGGAGCAAAAGCTACTCCGGAAGAAAACCAGTTCGATGCGGTCATCCTCGGTGCTGGTCTGGGCGGCTTAAGCTGTGCTGCGGCTTTTGCCAGGCAGGGGTTCAAAACCCTGGTCCTGGAAAAGCACGATAAGGCAGGTGGATATGCCACCACCTTCCCCAGACCTGGCGGCTTCGTCTTCGATGTTTCCCTTCACTCCACCACGGTCGGGGAAAGGAACGGAATTCATAACCTGATACCCGGTTTCCCGGAGATAGCAGAGGTAGAGTTTGTTCCCCACCCTGTTCTCTACCGGGTGATCTATCCTGACTATGATATCCGCGTTCCGCAGAAAGATTTAAAGAGATATATCGAGATTTTAACCGGCTACTTTCCAGAAGAAAAGGAGGGTATCCAGGGACTGATTGACGATACGAAAGGGGTTTTAAATGATATAAATAGGATTTTAAGTTCCAGGGGGCAGGTGGATATGAGCCGGTTTCCAGTTGATTTTCCTCATCTCTTCAGAAGCTCAAACCAGACCTGGGGCCAGATGCAGGATGCCAGGATTAAAAATCCCAGGCTCAAGGCTATCCTGTCTTCACTCTGGGGATACTTCGGGCTTCCGCCCTCCAAGCTTGCCAGTTATTATTATGCTCTCCCGGTAATCGGTTATCTTGAAGAGGGAGGTTATTATCCGGTTGGAAAATCCCAGAAGATAAGTGATGCCTTCGTGAAGTTCATTCAGCAAAACGGCGGAAAGACTATGCTCAAAACTAAGGTGGAAAAGATACTGGTAAAGGACCATGCTGCTTATGGAGTCAGAACCTCTGAGGGTAAGGAGTTTTTTGGAAAGGTGATAGTCTCAAATGCCAATGCCTATGATACCTTCCATAAGATGCTGGATGAGAAGGATTACCTTATAGAGTACCTTTCCAGACTGGAACAGCTCAGCGTAAGCCTCTCCTGTTTCCAGGTTTTTTTAGGATTGAAAAAAGACCTGGTAGGCGAGCTGGGAATCACTGATACTGAGATTTTCTATGAGACCGGATATGACCATGAGGAAAGCTACCAAACCTTACTCAATGCGGAAATAGAGAACTCCGGCTTTGGAGTTACCCTTTACGATAACCTTTACAAGGGTTACTCTCCTGAAGGGAAAAATACCATTAACATCTTATCCCTGCAGGGGTATGACCACTGGAAAAAATACGAGGATGACTACCTTAAGGGAAATAAAGCGGAATACCGCAAAGAAAAGGAGAGGATGGCTGATATATTGATTAAGCAGGTGGAGAAAAACCTTTTACCCGGGCTTTCAAAATGCATCGAGGTAAAAGAAATCGGAACCCCTTTAACCAACCTTCGTTATACCGGTAATTATCGTGGAGCCATCTACGGCTGGGACCAGACCTTAGATAACTCAGGAATGGCTCGACTGCCTCATAATACTCCGATAAAAAATCTCTATCTTTCCGGAGCCTGGACCAGACCCGGCCATGGCTATGGAGGAGTAATCTGGAGCGGTCTGGAATGCTTTGGAGAGATAATGAAGAGCTGGTGATAATTTTTAAGTTTCTCATACCTGACATTGGCAAATAAGCTGGTAATCCCACCTTAATCTCAAGGTGGGATTTTTTTACCTGCAACTCCTTTAAAAACTTTTTACTCTGGAGAACTAAATAGAAATTTCATCATCTTAACTAAACCAGTCTATTATAACAAAAAACGGCATAGAGATAAATATATGAAACCACAA
>Ga0224495_10001559_pt1 | contig 15941 bp, 17 predicted proteins | sample SF_Jul11_sed_USG_FD_168128 | JGI IMG/M metagenome (GOLD analysis project Ga0224495, IMG submission 168128) | Sediment microbial communities from San Francisco Bay, California, United States - SF_Jul11_sed_USGS_4_1 | ecosystem: Environmental > Aquatic > Marine > Sediment | place: USA: California... | reverse complement strand
TCTGCTGAATCAGCCTTATCCTTGGGAAGGTCCTTGCAGGGCCACCAGGCCTGGGCAAAATAAGGTTCGCTTAAAGTACACATAATGGGTGTAGGAGGGCTGCCGTGAGATCCCCAGTCAAAGGATTGCAGTCCTCCCTCCAGGGGATGTCCGTGGTAGTAAACGGTCAGATCGAAAGGTTCCTGGTTGCAGGTTTGACTAAGAGTAACGCTAATGATATCATCGCTCCAGGTAAAAGAGAGCAGGGCTCCATTACTTTTAATTGAGTCTACATACATCTGAGGATTATCAAAGAAATTGAGCTCCACCAGGTTAAAACCGTCGATCAAAGCTAAAGCATAGATGTAAACAGATCCGGATAAGATCTCGGTAGTATCATTCAAATTCAGGTCCAGCTTGTAATACTTAACATCATAATCGTTTTGTCCCAGAGAACCCTGCGGGCGAATTCTTTTCCCCAGTTGTTGTAACTTATCTATTCTTTTCTGTTTTAACTCCGACATCATTTTGTGGAACTCAGGAGGAGTGGTGTTCGCATCGGTAAAAACAGCCTGTTTTTGATTATCACTATACTCTTGTGGGAATAGGTTTGTAACTCCCAATCCCAAAGATAGAAGCACTAAAACTAAAATGGTTATGTATCGCCTCATGACAAACTCCTTGAAGCCAAAGTTCCCGTCAATTAATAATCACAACAGCATACCACATTCAATATAGGTTAAAATCGGCATAATTCAAGGTTTTTTTGGGGAATAGGTCAAAAATTAATTCCCCGGGGATAGATTTTTGTTTCCTCTTTTTTGAATATAGGCACCTAAGTGCTTGCATGGTGCTATACTGGATTCTTAGAAAATGGTCTCCATATTCAGGATTCTAAATTAGATTCTTGATCCTAATCAAGTATGGATGGAATATACTGAACTTATCTCGTATTGATAAATAAAAGGGGCAACGGAATTTCACTGATTTTTGTTGTTGATCAGTAGGTTGAAGGTTTATACGGTTCTGGTGTTGCTTACACGGGGACTTTGGAAGCTGAAGCCTGAGGTGTTTTTTCTTCGTGCTTTTCCAAAAATCTGGCAAAAATGAACGGGTATAAAATTTTGTCGACGACAAAATATGAAACGACCAAATAAATGGCACCAATGATCAAATCAATAACGTAATGATGATTCAAATATACGGCACCGAACCAGACTGCAATACAATAAATAATTAAACTCTTTTTGAAGCGGTGGAATTTTTGGTAGAGAAATATGGTGGTTGCGATCGGGTATGCTCCGTGCAAAGAGGGGATGGCAGCAAAATGATTGGGATTGAAAGAATCCCAGACAGTCGCAAAAAAGTGGGTTCCGAGGAGTTTGTCGACATTGATCAAAGATCCCGCACTCAGGCCAGAAAAATTGATGTGGGCAGGTTGAACGAAACCGTAGTTGTAAACATACCAGGGAGGCGCTGCCGGATACAGCATGAAGGTAATTAGAGCCATGGCATTGAGGACGGTAAGCGTATAAAAATAGCGATAAAAAGTACTTCGGTCGTTGGTAGTGTGCCAGAAGATCCAGCCGACAACCACAGGGATGGCAAAATGCAGGGTGTATATATTAGCGATCATTATATCCAGGAAGCGGTGCCAAATTTTGTCGCCCAGCAAAGCCTGAAAATCCTGAAACCAAAAAGGTGGGATTTTTCCACCAAAAAAATGTGAAAATAAAATGTATTCACACCTGTAAGGAGCTTCGACCTGGATGACGCCTCGTATGCTATCGGCAACTCCGCGCATCATATCATAAGCGATCCAGAATAAAATTAAAGGCGCCCAGTCAATTAAAAAACGGCGTGATTTTTCCTTGCCCAGGGAAAGAGTCACAATCAGAAGGGCTAAAAAGGCATGATCCGGTCTGAATTTGGTAACCTGGTTGATTATAATAAAAAAGAGAATAACCAGAATTAAAACAACAACCGGGAATTTTTTCTCTTCCCTATTAAATAAGTTCAGGTTTAACAATAATTTTCCTTTTCCACGAAATTAAAATCTTAATAAGCTGTTAATATAGGGTTTGGTTTTGATTGTGGCAATAATAAAAATTATTGAAGGATAGAGGCGCAACACCTCAGTTAGGGGGTGAAGATGAAACACAAATTTCACCAATTGAATCTGTGGCGTCTATGGTGGTGTCAGGAGTTACCTCCTGACGCAAGATATGGCTGTTAAGCTGTCAGGGTGAAAACACCTGAAAGCAGGTAGCGAGATTAAAAGCTTACCCCAAATTGATTATATTCTCACCCGGATGGTCCAGGGCGATAAGAAGCAAGAGATAATCCCTCAGATGTCGGGTTATCAGGAAATTGTGCCTTACGTGCTGATAGCCGTTTTCTCCCAGCCTTCTGGCTAAATCCGGATTGTTCAAAAGATATCTGATTTTATAGGCTGCTCCCTCGACAGAGTGAACTAAGAGCCCGGTGTAGTTATGTATCACCTGCAGAGGAATGCCACCTACGGCTGAAGCTACCACCGGCTTTTTCTTCCATAAAGCCTCAGTCACAGTTAAAGCAAATCCCTCTTTCAAAGATTTCTGCAGGATAATAGTTGAAGCTCTCTGAAGTATATTAACATCCAAATCCGAGTTTGGGGGAAGCTCTATTATGTGAATATCCGGGTCTCCTTCAGCTTGGGATAAAACCTGGGGTAGAATCTCCACTGACTCCGGGTCATCTGTGGCAGTTCCTCCAGCCAAGATCAGCTGGCAGTCAGTAGTTTTTTTCACCAGCCTGTATGTATGGATTACTCCCAAGGGGTCCTTGAGCTTATCGAATCTGGAGACCTGGGTGATGATTGGACGTTCCGGATTGATCTTATATTTTTTTAAGGTATTCTCAATCTCCCTGGGTCGCACTTCTCTGTTCTTCGGACTCAAAGGGTCGATGGAAGGAGGTATTTGATATTGTGGAATTTTCAGCATGCGGGCAAAATTGGGAGCAGAGAAAATAGAGACATCGTACATCTCCACATAATTTTTAAGAAAGTTCCAAACCGATTCTAAAGGAGAAGAGATGTCAATATGACAGCGCCAGATCCACCTGGTCCTATGTTTATCTTTCTCCTCTATCAGAGCTATGGGCTGGGGGTCATGAATAAAAACGTAATCCTCATCGAAACTCATACTCCGAGCATTGTTTTGATTAACCTCCAGGAATTTTTTTTCCATCTCCTGAGTTAAGGGCTCCTCTTTGCCGTGCAGACTGTTGTGTATGGATTTAGTGATGTTAAAAAATTCACCATCACCTTTTATCACCTCCCAGAAGGTTTGAATCCCCAATTCATTCATCAGAGGAACAAAACGGTAGAGTATCTCAGCCACTCCACCACCCACAGAGGTGGAATTAATCATCTTCACCCTTTTGCCGGAGAGCCTTTCAGCTATCCTGTATATGGTTTCCAGATGTTCTTTTCCGATTATCTTCTGGTAATCTGAAATGCTCGCCTGCATTGTACTTATTCTCCTCCCATTAATCTATGGAAGCTGGATTTAAAACGATTGAAGGGTTTCTTCCCCTGTAGGAATTCTCCTATTCCGCTGTTGGTGGTGTAACTGGATAGCTTTTGTTTTACCCTTTCCCTGTAACTTTCCCGGGCAAGAATTTTCAGGAGCCTATCTTTGGTCTGTTCTAAGGGATAAAAATAAGGGTCCAGGTCTTCAATCGCCTGAGCCAATGACTCTTTGTCGAAGTTCTCTCGGATCCATCTGGAAAAATCGTTGGTTTCTCCTGTAACTCTCAGGCGAGATTCCATCAGATGGAAATAAAGAGAGTAAAGGTCTACCTTTTCCAGACATCTTCTGAATTCCGCCAGGCTATCTGCTTGGTAGGGCGTGGTGATAACCACACTGATTGTGCGGCGAAAGTGAAATTCCATTCCAGGCTGGACATCTCTTGTGCTGGAGGTCTTATCCAGATAATCCAGAATCAGCTCTACGATTTTCTCCCTTAGTGAGCGTATGGTTGGGAAATTTCTCAGATCCAGGATAGCTAGTTTCTCACCCAGTACTTTTTCCTGCAGGACCTCTGCTACCCAGTAGGCAAAATCTGAAGGATACTCCTGGGATAAAAAGTGATGTTCTCTCACGTAATGATGAGTGTGAAAATAGATGGAAGAGCCGTCTATCTCCTCTATTATCGTTTTAAGCTCCTTCAAATTTTTTGCCTTCTGTCCGGTGAGCTCAACCAGGGGGACAGAGGTATAGAATTTAAAGGGAGCTACTCTTTTTGCTTTTGCCATCTTTATTTCTCTTCCTCTTCCTTTCTGAACAACTCCACCACTATATCCTTAGCGATATCCTTACAACCCAAGCCGAAGGCTAAGGCTAAAGCCAGGGAAAACGCCCCAGCCAGTATCAGAGTTAAATTAACCATCAGGTGAGCAGCCAATCCCAGTTGTTCTATAGCCAAAACTATCACAAAAGCTAAGGTTAACCATCTTATTCCCCTTACCCACATCAATGGATGCTTGACCTTGGAATTCAAGAGAAGGGTGTGAGCTATTTCTCCGGCAATCAAAACCAAGACCAGTCCTATAATCAAAACCATTATGGCGGTGAATATACGAGGAAGTATCTCCAGAATCCTGCTCAGCACCAGAGTGCCGATGTTCAAGCCCAGTACCTCCAGCACCACGATCAGAAGGATTAAGATCAGAAACCAGTATAACAGATTTCCTGTCAACTCCTTTGACTTCGCCCTGTCCTTCTCCCGTAAATCATCCGCTGTACCCCTTTTTAGTAATCGGTCGAATCTGAAAAGTTCTAAAACCCTGATCACTATAATACGCATTAACCTGGCTAAAAACCAGCCCAGGATCAAAAGTATTAAAGCTAAGATCAAAGTGGGAAGAAAATCAGCTATGGTTGTAAGGATTTCAACTATTCCTTCATAAAGTTGACTAAGGCTTTCAGGCATTTTCTCCTCCTGTTAAAAATTACATATTCAGTTTTTTATACTCCTTCTTCAAATCCGAAATAAATGACTTGTATCTTGAAGGTTTCTTATTTTTCGATAGGTTTAATTCTTTCCTTAACCAGGTTAAAAATAAGTGAACCTCATTTGAATTTTCTAAATAATAACGAGCTTCTGAACTTCTCCCGCCTTTAGCGAGTAATATGCTGAATCCCCTTCTCAGATTTATAAGCTTGAATGCATCTTCGTCCGTCAGATCATCGCCGAAATAAAAATAAAGGGAGGAGGAGTTCCTTTTACCGTCATAAAGGCGAATTATCTTATCTGTGGCCCAGCCTTTATTCCTTCTGGTTTTTGGTTTAATCTCCAGGACCTTTTTGCCATCTCTTAATTCATACTTTTTTCTAAAAGGGGAGATGACTGAACTTACTATTTTCCTCAGCTCCGGCAGGATCTTGCTTTTTGCCAGGCGATAATGAATGCTGGCAGTTAGTCCTTTGTTTTCCACTAAGATGCCAGAGTATGCTTTTGTGCTTCTCTTGATTTTCTGACAGAAAAGGGCTATGTTCTTTTTTATCTCCCCGGCAGGGGAAATCTCCTCCCGCAAGGACCCGGTCTGTATCTCCAACCCGTGATTTCCTACATAGTTTATATGAGCTAAGTTTATCAACCTGTGGATTTCATCTAAGGCACGACCGCTTACTATGGTCAATACTATCCGAGGAGAGGAAGAGAGGCTTATTATATTGTTTCTTGCCGCAGGTGAAAGTAAAGCCATCTCAGGCTTTTTTCTTATGGGAGTCAGGGTTCCATCATAATCTAAAAAGAGGAAGATATTTCGGGCTGTTTTGACTTTTTCCCCCAATCCCTGTATGAATTCCCTTTCCAGGAAGTAACGCATAAGTCGAGCTGATTACAATTTTATCAAGTCGCTGATGATCTTCTCTGCCCAGTGATAGACGGTATTGTTTGAGACGACCTCTCTCATTTTTTCCATACGTGACCTTTTCTCATCTTTTTTCATCTCTACTGCCTCTTTGATAGCTTCAGCAAATTTTTCCGCATCATAGGGATTGACCAGTAAAGCCTGCTCCAGTTCCCGGGCAGAGCCGGTGAAGCAGCTCAAGATTAAAACCCCGTTCAATTCTGTCTTGGAAGAGATATATTCTTTAGCCACCAAGTTCATTCCATCGTGCAGGGAGCTGACTATACAGAAATCCGCCATCTTATAGAAAGGGATTATCTCTCTGAAATCGTGGTGTTTTTTGATATAGATTATGGGAGACCAGTGACTTTGAGAATATTTCCAGTTTATATCCTCAACCATTTTCTCGATCTGATCGATCATATCCTGGTATACCTCTAAATGAACCCTGCTGGGAACAGCGATCTGAATGAAGGTAAGTTTACCCTGATATTGAGGATACTTTTCCAGAAACCGGTCTAAGGCCTTGAGCCTCTCTGGAATACCTTTGGTATAGTCGATCCGATCAATGCCGATTCCGATGATATAGTCCTTGAGTCGATAATATTTTTTTAACTCCTGTATTTGACCCTCGGTCTGGAAGTCGTTAGCGGCTGAAGAAATTTTCTGGTAGTCTACACTGATGGGGTAGGACTTGATCAGACAGCTTTTCTCTCCGCGTACTACAGCCCATTTCTCATAATCTATCTTTGCCTCCAGTTCCAGGGCTACGGTCTTCAGAAAATTATCCGCATGATATGACAGATGGAAACCCAGGGAGTCATTGGATAAAAGACCCTCTAATAGTTCTATCTTCCAGGGGCAGATGCGGAAGATCTCCGGATTGGGCCAGGGGATGTGCCAGAAGAGAATAGTTGTAAGGTTAGGGTCCAGCTCCTTTATATATCGAGCACACAGAGCCAGATGATAATCCTGCAAGAAGACTAACCCTTTTTCTCCTTTTACCTCCTCCACCACTGCCTGGGCAAAGAGCTGGTTTACCCTCTGGTAATAGTTCCAGTATGCTAATTCAAATTTAGGACGAATATAAGCTACGTGGCAAAGTGGCCACAAGACCTGATTGGAGAATCCATAGTAATATCCGTACTCTTCCTTTTTGGAAAGCCATATCCTTTTAAGAGTGTATTTAGGATCATCCGGAGGAACCATAACCTTTCCCTTCTCATCTGTAGTATCCATATCTGCATCGCCGCTACCATGAGCTACCCAGGTCCCCTGACTAAGGTTTGCTATTGGGTCTAAGGCAATAGTCAGCCCGCTGGCATAGCGTATATGGCGGATGGAATCACCTTCATAGAAATGCAGATAAGGCTCCCGATTAGACACTATGATGAATTTCGAGATGGAAAGCTTTTTCCGGATCAGGTCTATCAGGCTTTGATGAGAGGAAATATACATGTCGTTTTCCACTAAAGCTTTTTTAATAGCTACATCAGTAGCCTCTTTTATTTTACTGACGAACTTATTGAACTTTACAATAGGCCTCACCCTTTCGTCGTAACTTAGTTAATGATAAAAAAAAATCATCTGTTTGTCAACCTCAATCACGAAAAATTGTCTTTACGTCCAAGTTGTTGAACGGGATTTAATGATGCGTTTGGTGTTTTCCTGGCAAGAGAGTTTTTATGAAAATAAAAATGGTTATATAATCCATTAATCTTCCCGGATGACTTCTCCTGTCGACAAGCAGTTGAATCGAAAAAGTTTATGTAAAATGTACTTTACTTAAACCTTTAAATAAGATATTTTAATCCTCAAAAAATCTCATGACATCAGGAAATAAAGATATGTATGAACACTCAGGCTGAGTTAAAAAAAAAGCAGATAGACAAGGGCTTGAGAATCTCTATTTACGAAGGTTCTTTTGCGGCTGTATTTACTGCCCTGACCACAGGTCCTTTCCTGGCTGGTTATGCACTTTACCTGGGGGCGAACGATTTTCAGCTGGGACTGGTTGCGGCTTTCCCCTTTTTAGCCCAGGCTTTTCAACTACCCGGTGCACTGATAATCGAAAAGCTCAGGAGAAGAAAAAAATTCAACCTGTTGGGATCGCTTCTATTCCGCTCGATTTTTCTGATTTTCGTTTTCCTGCCTTTTTTCCCGGAAAACCAGCACGTCAAGATCGGGATATTTTTATTATTTCTTTCTATATCCTCGGCAGTGGCTAATCTGGTGGCAGTTGCCTGGCTCTCCTGGATGTCAGATTTAGTCCCGGAGGAGAACAGAGGCAGGTATTTCGGCATCAGGAATACCACCCTGGGATTTATAACTATGGGGTCGAATTTTGCAGGTGCCAAGCTGATAGATTATTTTAGAACCGATAGTGCCAGAATTAGTTATTACCTGCCAGATTTCATATCAGGTTTTCTGAAGGAGAATCCAGCAGGCTTTGCCTTTTCTCTGATATTCCTTTTAGCCGTGCTCTCAGCCTTGATGGCGGCATTCTTTTTGAGCCACCAGCCAGAGCCGAAGATGTTATCCCATCAAAAGGTAAGTTTAACAGATGCCCTTCGAATCCCCCTCTCGGATAAAAATTTCAGAACTCTGATTTATTTTTTTATTTACTGGTCTTTAGTTACCGGCATCTCCGCACCTTTCTGGACACCGCATATGCTGAAGAACCTTCACCTGGATTTCTATCTGATATCACTTTTCTCCATCCTGGCCGGGGTGGTAGGGCTTTTTATGCAGCCGCTATGGGGGAAGGCTATTGATAAATATGGCAACAAACCGGTGCTGACCTTCAATGTGGTTTTTATTTTTCTCATACCTTTTTTATGGCTTTTTGTTACACCCCAGAATATTTTCCCTTTGTGGATCGATGCGGTTATGGGAGGAATTTTCTGGTCTGGTTTTACCCTTGCCTCTTTTAACGTGGTCATAGCGCTCTCTCCCCAGCAGGGAAGAAGCTATTATCTGGCTACCATTGCAGCCACCAACGGAGTGGTTCTGTTTATATCCGCAGCTTTAGGAGGGATCATAGCTCAACAGTTAGGCTGGTTCAGATTGGTTTTCAAAGGCCAGGTCTTTCTGAACTTTCATATACTCTTTGTTCTTTCAGGAGCAGGCAGGATCTTCGGGCTCCTGTTTTTGAAGAAGCTGAAAGAGCACAAGAGCAGACCAACCCAGGAGATGGTTCAGGAGATGGGTTATCTCTTCTTCAACCGCCTTCCCCTGGGAAAGGGAACCTGGACCTTGGTAACCTGGGCAATTTCGGCTTTTGGAGTAAAGAAAAAAATAACAGGAGGTAAGAACTTATGATTCAGTGGATTATGATATTTGCAGCAATCCTTTTGAATGTCTGCGGGCATATATTCTTAAAAGCGGGGATGAATAAGGTCGGAGCAATAGACCCGCAGCTGCTTATACTGGATTTCAACAAGGTTTTTTTCAGCTCTCCTTTTGTAATTCTGGGCATCTCCTCTTACGTTGCCAGCGTGGCATTATATATGGTGGTTTTATCCAGAACCTATCTATCCTTTGCTTATCCGTTGATGATGAGCACAGGTTATGCACTGATAGTTCTTTTCTCCTGGCAGGTTTTTAAAGAGCCATTTTCTATGTATAAATGGGCTGGCGTGGGTTTGATTTTCATCGGGGTATTGCTTATAGGAAAATAATGATTATAAAAAATTGGGATTTTAGCTGTTACATTTGAACTTTTTTTAGTTTTTGTATAAAAAAAGGACAATGCCTATAACTTTTTCAGAAATATATGCTTGGGGAATTTTTTTCACAGACAGGTTGAAAAATGTTCAAACTTTTCTAAATAAGATACGTTAATAAACTTGAGGTGGGAGAAATTTAAAAAGGTTAGTTAAAATTTAACTTTTTATCTGTTAAAGGCTTGCGCTTGACAGGGAAGTCTGAAAATAGACTGCCGATTGAAGGGCATAATAATTGCCATATTATTTTTGGTTTTCGACTTATGGCTTCAATCGGTTTTCTTTTTAAGGGGAGAAAAATTTGAGAGGAGAGTTCAACAAGACCCGGATAAAAAGAGAAGCAATCTTATCCTTTTCATCTTTTGTTTTTATCCTGCTGTTTTTAATTTTCCCCGTTCAATCCTCGTGGGGGATTCTTAGTGTGGGAGAGAGGGGTACAACTGGTGCAAATTTTTTGAAAATCGGGGTTGGAGCCAGAGCATCGGGTATGGGTGGAGCTTTTGTAGGCGTTGCAGATGATGCTACTTCCATTTACTGGAATACAGCAGGCCTTTCTCAACTTGAGCGGCAGGAGATTGTTTTCGTACATAACCAGTGGTATCAGGATGTAAAATACGAATATTTTGGCTACTCACTGCCCGTTAAAGCAAAAAGCACACTTGGTTTTTCCATTACTTATCTAAACCTGGGTGATTTTCAAGGGTATGATGATTCGGATAATCTTACTTCTGGTTTCTCGGCTTATGGTGCGGTTCTGGGTCTGGCATATGCACATAAAGTCTCTTCTTCTGTGTCGTTTGGTTTAGGATTAAAGTGGATCCAGGAGAAGCTGGAGGAGGAAAAAGCAGCAAGCCTGGCTCTGGATTTTGGATTTATCTATAAGCCCGGAAGGTTTTCACTGGGTATGACATATACCAATCTGGGCAGTTCAATGAAATTCATCCGGGAAAAGGAACCTCTTCCCAGCGAACTGACTATAGGGATTGGTTATAAGCTTTTTCAGGACAGGGTCAGCCTGGCATGGGACCTGAACTTTCCCCGGGACGATAAAATGGTTTTAAAGCAGGGATTGGAATACGGGTATGAGGAATCGATTTTTTTACGTATGGGATATGAATATAAAACATCAGCCCAGAACCTTTCAGGGACTGGTTTTTCCTTAGGAGGTGGTTTTAGATTCTCGGATTGGGAGGTAGATTATACTTATTCGCCAAACCAGAACTTGGGTGATTCTCACCGGATCTCCTTATCTTACAGGTTTGGGTCAATAAGAGTTTTTTAAGTTTCTCCTCTCTATTCTCCCAGCAGTAAAGGAGGGCTTCCTTAAAAAGGTAAGCCCTCCTTTTTTTATGAGGAATAGCTGGAGTGCAAGAGCTTGCTCTTGCATTCATCCTTTAATAAAATCCCATCTTGGGGACAATGTGAGGGCTACTATTTCATAATATCGGATCCGCCTGATAATACCTGCCCAAACTCGGCTCGTAATACCTGTGCCAGTTGTAGTAAAGATTCACTCCTTTTTCATGTAACTACTTAAAGGATTTTCGCACATACTGGTTTAGTTATAATAAATTTACTGTAAAAACTCAACAAAATAAAACATTTACGTTCATCAAGTATATTTGTGATTGTAGTATCTTTGATTTATGGCTCTACAACTTCTTCTAATAATTAAATATCTTAAAAATTGAGAGCAAACTAAATATTACAAAAACAATACCGCCCAATAAAAATATAATCCTAAATGTCTTCTCATCAGTACGAAGACCAGTATATTTAGAATGCCATTCAACTGCATTAGCAGCGTTTTGCTTATAAAATATTGCCATGTATAAGCCAAGAATTACTACTATAACTTTAAACAAAGTTACCAATATTTCTTTATTCATTTTTATTACTGCTTTTTGTATTTATATTCATTTTTTTCTATCAGTGGTCCAAAAAATGGTCCCCAGATATAATATAAAGAAATAGTTATCCCTGGAGATACTCCACCTGCTTCCCAAAACCCTCTTGGTGCTTCACCTATGCTTGTTCCTATTTGACCTCCTACTGGAAAAGGTATGGGTGGAATAACAACTCCTGCTTGAACTCCAAAAGTCCATCCTGGAGTTAGGTCCATAGGAGAAAAAGTCACAGCAGAACCAGCAGCGGGGAATAGTATCGCACCTCCAACATAGGGATACCACCCTTCTGGAGCAAAGCCAACTCCACCAGTTAAACCTAAGACGCCATATAATGCAACTGAAACATTTATGTCAAAATACTGAAGACCTAAAGGATCAGTATGTGTAAAAGGATTATTGTCCACATAGGAATAAGAATTCGGACCCCCTGTAACCCATAGTGAATACCTTGAAAAGGCTCTATTGTCGAATGCGTAAAGATATTTATCCTTTCCCCATGAGACCAATCTAAGATTTTTAAACAGGATATTTCTCTTGAAATCTTGGGAGCTTACCGGATCCGCCTGATAATACCTGCCCAGGTTTGGGTTATAATACCTGTGCCAGTTATAATACAAATCCGTCTCCTCGTCGTGATACTGCCCGGGGAATCTTAGAAAAAAACGTTGCTTTTACTCAACTTTTTCTTTCTCAAGCTTTACATCCATGTAATACTCAGATTCAGTCTCCTTGATGTTTATTACTTCTTTATAAGTTTGGTAACCATCTTTTTTTATTTCAATTACGTGAGAGCCATGTGGTAACCATATCCCATAATGTGATCCATAACCCCCTAATGGTTTCATTTTTCCGGAATAACTACCGTTAATATAAACGTCAGCACCTCTTGTTTCTTCCTTGCCATCAATTTGCAGATCGAATTTCCCTTTCGCGCAATTGAAGAGAAACAAAGAAATATATAGAATGGTGAGACAAACTATAGTTTTTCTTTTCATATCTAATACCTCTTTATCTTTTCAAAAGAAAGATTAAATCTTGTGATTTAAGTTTATCACGACAACATTTATCGCAATCTGTGTATTTGCAATTTTGACCATCAAGATATATTTTCCTTGCACAATCTCTTCCTTCCGCATTATTAAATAAATCTATTCTTGATGGCCACATATCGCTAAAATAAGGGATTGTGAAATAAGGGAAAGTATTACTACCCCTCAAAAATTCATGTCCTGTACCAGCCAGAAGAGCTGTTGACCAACCACATTGTTGAGTCATTTCACAATTCCAAAGGCAATGTAAATACGCATTCCATGGTGTATTATCTCTACGAAAAGTCTGTAATCCAGAAAAGCTCGACCTCTGAATTGATTCTTCTCGTACTCTGAGCGCACATCTGTAATCAAATATCGGATAACCATAAGAACCGTGCCCGAAGATTTGTAAGCCTTTAGGGTCGACCCATCTTTGGGGATTATTATCGACATAAATATAAAGATTTATCCCACCAAATAAGCCTATCGGATCCGCCTGATAATACCTGCCCAAATTCGGCTCGTAATACCTGTGCCAGTTGTAATACAAATCCGTCTCCTCATCGTGATACTGCCCGGGGAATCTTACCTCATTGGAAGCTGAGTCTGCAAGCTCACTGTAAAGCTTGCCAAAAGGCAGGTAATTTGTTCCCCAGCGGAGTTGCCGGTTTGTTCCAGTCAAGACCAGGGGCGTGCCCAGATGGTCTAAATGGTAGTAATAGACCTTATCCGAATCAGGAGGTATGGGCGGCGGTCCGCCGCCTTCCGATTCTATTCCTTCGTCCTCTCCGCCTGCAGCCTCCGCTCCCCCGCCGCCGCCTTTGGGGACGATCTTGGCTATTAGCTTGCCATTTGCCCAGACATAATCACACACGAGATTACCCTCGATATCCCTCTCGCCGATCAAGTTGCCCCACTGGTCGTACAGGAAGATAAAATGGTCAGTGGCATAGTCGGTTCTTATCCTCTTGCTCTCCCCGTCTAACCAAGAGTTCTATTCTCAAATATATTTACTTTCTCTAATTCTGCATTTTCGTATAATTCCAGACTCAATTCATAAAAAACTTTCTTTATCTCTATTGAGAGACCTTCAGGGGAATGGATATTACTATCTATTATTAAACCAGAAAAATCATGACTTGTCTCTATGCTTACTTTCACTAATTGCATTATAGAGTGCTGTTCTTTCTGCCAATCTCTATAGTTTTTAGTTTTAAAAACTGTAGCAAAAATGCCAGGGGTCTTCTTTTTAAGAAGAGAATGCACTATTTTTTCATCCTTTTTATCTACTAATCTGAGTATGCTATCTCTTTTTGTCGGTTCCCCTTCAATTTTCAGCATAACGAGGTTCTTATTATTATAAAGGCATTTGGATAATCTGTCTCTAACGTCAAAAATACGTTTTCCATCTATAGATGTAAAGCCTATCAAACACTTTGTTGTTTTGTTTTTACTCCAGCAGAAAAACATATTGTTCTTAAAACTGAGAGCCATATTACCTCCAAAATTTTCATTTTATTTCACCGGCCACCAATGCCATTTTGCAATATAAGATCTTTTAAACAAAATTCCGATATGTTTTCCATATTTTAAATGTTTACCATAATGAATAATATTGTAGCCTCCTGGAAGATCAAAACCTATATGGGTGGGCTCCATACCTGGGCCACCCACTTTCACTACCGAACAGCCCATTGTAACCAACATCCACGCAGTTTTCTGCCATGTTTCAGATGTCCACAGTGCGGAGAAGAATCCTCCGGCGAAAGCGCCCACCTTGCCATACCAAGGTACATCTGGATTAATCCATAAATCTGCATAATACTGGAGAGCTTCCTCACCAAAACCTGTGCCATAATAATAACCTTGTTCAAGTTTCTCCCACCAATTTATATCAGCGCACTTATCTTTTTCCTCGCATTGTAGCCCAAATGGATCTGTCAAGCTAATTGGATTATTCTCCACATAACAATACAAGTTTATTCCACCTCTTTGTCCTATCGGATCCGCCTGATAATACCTGCCCAGGCTTGGATTGTAATACCTGTGCCAGTTGTAATAAAGCGGTATTTTGATCGTGATATTGACTGGAGGACCTTATAGCAATTGAAACTGAGACGGATAGTTCGATATAAATATTCACAAAGATAAAATAAATGATCATAAAATTTTCCTTGATGACGAAATTTTCTTTCTACTGATGCGAATTTTTCCGCTTATATAAACTTGAAAATTGATAGTAGACCAAATATGATACCAATAATACCACCTCCAAGGAATGCAATTCGACATACCTTTTCACTAACACGAACAACAGGAAATTTGGAATAAAAGTTGACTGTTTTAGTTGCAAGTTTCTTATAAGATATTACAAACCATACACCCAGTACCACAATAATTAGATTGGATATTATCTCCACTTTATTTTTACTCCCTCTTTATATTATTTTTTGCATTTATCTTCCTCTTTTTCTATCCATGGCCATAACCATGGTTCCCAGATATGGTATATTGTTATAGACGCGCCGGGTGTTACTACTCCAAATTCTCTAAAGCTGCTTGCTTTCTCATCAAAGCTCCAACCAACTTGAAATCCTGCCCAGTAGCCTATCTGATATCCCATTGTCCATCCTGGTATTGGATCATCAGGAGAATATGTAACAGCAATCCCCGCGGGTGTCATGACTCCAAAACCAACATAGGGATATATTCCTTTTGAGCCAATAATAACCCCTCCAGTAATACCACCTACCCATCCAATGGAACCATTTATGTCAATATACCAAAGTCCTAAGGGATCAATACGTGTAAAAGGATTATTGTCAACATAGGAATAAGAATTCGGACCCCCTGTAACCCATAGTGAATACCTGGAAAGAGCTCTATTTTCGAAAACATATAGATATTTATCCTTTCCCCATGAGACCAATCTAAGATTTTTAAACAGGATATTTCTCTTGAAATCTTGGGAACTCACTGGATCCGCCTGATAATATCTCCCCAAACTCGGCTCGTAATACCTGTGCCAGTTGTAATACAAATCCGTCTCCTCGTCGTGATACTGCCCGGGGAATTTTATCTCGTTGCTCGCTGCCTGCACGAACTGGCTGTATACCTTGCCAAAGGGAAGGTATTCCGCAGACCACTGCCTGCTCTTCGCCGCACTCGTCAATACCAGAGGCGTGCCCAGATGGTCTAAATGATAATAGTACACTTCATCCGAATCGGGAGGTATGTGAGGCGGTAGTCCTCCTAACTCCATCCCTCCAGGCTCATATTTTTTGGTGATCCTGGCGATCAGCTTGCCATTCGCCCAGACGTAATCACATTCGAAATTACCCAGAGTATCCATCTCGCTTATCAGGTTACCCCACTGGTCATACAGATAAATGGTATTGCT
>Ga0224495_10001557_pt1 | contig 15953 bp, 13 predicted proteins | sample SF_Jul11_sed_USG_FD_168128 | JGI IMG/M metagenome (GOLD analysis project Ga0224495, IMG submission 168128) | Sediment microbial communities from San Francisco Bay, California, United States - SF_Jul11_sed_USGS_4_1 | ecosystem: Environmental > Aquatic > Marine > Sediment | place: USA: California... | reverse complement strand
TGCGCAACGTCGTGGACCCGAAGGACCTGGGCGCCTTTTGCAACGCCCAGGGCAACGGTCGCGGCTGTTCCTGCGGCGCGGTCCTGCGGTTCCGGCAGGTCCAGCACCGTCCCGATGAAGCGTTTCCGGGAGGTTCCCAGGACGATGGGGCAGCCGAGGATGCGGAACTCGTCCAGCCGTTGGAGGATCGTCAGGTTGTGTTCCAGGGTCTTGCCGAATCCGATGCCCGGATCGATCATGATCCTGTCGCGCCGGACCCCGCCCTTGAGAGCGATCTCTATGCTTTCCGCAAGGTATTCCGTGATCTCACCGATAACGTCTCCGTAGACCGGATCCCTCTGCATGTCCCGGGGCGTGCCCTTGATATGCATGACCACGACCGCGGCGCCATGATCGCCGGCGATCTTCGCCATATCCGGCGAGAAACGGAGGCCGCTGATATCGTTCACCATGGACGCTCCGGCCTTGAGAGCCCTGTGCGCGACCGACGATTTATAGGTGTCCACGGACAGGGGTACCGCGCTATCACGGGAAATGCGCTCAATGACCGGAATGATGCGGGCCAGTTCCTCGTCCTCGGAGAGCGGTTCCGCGCCGGGTCTCGTGGACTCTCCGCCGACATCGATGATATCGGCTCCTGAAAGCTTCATGTCAGCCGCATGGGCAACGGCCCGGTCAACGGTGCTGTAACGACCGCCATCTGAGAAAGAGTCCGGCGTGACGTTCAGGATGCCCATGATGTGCGTCCGCGAACCCAGGTCCAGCTTCGCGGACCGAATATCTACCTTATAATCCGTGCGCAGATAGTTGTCAAGCTGGGCGCCGAACAAGGCGCGGATGCGTTCCGGAAGCGGCTTGTGCGAAGCGAGCCTGCCCCAGCAGTGCCGGAGCTGGTCAATGGATCCATGGATGGAAACAACGCCCGGCTTCGGGAATTCGAAGCCGGGGCGGAATAGGAGACCGGAAGTGACGAGCAGTTTTTGAAGATGGGCGGCGTCCTCATCGGGCAGGCCGCTGACCGTGACGGTCAGCGCCGCGCCGCTGCATATGCTCAGGACCGGCGGCATAGTTTGGCTCACACCGCCGCGTTCTGGCCATGGACGATAGCATCGATCTCGGGACCATCGAGGGTCTCTTTTTCCAGCAGCGCCTTGGTCAGTGCATGGAGCGTGTCCGACCGGCCGGAGAGCAGCTTCTTGGCGCGGTCATAGTTTTCCATGACGATGCGCTTCACCTCCGCGTCGATCTCCACGGCCGTGTGCTCGCTGAAGTCCCGGTGCTGGGCGATCTCGCGGCCCAGGAATATCTGCTCCTCCTTCTTGCCGTAAGCAAGCGGCCCGAGCCGGTCGCTCATGCCCCATTCGGTGACCATCTTGCGGGCAAGGGCCGTGGCGCGCTCGATGTCGTTGCCTGCGCCGGTGGTCATGTGCTGAAGCGCGATCTCCTCGGCCGCGCGGCCGCCAAGGAGGATGGCGATGTTGTTCAAAAGGTGCTCGCGGTTGTATGAGTACCGGTCGGCCGTGGGCAGCTGCAGCGTGACGCCCAGGGCCATTCCGCGCGGGATGATGGACACTTTGTGCACCGGGTCGGTCCCGGGGATGAGCTTGGCAACGATGGTGTGGCCGGCCTCATGGTATGCCGTGTTCTTCTTTTCCTCATCGCTGATGATCATGCTCTTGCGTTCCAGTCCCATGAGGATCTTGTCCTTGGCGTGCTCGAAATCCTCGTTCTCCACCTGGGACTTGCTGGCCCGGCCGGCGAGCAGCGCGGCCTCGTTCACCAGATTCGCCAGCTCCGCGCCGGACATGCCGGGCGTGCCGCGGGCGATCGATTCCAGGTCGATGTTCGGCGCCAGCTTGATCTTCTTGGTGTGCACCTTCAGGACGCCGACCCTGCCGGTGAGGTCGGGACGGGGGATGACGACCTGGCGGTCGAACCTGCCCGGCCGGAGCAGCGCGGGATCGAGCACGTCGGGCCGGTTGGTCGCGGCGACAAGGATCACGCCTTCGTTCGATTCGAAGCCGTCCATTTCCACGAGGAGCTGGTTCAGGGTCTGCTCGCGTTCATCGTGTCCGCCGCCCAGGCCCGCGCCGCGATGGCGGCCCACGGCATCGATCTCATCGATGAATAGGATGCAGGGAGCGTTCTTCTTGCCCTGCTCGAAGAGGTCCCGCACGCGGGAAGCGCCCACGCCCACGAACATCTCGACGAAGTCGGAGCCGCTGATGGAGAAAAAGGGGACGCCCGCCTCGCCGGCAATGGCCCGCGCCAGGAGGGTCTTGCCCGTTCCCGGAGGTCCCATGAGCAGCACTCCCTTGGGGATCTTGCCGCCGAGCTTCTGGAACTTCTGCGGGTCCTTCAGGATCTCGATGATCTCCTGGACCTCCACCTTGGCCTCGTCCATTCCGGCCACTTCGCTGAAGGTGATCTTCTTGCCGCTCTCGTTCAGGAGCTTGGCGCGGCTCTTGCCGAAGGACATTGCCTTGTTGCCGCCCATCTGCATGTTCCGCACGATGAAGAGGAACCAGAAGACCATCAGGATGAGCGGCGCCCATACCACCAGGAAGTTGTACCACCCGGACTCCTTGAGCGGCTCCACGTTGATCTTGACCTTCTTATCCCGAAGATTGCTGATCAGATCGGGGTACTCATGGGGAAGGTTCGTGGTGAACGACTTGCCCGACGCGTAGGTGCCCTTGACATCCAGGCCCTTGATGGTCACGTCGCTGACTTCACCCTTCTCGACCTTGTCCAGGAAATCGCTGAAGGGGATCTGGATGGCCTGAGGAGCGATGGGATTGAACAGGTTGAACACGAGCACCGACACTACCACGAACAGCAGGATCAGCGCGATATTCTTATACATGGCACTCACGGATTATGGACCTCCTTGCATTACGAACCGCCGCGGAAAGAGCGGTCGGCAGCTGCTTCAACATGTTGAAAGTATGAACGTATTTTGTGCTGGTCAGGCGGTCCTGAAACGGATGGTGCAAACCGTCTTACCGGAGCGGCATATTAGCATATTCAGCGTGCAGTGACAACAGCTTTATCCCCGGGCTCAGCTCTGCTGCCGCTCCTCGTGGGGCAGGACGGCGATATAGGGCAGGTTGCGGTAGCGGTCCTCGAAATCAAGCCCGTAGCCGACGACGTACTTGTTGGGGATGCGGAAACCGGCGTAGTCCGCCTCGATCCGGACCTTTCTCCGGTCAGGCTTGTCGAGCAGTACGCATACCTTGAGCGAGGCGGGATTCTGTGCCGCGAGCCGTTTCTTCAGGAAATCGATGGTCACGCCTGAGTCCATGATGTCCTCCAGGAGCAGCACATGCTGGTCCTTCACGTTCTCCTTCATATCAGCGAGGATGCGGACCGGCTGACCGTCGGGGCTTTTGGAGGAACTGGTGCAATGGATGAAGTCCATGCGCACCGAGATCCTGAGCGACCGCATGAGATCGGACATGAAGAAGATGGCCCCCTTGAGCACGCCCACCACGAGCAGGTCCTTGTCCGCGTATTCGGTCGAGATGCGGTTGCCCAGCTCCTGGATCTTGCGCTGTATCTCCTCGCGGGTGAACAACGGTTTGCCGAAATCGATACCTACCATGTAATAACCTCCAATGAATCGTAAGGGGTAAAGGGTAAGGGGATAATGAACAGGGCGGTTTCCCCTTACTCCTGACCCCTCACCCCTGACGGAATTTATCGTACTGTTACGATTACTATCTTCTTCGTCTCCGGCCCCGGCAGGAACCGTTCATCGGTCCGGAGGCCAACGACCCACAGGATGTCCTCTCCTGAGCAGAGGAGAGGTATGGATCCGCGCTTCCTGAGCGGAACCTTCTCGTCAACAAAGAAATCCTGGAGCTTTTTGCTTTTGCCCGCCATGCCCGCCGGACGGAACCAGTCGCCGGGACGCCGGCTCCGGATGGTCAGAAACGGACGTATCTTATCATAATCGAAACTGGCCTGCCACCGATAATTTGACCGTTCCGGTCCCGGGTCTCCGGGGAGCACGACCTCGGTGCTTATCTCCCGCCCGATTTCCGGTGCCCTCAGGGTGCCGGGGACCGGGAGGTCATGGGCGAACGCCGCGGGGTCCTGGTGAGTGCTGAACACGAAGCGGTCATATTCGCGGGTGACCGTAAGGCCCCGGGGCAGGTGCAGCGACCTGCCGGTGCGGGCCGTCATCAGGAATGCGAGCGCGTCGTCGACCTGGCCGAGCGAGAGCGACGAAGCGTCGGCTTCGGTCATGTTCACGACGATCCTGAACAGCCGGCGTCGGAAGGCAGCGGGGAGGGATTCGAAGGCCTCGCGCTTGAGGGCGAGGACATCATCGTTCCTGGCCACGGCGTGCTCGGCGATCGCACGCAGATGCTCCTCAACTGCCTCATCCTCGTCCCGGAGCAGGGCGGCTTCCAGCGCGAGGGTCTCCACGATCCGCGGATTGAGCCGCTTAAGGACCGGCAGCACCTCCAGGCGGATCCGGTTCCGCGTATAGACCGGTTGATCGTTCGAGGGATCAACGCGGTAGGCGAGGTCCTGCTGGCGGAGATAATCCAGCACCTGCGTGCGCGTGATCTCGATCAGGGGACGTACCACGTTGTCCCGGACCGGCGGGATGCCCGACAGCCCGGCGACGCCGGCGCCGCGGATGAGCCGCATCAGCAGGGTCTCGGCCTGATCATCTGCCGTGTGTCCCGTGGCGATGCGGGACGCGCCGGTATCATGCGCCACCTGCTGCAGGAAGCCGTAGCGCACTTTCCGGGCGCCTTCCTGGGACGAACAGCCGCGTTCCCTGCAGTACCGGGGCACATCGAACTGCCCGATGGACGAGGGAAGGCCGAGCTTATTCGCCAGGTCCGCGACAAAGCGCGCGTCGTCCGCGGACTCCTTGCCCCGGAACATATGGTCCACATGGGCCACCTGCAGCGTCAGGTCCAGTTCCCGGGACAGCTCCCGGAGAACGCTCAGCAGACAAACCGAGTCCGGTCCGCCCGATACCGCCACGACCACGCGGTCGCCGGGGGAGAGGAGTGAGTGCTTCTTGATCGTTTCGCGGACGGCGTCAATCAGCATAAGAAAAATGAAGCAGGACAGGAGAACAGTGACGAGGCCGGAAAAGACCGCGGCATGACAGCCCGTCGCTTGTCTCGGGTAGTTCATTATACCGAAGAATTCGGATCAGGGGAACGGTGAAAGAGAGGAAAAATGGTGGCGGTGCAGGGATTTGAACCCCGGACACAGGGATTATGATTCCCCTGCTCTACCGCTGAGCTACACCGCCACGGTAGGGTGATCGGACGGAGGATAAATTACTGGATGCCTCTCCGGTTGTCAAGAAAAACTATTCCTTGAATCGCGTTTCCTCGCGCTGGATCTTCTCAAGCTCCTCCTTGCGGGTCTTGCATTCGATGCAGTACCGCGCCAGGGGGTTCACTTCCAGCCGCTTGAGGCTGATATCGTTGCCGCATTCCTCGCAGAGGCCGTAGGCGTTGCTCTGCAGCTTCCGGAACGCATCTGCGATGTCCTTGTACTGCTCGTACTTCATCTCGATGATGGAGTAATCGATGCCCTGGTCAACGTCCTGGGCCGACTGGTCGGCGCTGTCCATGGCCGAGTCGATCTTCTGGCCCGTCTCGCGGACGAGCTTCTGTCCCATGCGGGCCTCGAGCCGCTCCACGACCTCGGCGCGCTTCTTCAGGAGGATCTTCTTGAGCTGCTCCTTCCGCTTCATCAGTTCAGCGGACATACGGGGAGCCGCGGCGGCAGAGGATTTGCGGGGTGCGGTCTTCTTTGCTGTTTTCTTCGCTGCTTTTTTCGCGGTCTTCTTCTTTACCGCCTTTTTCACGGTCCGGGTCGCCGTCTTCTTAGCGGCCTTCTTCTTTGCTGCTTTCTTCACTGCCTTCTTGCCTGCCGATCTTTTCGGCGCAGCCTTTTTCTTGGCCTTCTTTTTAACCGCCATGTTCTGAGATACCTCCCGGCGCGGGGCAATCGGCTCGAATCCGACCTACCCACAGAATGCCGCATATTATAGTGTCCTTGGCGACCAATTTCAAGACAATTTGTCTGTTCCCTGAAGAAACAGTCCAAGATCTCCCGGATAGCCGGGGAGGGACCGTAAAAGGGAACCAATGGCTAAGGATGTGAAATTCTGGTACTATCGTAGGAGCGTGTTGTTCGAAAGGAGACCTCCGTGAAATCACTGGCGTTCCTGCTGTTCCTCATACTGCTTCCGGTCGCGGTGAAGGCTGACGATGGCCGGCGGCCCCCCTGGCGCGAATACCATCTGGACGTTGCGGTGCAGATCGAGCGTTCCTTGGTCAGTGGAACCGTCCGGTTCGATGTTCGGGCCGGGGTGCGGGAGATTTTCCAGGCCGGCGGTCTGGTCATCAAAGGCGTCACCGTGAACAATGCCGCCCAGGTCCTCGCAACAGAGGACGGTGCGGTCTCCTTTACACCCGCGGCTGACGGATCCGCGGTGATCACCTATGAGGGCGTATTCGCGGAAAGCGGGCCGATCGGCGACCGGAACTACGGTGTGGTGTCCAGCATCATCAACGCGCGCGGGGTCTCGCTTACCGGCATGTGGCATCCCCGTCCCCAGGGGTTGGGTCTCTGGAAACTGACCGCGGTCCTGCCTGCCGGGTATGAGGCGGTATCCGAGTCGGAATCAATGTCCCGGACGCAGTCCGGCGGTTCGGTGGTCTTTGCCTTTGATTTTCCCCATCCCCTGGATTCGCTTTCCCTTGTCGCATCGGACCGTTTCGAGGTGCTGAAGGAACGGCAGGGGAACATCGAAGTGTTCACCTACTTCCTGAAGGAGGACCGGGCCCTTGCCGCGTCCTATCTGGAACAGGCGAAGAACTACCTGGCGCTGTACGAGAAGATGCTCACGCCCTATCCCTTCAAGCGGTTCTCGGTGGTCGAGAACGTTCTGCCCACGGGTTATTCCCTGCCGACGTTCACGCTCCTCGGCCAGGATGTTGTGCGGCTTCCCTTCATCATCGAGACCTCGCTGGGCCATGAGATCCTTCATCAGTGGTTCGGGAACTCGGTATACGTTGACGGCAGCCAGGGCAACTGGGCTGAAGGGCTGACCGCGTACCTCGCGGACCACTGGTATGATGAGCTGAAAGGAAAGGGGTGGGAGCACCGGAAGCAGCTGCTCCTGAACTACGGGGCCTATGTGAGGGAAACGGATGATTTTCCGCTCAAGGATTTTCAAAGCAGGATGGACCTTGCGTCCCGGTCCGTGGGCTATGGAAAGGCGGCGCTGGTCTTCCACCAGCTCAGGAAGCAGGCAGGCGACGAAAAATTCTTCGCTGCTCTGCGCGCCTTCATCAGGGACCGCCAGTTCCAGGAAGGATCGTGGAGCGATATCCGCGCTGCATTCGAGCGGGAGACAGGAATGGACCTGAAACCGTTCTTTGTCCAGATGCTTGCTGGCAGGGGACTTCCCGATATCCGCGTGGAGAATCCGTCGATGAAGCGGAACGGAAGCTCTTATGAGCTCGCCTTTGATGTGAAGAGAAAGAACAGCGCGCTTCCTGCGGAGCTTGCTGTGGAGATAGCGTTTCTGCGGGGAGGGTCCAAAGAGGAGCGGATCGTCATTGACAGCGACCGAAAGCATATCTCCTTCACCCTGGACAAGGAGCCCTCGACCGCGGTCATTGACCGGGATTATGACCTGGTCCGGATACTTACCCCTGACGAGACGCCGCCGCTCATAGCGGCGATCACGGGAGCAACGGATCCGCTCGTGGTGCTGCCGCTCTCCGAGCGGAGCAGGTACGAGGCCGCGATCAAGGGCTTAACTGAAAAAGGCGGCGAGGTGCGTGAGGCCGGGGCGGTCAAGGACAGCGACCTGCGGAAAAGCGCTGTGGTCATTCTGGGACGCGACAATCCTGTTGCGGAGCGCCTCTTCGGGTCCCTGGACCTGCCGGCAGCGGGATTCAGCATCGAGGTCAGGAAGAACCCCTGGGATCTCCGGATGCCTGTGGCGGTCGTGAACTCCCCGTCAGCAAGCGAGACCGCAGCGGCCTTTGGAAAGATCTATCACTACGGCAAATATTCAAGCCTTTCCTTTGAGAACGGTCGGAACAGGGCCAAAAGCACGGCAACAGCCGACCGCGGCATCATCCTGACGGTTCGCGAGGAGCCCCTGGTCCTTGATGTGCGGGCGCTCAAGACCTTTTCCAGTATTGTCGAGGGCGTGGCGGACAAGCGTATCGTCTATGTGGGAGAGTACCACGACCAGTTCAGCCACCATGCTGTCCAGGTCGATCTTATCCAGGCGCTCTTCAGCAGGGACCGCACGATCGCCGTGGGCATGGAAATGTTCCAGCGGCCGTTCCAGCCCGCGCTGGACGATTATATCAACGGGTCCATCGACGAGAAGGAGTTCCTCTCCCGGTCCGAGTATTTCAAACGCTGGGGATTCGATTATAACCTGTATAAGCCCATCCTGGACTTCTGCCGGTCCAACCGCATCCCGCTGGTTGCCCTGAACCTCAGGCGCGAGATCACCGAGAAGGTCTCCAAGGGCGGGATGGATTCGCTGACCGAGGAAGAACGCAAGGAACTTCCCCGGGAAACCGATTTTTCCGACCAGGAGTACCGCGACCGGCTGCGAGAGGTGTTCTCCCAGCACCGCATGCCCGGAGGGGAAGAGAAGAACTTCGATTTCTTTGTCCAGTCCCAGGTGCTGTGGGACGAGACCATGGCCGAGTCAGTGGACAACTATCTGCGGAAGAATCCCGGAAAGCGGATGGTGGTGATCGCAGGCGGCGGGCATATTGCCCATGGCTCCGGCATCCCCAAGCGGGTTCACCGGAGGAACGGCGCTCCCTATTCGATCGTCATGAATGACGGCGAACTCGGTCCGGGTATCGCGGATTTCCTGATATTCCCCCAGTCGCTCGATGGTCTGACCGCGCCCAAGCTCATGGCCTCGTTCAAAGAGGAAAAGAAACGGCTCATATTCAGCGGATTTTCCAAGGACGGTCCTGCGCAGAATGCCGGCCTTCGTTCGGGCGACGCGCTGATCGCTGTGGACGGGGTTCCTGTGGCTGATCTGCAGGGCCTCAAACTGGCGCTGTTCTACAAGAAGAAGGGCGACGTGATGCTGGTGACGGTGGAGCGGCAGCGCTTCCTGCTGGGCGAGAAGGTCATGACCGTGGAAGTGAAGCTGTAGAAAGCAGTAAGTTATAAGTGATAAGCATTAAGCGGAAAAGGACATGCCCGCTCTAGAGCTTATCGCTTTACTGCTTATTATGACCTGCATCATACCCCTTTTCCGCAGGCGCGGTATAATTAAACCATGAGCATGTTCAAGGAAGGCTGCCCCGGCAGCGCGGAGATACGGTCGCCCAGGCCGGAGGATATCCGGTGTCAGAAGTGCGGCGAAAAGATGGAGATCTGGACCGATGAGCCTGATTCTGTCTGCAAGAACTGCGGCCAGGTGAACGCCCGTCCGCTCGGATCGTCGTGCATCGAATGGTGCGCCTATGCCAAGGACTGCGTGGGCGCCGAGAAATTCGAGCGGCTCATGAAAGCCCAGAAGAAGTAACGCTCCTTCCTGCGGTAGGGGCCCGCGACCGCGCTCTTTTGGTTCGCGACGCCCCTGCCGCTTATACTTGTGCCTTGTCCTGTTCCGGGCATTCGCCCGAAATTCCCTTGCCTTATCGTTCCGGTTGTAGTAGATTTTTTTAAATTAACAGTGCCCAGGCTGTGCAGCAGCAGTCCATCGGAACCTGCGCATCGGTTGTTCTTGCGCTCAGATCCTGTTGCATGCAAACAAGCTCAAGGAGGCCATGTGAACTTGACCAGAATTATCCTGTTGGTTTGCTGTTGTTCGCTCCTGGCAGGGTGCGCTGCCCTCTTTGGACGGTCCACGGACGATCCTGCGCTGAAATTGAAGTGGGCATCGGAGCACTACGCCAGCAGGGACGAACCGGTGCAGGCGGAGAAGCTGATCCGTGACGCCCTTGCGCTCTCCCAGAAGACCAACAACCGCCCGGGCATGGCCGCGGCCTATCGTGAATATGGCCTCTTTTTCCGGTCCAACGCGGTGACAAAGTTCGAAACGTATTATACCAAGGAAGGTTTTCTGGACCGTACCGCGAGCTTCGCGGGCAGGTATGCCAAGGCAGCGGAATATTTCAACAAGGCAAAGGATATTTTCACGGAGAACAACCAGCATGAAGCGCTTTCGAACGTCTATCTGAGCCTGGCCAAGACCTATGTGATGCTGAACCGGCAGCAGGCGGCGTGCGATGCCTTTGACGAAGGAATGAAGAGCTACAATGCCTTCAAGAAGGGGAATCCTGAGGCGCGGGAGTTCCGCGCTGAGGAGCTTTCCAACTATGAGGAGTATGTGGCCGAGATGAAGAAGCAGGGCGGCTGCCCCTAGCATTTCCGGTCAGAATCGCATGGTCCCCGGCGGCATGCTCTGGCAGGGAAAGGTACTATCTTGGCGCAGGGAACAACGAATCGCCTGACGGCGAAAGGAAGACAGCGAAATGTCAGTGCTCAATGATGTTGAAACGCCCCGTCCTTTCTCCCGGAAAAGCCGGTACATCCTGGTCATTGAAAGCAATATCCAGGAGCTCTTCACCACGGCCATGCTGCTTCATCGCTTCTCCTATCCTGTCTGCACCGCCCGGAACGCCCGTCAGGCGCTCGATATGATCTCCGTGGCCATGCCGGCGCTCGTGGTGACCGATCTCGCGCTTCCCGGCATGACCGGGCTGGAGTTCCTCCGGGTGCTCGGCAGGAACTCCCATACCTATTCCATCCCGGTCATTCTGCTGCTGCCGAAAGACGATGAGACCTGCGAGGACGAGGATTTCGAGATCGGCAGTCATCTCTGCCTGCGGAGACCGGTCACGGTCGAAGATCTCTTTCGGGCGGTCCAGTCGGTCATGGAAACCACGCCGCGTTCGAACCTGCGCATAAAGACGTCGCTGCCGGTGACGATCAATAAAACCCCGCTTGACAGCGCCCGGGGTGAATGCGCCACCCATCTTTCCTCCCAGGGCATGTACATCCGAACGTTCAAGTACCACGCTCCGAACGAGAAACTGGCCCTGCAGATCGTCATCGGTGCCCGGACCATCAACGCCGACGCGACGGTCATCTATACGCGCCGGCAGGACTCCCGCGCCTTCTCCGAGCCGGGCATGGCGGTCAAATTCATCAGGATCATGGCCGAAGACCGCGACGCGATCAAGCAGTATATCCATGATCAGGTGACCAGCGGCATTGTGACCGAAGTTCCCCGGTCATGACCGGCGGCGCGAGGCGGTCGTCCCCGGCCGGAATCCAGCATATGACAGGATAAATCCCTTGATTTATCGCAGGGTAAGTTTTATTATTCTGCGGCCCGGGGTGTGTCTCCGGCCAGACAACGGACGTGGTAAACCTTATGAGGAGGAGCAGAACGTGGTAAAAGTGAACCAGGAAGAGCTCGCGGGCAAGATCGGAAAATTGAAAGAGAAGGCGAAGACCGTTTCGGAAAAAGCGGGCGGCAAGAAGTCCGATCCTGCTGTACGCAAGGCAAAGAAGGACGTAAAGCGCGCTCAGCGGAAGCTCCGTGCCGCAAAGGCCTATAAGACCAGCGGCAAGAAGAAGACCGAAACAGCATCAGCATAGCAGGCAGAGGAGGTCCCCGAAGGTCCATGAAAGGGCGAGCGGCATTGTACCTGGCAGCGGCTGCAGCGGCGGCGATAACCGCCTGTGCTGAAAAGGCGCCGGTGCTGCGCGAGACGCTCCTTGCCGATGACCGGCCGTCGCTGCAAACAGCAGCTTCGGGCACTGTTCCCGGCGCACAGCTGTACCGGGAGACCGGCACGGCTTCGTGGTATGGACGGGAAATGCAGGGGAAACCGACGGCGAGCGGCGAGCGTTTCGACATGAACGGGCTCACGGCGGCCCATCGCACGATCCCGCTGGGGACGGTCGTTCGCGTCACGAACCTCGAGAATTTCAAGAGCGTCAATGTCAAGGTGAACGACCGGGGACCCTTTGTGCGGAGCCGCGTCATGGAACTGTCCTATGGAGCTGCGAAGGAACTCGGTTTCGCTGCCCAGGGATCGGCAACCGTGCGGATCGAGAGCGTGGATCCCCTTGCGGAGGGCGCTTTCTTTACGGTCCATGCCGCCGCCTTTGCTGAAGAGGAGAACGCCCGTTTGCTGAAGGAGCGCCTGAACAGGCGGTTCGAGACGGTCGCTATCATACCCTTTGAATCGAACATCGGCCGGTTCTATCGGGTGCGGGTCGGGTCCTACGCATCAGAGGAGAAGGCTGAGCGGATCGCCGGGAAATTGATCCTGGAAGGGCTGGAACCGCTGGTCCTGCGCAAGGATTGAGCACGGCCACCATAATGCAGCACAGGAAAAGTCAGGCCGAGGCCTGGCTTTTTTCATTAAGGAAGACAATCATGAAGATCACCGTTAACACAGGAACAATAGAAAAAGTAAGAACAGGCGCACTTGCGGTCCTGCTGTTCGAAAAGGGCAAGTTCGGGACCTTTGCGTCGCGGGCGGACCGGGCGCTGGGCGGCATGATCGAGAAGCTTGTGAGCCGCGGGGATTTCACGCCCAAGGCCGGGAACGTGACCGTGCTCTACCCCGAGGGCGATCTCGCGGCAGATCGTCTGCTCCTGGTCGGCCTGGGCGCGGCAGCGGATTTTTCCGCGGACAAGCTGCGCCTGGCCTGCGCAAAGGCTGCGTCCGCGGCACGAGGGGCCGGGGCAAAGGACCTCGTGATCGCCATGGACAGTACGGCACTGACCGGAGAGGAAGCCGGCGAGGCCCTTGCGGAGGGCGCGCTGCTCGGCCTGTACCGGTTCCTGAGATACAAGACGACCAGGGAGAACAACGGCGCGAAGGAGCTTGAACGGCTCACGGTGCTGACAGAACGTTCGACGCAGGTGAAAGCGCTCTCAAAAGGCCTGTCAGCAGGCGAGATCATCGCGGCATCGGCGATCATGGCCCGTGACATGGTGAGCTCGCCTTCGGCGGACATGACGCCCACGACGATCGCCGGCATTGCCCGCGGCCTGGGGAGGAAGTTCCGTCTGCGCGTGAAGGTCCTCGACCGTCCCCAGATGCGCAGGCTCGGCATGGGCGCGCTTCTGGGAGTGGCGGCGGGCAGCGTCCAGCAGCCCAAGTTCATCATCGTCGAGTACCGGGGAGGAGGCAGGAAACCCTGGATCGCGCTGGTGGGCAAAACGATCACCTTTGATTCCGGCGGCATCTCGATCAAGCCGTCGGAGAACATGGATAAGATGAAGGATGACATGGGAGGCGGCGCAGCGGTGCTCGGCGCGATCAGGAGCGCCGCGGCCCTGAAGCTCCCGCTGAACATCGTGGCGCTGCTGCCCGCGACCGAGAACATGCCGAGCGGCAGCGCGCTGAAGCCCGGCGATGTGCTTACCACGATGTCCGGCAAGACCATCGAGATCATCAACACCGACGCCGAGGGGCGGCTGATCCTGGCCGATGCCCTGGCGTACGCATGCAGGTACAAGCCTTCCCTGATCGTGGACATCGCCACGCTGACCGGAGCGTGCAGGATAGCCCTGGGCACCGAGGCCAGCGGCATGATCGGCACTGACGAAGGGCTGAAGCAGGCATTGCGCGACGCGGGCGAGAAGACCGGGGAGCGGGTCTGGGAGCTGCCCCTCTGGGAGGGGTATTGCGACCTGATCAAGAGCGACATCGCGGACATGAAGAACGCCGGCGGCAGGGACGGCGGCGTGATCACCGCGGCCTGCCTGCTGTCGAAATTCGTGGAAAAGCATCCCTGGGCCCACCTGGACATCGCGGCAACAGCATGGACCGACAGGGAACGGCCCTACACCCCGAAAGGCGCCACGGGCATCGGCGCCCGGCTGCTGACGCAGTTCCTGAGGGAACAGGCGGAGAAGACAAAAAAGGGCTAAAGGGGTAGAGGGCTAGAAGTAAGAGCCCTAAGCAGTAAAGAGTTTACTTACAACTATAGCCCTTGTTTAGATTGTACTTCGATCACTATCCCTATGGATCTTCACAAGATAGAGATATTCTGCACCCTTGTCCGGCTGCGAAGCTTTTCGCGTACAGCGGAGCAGCTGCGCCTTTCCCAGCCCACGGTCAGCGGCCATATCAAACAACTGGAGCAGGAGCTGGGCGTTCGTCTGCTGGACCGGCTCGGCAGGCGGATCGTCCCGACCGATGCGGGCGAGGTGCTGTACCGGCACGGTGTAAGACTGCTGGAGGAGCGCGACCGGGCGCGTCAGGAGATCGAAGGTCTCTCGGGAAAGGTGAGCGGCCTGCTGGCCATAGGCGGCAGCACGATTCCCGGCGCCTATATCCTTCCCCGCTTGATCGGCAGGTTCAAAAAACTCTATCCCGAAATATCCATCCGCCTGAGCATCGATGACACCGCGAAGATCACCGAGGCGGTCATGAACGGCGAGCTTTGCATAGGCGTTGTGGGCGCCCGTGTCAGCGATCCCTATCTGGCGACGCACGCTTTTTTGCACGACGAACTGGTGATCGCAGTCCCTGCCGGCCATGCCTGGGCCAACAAGAGGACCGTTGAGGTCGAAGCGCTGAAGGCAGAGCCCTTTATCCTGCGGGAGCAGGGCTCGGGCACGCTCCGGATCATGGCGCAGCACCTTGGTGCCGCGGGCCTGTCCATCGATGAATTGAATGTTGTTGCTGTTGTCGGGAGCAGCGACGCGGTGCGCCAGGCGGTCAAGGCCGGCCTTGGCATATCGATCCTGTCCAGCCGCCCGCTTGATGATGATGTTCGGGCAGGCAGGCTCGCAACGGTCAGGCTCAAAGGCGTCAGGATGGAGCGGCAATTCTCGGTCGTTCTCCTGAAAGCGAGAAGCCGATCTCCTTTGTGCAAGGCTTTTCTCGACTTCATGCTGAAAGAAAAATGAAGCAGGATAAGGAGAAGCAGGATTAGGAGAAGCAGGATAAGGAGAAGCAGGATTAGGAGAAGCAGGATTAGGAATAACAGGATTATAGAGAAACGGGATTATGAGGATTAAAGGATCAGGGGGCACCGCATCCTTTGATCCTTTTTTTGTTAATCCTTTTGTTTGGTAATCCTGTAATCCTTCTTCATCTCTAATCCTCAGATCCTGAAATAGTTTCCTTCTCATGCAACCTTTCCCTGTATCCCGGGTCAGATAGACAATTACAGAATAACCCCGCATGCTCCAGGGGAGGGGATACCCATGCGGAGGGTCAAGGAGGATGTGTCAATGAAGAGGATTTTGGGAGTCGGAATTGTCGTGCTGGGATTAGTGATCGCCACAGCGGCATTTGCACAGCCCTGGCAGGGATGGAAGAACTGCGGCGGCTGGTGCAAAGAGGACGGCAGCGGCCCCGGAGCAGGCGGTCCGGGCGGAATGTACGATCCTGCCAAGGCAGAGACCGTGAAGGGGCAGGTAGAGGCTGTGGAGCAGATCTCGGGCAAGGGGAGAATGGGACAGGGCATCGGGCTCAAGCTCAAGACCGACAGCGGGACGCTTTCGGTACATCTCGGTCCGAAGTGGTACATCGAGCAGCAGGGAGAGGTGAAGATCGCTGCCGGTGACACGCTGGAGATCAAGGGCGTGAAAACCCAGCGCTGGGGACAGGACGTGTTCATTGCCGGCGAGATCAAGCGGGGCGATGATGTTCTGAAACTGCGGGATGAGAACGGGGTGCCGCTCTGGGCGGGATGGAGAAAAGGCTGCGGGAACTGCCCGGGGCCTCGCAAGGACAACTGAAGGGAGCCGCAGGGACAGCTCCTGGTGCCGCGCATCTGAAAAGGTGCGCGGCTTTTTTTATGGTGCGCCCAGCATGGGCGCACTCCTATGGGTGCAAGTCCCATCGTAAGTTGATCACGACGAACGAAGCGAAGCGCAACTGCATGAGGGCGACCGAGTGTGGGAAGGAAGCGCAGAGCGAAGTTGC
>Ga0224495_10001556_pt1 | contig 15958 bp, 12 predicted proteins | sample SF_Jul11_sed_USG_FD_168128 | JGI IMG/M metagenome (GOLD analysis project Ga0224495, IMG submission 168128) | Sediment microbial communities from San Francisco Bay, California, United States - SF_Jul11_sed_USGS_4_1 | ecosystem: Environmental > Aquatic > Marine > Sediment | place: USA: California... | reverse complement strand
ATCCGCTTTCTTTCCTCCTGTGCCTTTTGGTACTCCTCGGGCAAGAGGAGGTCAGCGCCGCAATCCGCGCATTTTTCGATATGCGGGAGATACTCGGCTTCGCAATTTGGACATATCTTATTCAGGTTCATGGTTCGTTACGGGTTCCCGGATGATTTTATTCTCACATCAGTCAATCGCGTTTATTGTACTTGATCGCATTGTCTTTCGCCAGTTCGAAGGGGTATTTCTGTTCGTTCAGGGCGATCTTTTCGACGGACGTTTCGATGTCGATTTTGATTTTGTCCGCGTGGCGGCCGAGATAGATGATAACGTCCGCGACCTCTCCCCTAATTATTCCACCATGGAATTTTATATCGCGAGTCTCCGGTGTTAGGCAAAAAGGAGTGGAGGAAATTACGGAATAGTTAAGGTGTCTTCCATTCTGCCCTTTACGTTCCCTGTAATCACGGGCAGCTTCAACACCGCCCTGCCTATAAGCCGCCACTTCCTCCTTATTGCATTTTTTGCAGTATGACCTGTTATCTCTCCGTCCGTAAGAGAACTCGGCGACAGGGAACCTTTTTCCGCATATGGAGCATTGTTTGTCCGTAAGGCTTTTCTTTGTTTCTGTGCGATTCATCAAAATATCCTTTCATTCCTAGAGATCATGATAAGGCCATATTTCAGATGAGTACCCTGCCTCCTTTTTAAGCCAACTATTCTAGGACTTTATCAATCCTCAATAATACTGCCTAATATACCCATACGCCTTGTCGAAAAGATCCTGGTCCTTGATCGAGTATTTTACATAAATCACTTTGCGCAAGGCCTTCTGTACCTCGCGCTCTCCGGCTTTGGTGTTTTGCCAGCCGGGGAATCGCACAGTCTTCACAAGCTCGTCGATATCACTAACGATTCTCTCGACAACAACTGGTGTATCCTTCCCCTTAATCTCTGCAAACAACTCCGACAGAGCCGCCCTTGCCTTTCTCTGTTCATCAACTGGATCGACCTTCTTTTCCGCCTCGACAACTTCCTTAGCCAAGGCAAGCAACTCCTTCAAGAAATCAAGGCTGTGGAGAAGACCCTGTTCGTGCTTTTCCTTGAGTTTTTCCAGGCGTTCACCCAGTGCAATAAACTTGGGATTATCTTTATGTCTTCTCAGCCTGGCAATGAGCTTGATCTCAATCTCTTTGGCTTTCTTATTCGGGTCTTTAGTATTCAGTATGCTTTCGAGGACATCAGCATCCATAACCAGAGTTTCAATATCATCGCGAACGGTTTCAAGGTGCACGTTCTCATGGACAAGTTCTATCGTCTTTGCGCCGAGTGCATGCCAGAGGAGCTGGCCGCGGCCACTCGGCGGCTTCACCGATTCGTAAACCTGAGAGAGCCATTTGTAGTCGGCTGTATGCGGCACCAGACATTGGTCCGGCGAAAGAGCTTCCCAGAGAGTTGAGAGCACTGAAAAATCAGATGCGAAACGATCCCGCGTAATATTATCAGGCAGGCAGTCCTGAGCGGCGATAAGCCCTTCATATCCGCCCACGGTCCGATCCACATTCGGGAAAAAGGCAAGGCAACTCATCATCTGTGCAGGCAACTGCTTCTTCAACTCGTCGAGGTTGGTTATAACACGCTGAACAGCCTTTTCGTCGAAATCGAGGGCTGTCGCAACATCATCAAAGATACCGAGGTAATCAACGATCAACCCGTGCGTTTTTCTCGAGTAAGGTCGATTAGTGCGGCAGATCGCCTGAAGAAGGTTATGGTCCTTTACCGGCTTGTCCAAATACATTGCCTGCAGGATCGGAGCATCGAAACCGGTGAGCAATTTCGAGGTCACAATGAGATACTTCAGCGGATCGCCTGGATCACGGAAACGGTCAAGAAGTTTCTCCTCCTGATCTTTGTCCAGTTTCCATTCAGCGAATTCATCGCCTTTGCCGCCCGGTGTGGACATTACGATTGAGCTTGCCTCTGCCCCAACCAGATCATCCATCGCTTTCTTATAAAGAACGCAGCATTCACGATCAAAGGTCACCACCTGCGCTTTAAAGCCGTTCGGCTCCACCTTTTCCTGAAAATGATTCACAATGTGCCGGCATATTGCCTGAACCCTGGAAGGTGCCTTAATAAGGACTGCCATCTTGGCCGCCCGCTTTGCAAGGTCGTCACGGTCCTGTTCACTCAGCTCTCCGGTAATCTGCCGGTATGCCTCGTTAATGGCTTCCTTGTCGATATGGAGCTTTACGTCCACCGCCTCGAAGTGAAGCGGCAGAGTCGCCTTGTCTCGGATGGATTCCTGGAACGAATAACGGCTCAGATAGCCCTGTTCGTCCTCGTCTGCTCCGAAGGCCCAAAACGTGTTCCGGTCGCGCTTGTTAATAGGCGTACCGGTCAGACCAAATAGAAATGCATTCGGCAAAGCCGTACGCATCTTGCGACCAAGATCACCCTCCTGTGTTCGGTGAGCCTCGTCCACCATCACGATAATGTTCGAGCGGTCGTTAAGCATTCCGTCCACTTCGCCGAACTTATGGATAGTGGTGATAATAATCTTTCGAATGTCTTGGCCAAGAAGGCTCTGCAACTCCTGCCGTGTCCCCGCACCGATCATATTGGGAACATCGGCGGCATTGAAAGTGGCGGTAATTTGCGTGTCCAGGTCGATGCGGTCCACCACAATCATCACCGTGGGATTCTTGAGTTTTGGATGCATCCTGAGCTTTTGCGCGGCAAACACCATCAGCAATGATTTGCCAGAGCCCTGGAAATGCCAGATTAGCCCCTTCTTCGGATATCCTTTGACCACTCTTTCTACCATCAGATTGACAGCCTCATATTGCTGGTAACGGCAGATAATCTTTATGCGCCGGTGCTTTTTATCAGTAGCAAAGAGTGTAAAGTTCTGGAGTATGTCGAGAATCACCTCAGGACGGAGCATATTGCGAATAGATCTTTGAACATCTGCCAGTGTGCCTTCGGACTTATCGTCAGGGTCGTGCCATGGACCCCAGATATCCAAGGGCATGCGCACAGAGCCATAACGGAAGCACTTGCCTTCTGTCGCAAATGAAAAGACACTCGGCGCAAACATCTGAGGCACACTTTTTTCATAACCATTGCGGATGTCGCTGGCACCGTCAACCCAGGTAACTGCCGGGCGAACCGGGGTCTTTGCCTCTCCGACAATCAAAGGGATGCCGTTTACAAGAAGTACAATATCGAAACGCTTGCCATTTTCCTTTGTGGGGTAGACCCACTGACTGGTTGCAATAAATTGATTATTGGAATGGTCGGAAAAGTCTATCAGCTTAACTTGGGTGTGCTCGCCCCGCTCACCAAAGGGCATCGATTTCTCGCCTCTCAGCCACTCGGCAAACATCTCGTTGACCCGGACAAGACCTTCGCTCTGCACTGAAAGAGGAATCGTGCGGAGCCGATAGAGCACTTCATCGGCCCTATCAGGCTGGGCCTTAATTTCAGGATTAAGACGGATAAGGGCATCTCGAACCATGGCTTCGACGAAGACATCCGAATACTGACGGGGAAGATCCTCTGCAGAGATAAATCTCCAGTCCTTGAACTGATCTCCGTAAGGCGCAGCCTCTTCCGCGATCATATTTAACTGCGTTCTACCGCAAAGGGCGTCAAGGACCATCTGCTCAACAGTGTTTTCTTCGTTAAAGTGGGTCACGCTATCACCTCACAGTGTCCTAATTTGTGACCCACTGCGCCACATTTTGAAAACTTGAGATAAAGCAGTGCGTCTTCTCTTCTTTCGAAATTTGAGACGCAGTGCGTCTTGTTTTGAAAAGGAGAGATAGAAACTGCCGATCTGCCAGTAAGCCTGCACCATGGCAAAATTCACTGCCCGGCAAGCCGAGGTTCGCGCCTGCTCCAAAACAGTGCGGATCTCGCCATAAAGCCTGTCCGTCTTTACCGGCTTTTTCTTCTTCATCTCATCCTTCACAATTCTTCTCACATATGCTAAACAGTTTTTTTGCTTTACACATGGGCGGCTCCCTCCATTATCTTTGTTTCCACAAGCACTTGGCGAAGGTTTACGAGCGATTGGTAATGTTTTTTTACACGATGGAGAACATCCAGAACTTTTTTCAAATCATCAACAAGCGCAGCCGTTGTAGGCCTATCTGGTAGGTGGAGCGGCATTTTCTTGATCGTTGATGCATTGAGATTTGGCATGGTAGTTCCTACTGCGAATCTATTCAGCCAACGATTAGCTGATGCACTCGTCACCGCCAAAAAAACTGCGTGGGGATTTACCCCATCTTTTAAACGGATTCGTATTGTGCCTGTTCCACACAACCAACCGGCTTGTGGCTTGAGTACGATAGCTCTTTTAGCCAGATCACCTCGGCGGGGCAAAAGAATGTCGTTTTCGCAAAGACAATAGTTTTCAAGTTCTTTTGCCTTTTGAAAGCTTATACGAGCAACTTTATCTTTTTGAATAACGCCATCTTCAATGTCTGCGGGCATAACAACAGGAATGCCCTGAGATTGATAGTCTTTTGCATGCAGCAGGCTTCCAAAAGGACCAATTCTGACGCCATCAGATGGGCAGTAATCACCCAAAACACTGCCAGAATCCGTTGAGGTTAAGTTCTTCTCAATAACGGCTTCTACATACTGATTGATTTCTTTTGTCAGTGTCGCGTATTTCTCCACCGCCTCATCCGCCGCCCAGAGAATTTCGGCGATGTGCTTTTGTTCATCCAGCGGCGGCAGGGGGAATTCGAAGTTCTGAAGCGCTGACCAACTTGTACGAGGTGACAAGGAACCGGCAGATGTTCCGAGAGCATGATTGAAAAACTCATCGGTCTGGCAGATGAACGGCAGCAGTTCGGGCAGCAGAATTTTCGGGTTCTTGCTCTCAAAGGTTAAAATATCACCGGAACAAATACCTTCAAACTCTGCAAAAGCCACTTTACGCTGGTAAGCGCGGCGCTTTCCGAACAACGTCTGGCCGGGTACAAACTTGCGAGTAAATGAGGTGCCATTTTCAGGTATGTCCCACCGTTTTACGTGCAGATTTTCAGGGTCTATATGCTCAAGTCCGACAATGCGATCAATACCGGCCTTTGCCGGATCACGCTCGACAAGATTGATGTTTTTCACCACGTCACCGAACTTGACCATCTTCCAGCCAGCTTTAAGACTTCTGCTTTTCATGTGAAGCTATTCTCGCCGACGATTTCTATGACATTCAACGACATATCATTTCAATTCGCCTCTTTCTTAGCCCAGTGATAATATACCTTAAGCCCATTCCCATGAGCGCGCGGCAAATGACCGTCGTGCTGGAGGCGACCGACAACAATTCCAGGTGCGATATCGATCTCTCTTGCAAAGTTCTCAATCTGGGTGAGGGATTTATTCCAGTGAGACAAAAAGTGCTTATATGCGGGTGATGGTATCAGTTTCTCGCGGGCAAATGTGTTAGCTTCCTCATCCTTATCGCTGTCCATGCCGTTTCCTTCAAGAAACACCTCCTTGCGGCCATGTTTAATAATATGCCCGGCCTCATGAAAAAAAGTGAACCAGAGATGATCATTACTCTTGTAGTGCAGACTTAATTGAATGACAGCCTTAGTTCCGAGCCACCGGACAGCACCAAAGACACCTGTCTTCGGCAACTCAGGGACAAACACAACTGCAACCCCTGTGCCTGCGCATAAATCCACAAGGCGACTCTGGAATACTTGAGGCTCTTCACGGGTGAGGGTGCGCGCGGAATCAAGAGATTGCAAAAATCGTTTTGCATCGAATGTTGCGCAGGTAATCCGCTGCGCCTCTATTTCGCCCTGACGCAGCCATGCTGAGACAGCCTCGGCACAGGGGGCAAACCGTCGGGACTGACGATAAGCAACCTGATATTCGCGCCATACCTTCTGCCACTGTTCAGGGCTGGCTATTCCAAAAAAGCGAACCACCTCTGTCAATTGGGCAACACTGTCAGAGAACTTCTGTATCCAGCCTAACTTCGCCATTTCTTTTACCGGCACCTTCTTCAGCCAGCTCAAATGAACCCTCAGCCGAGACTGCTCCGCAAGGCGAGCGCGGTCTTCCTGAAAGTTCTGCTCTAAATTGTTCCAGAAATGCGCTGGTCGCCCGAAGACTCTTTCAAGCTTGAGGGCAGTTTCAGGCGTTATCGGCGCTTTTGCTTTAATAATCTCGTTAACGGTTTTTGGTGCCAGTCCCATACGGTCGGCCAGTTCTGCTTGTGTCATGCCTAGGTTTTCAAGAAACTCAAGCAGGATATCCCCTGGTGAGACCGCATAATCAGGCTTAAAATCGCTGTTGTTTCGCTTAGACATGGGTGTCCTCCACTCCGATAATAGTAATTGCCGTAACCCGAGACCAGTCGAGCCCGCCGTCGGTCCGGAGCGGAAGCGGGTTATGATTAGGTACAAAAATCAGTCGATATGGATGGTCGAGATCGACCGAAAGCTGACCAGCCCTCTTCCCTTCTGTAAGCTCATGACAGCGAGCAGGACCGCTTTTAGGTGGCCAAAAGTCCATTAAGCTCTTTGCAGCTCTGAACTCTGCCATGCGGTTACGAATCTTGGTTGCCCTATGCTTGCCGTGTTTCGCGTCCAGCTGAGCTCCCTCATTAAATGTCTTTTTCAGTTTATTGTTGTTGAAGGATATATCCATAGTATATCATAAATAAAAATAATTAACCTAATAGGTTAATTATTTTTTAAAAGCTCTTCGAGCAGGTTTCCCATTGATGTCCTAAGTGTTTTAGAACTTTCCTGCCAACTGTCAATAGCATCTTTTAGCAAATCGGCTCGATATTCCGCCCCATCTTCGGCTACCCTCAATGCCCCTTCTGTCCTCACATAAAGCGGAATGCTCAGGTTATTACTCTTCGCCCTTACCTCATCGTTACTGGCTACTTTGGTAAATCCGTCAATATCCTCAAACTTCCTATATGCCTTACTGATGCGAGTAATATGATCATCAGTCAGAAAACTCTGCGCCCGTTCGCGTGTGACTTCGTTGACAGCATTGATAAAGAGAATCTTATTTCGGCGCTCTTTGGATTTGTTCGCCCTGCAAATAACAATGCAGGCCTCCATCGGCGAGTTGTAGAAGAGATTAGGCCCCAGTCCCAGCACGCACTCAAGGATATCATGCGCAATGAGCTTTTCTCTCATGGCAAGTTCCTCGTTCCGGAAAAGAACGCCGTGAGGGAATAGAATAGCGCAGCGACCAGACTTCGGCTTCAAGCTGGAGATGATATGCTGCCAGAAAGCATAGTCCGCGCGACCTTGAGGTGGTGTCCCATAGATGTTACGCCCCCAGGGATCTGCAGACCACTCATCTCGATCCCACTGCTTGATTGAATACGGTGGATTGGCCAAGACAACGTCGAATTGTTTAAGACGATCGCCTTCTACAAAAGCGGGATTTGACAGTGTATCACCACGGACAATCTTAAAATCTTCAATACCATGCAAAAAGAGGTTCATCCGTCCAATAGCCGACGTAAGCAGATTACGTTCCTGACCATAGAGCTTGAGGTTCCGCCATTCCTTGTTTTGACGTTTCAGATGAGCGACTACGGATAGGAGCATTCCGGCAGAGCCGCAGGTAGGGTCATAAATGGACTCGCCCGGTTTAGGCTCAAGCACTTCGGTCATGAGATGGACAAGCGTCCTGTTAGTATAAAACTCAGCCGCGGTATGTCCCGAGTCGTCAGCAAACTTTTTGATGAGGAATTCGTATCCGACGCCAAGCTCATCTTCCGGGCAGTTTTCGAGCGAAAGCGTCTGAGAGCTGAAATGCTCGATCAGATCCCGCAGCATTTGGTCTGGAAGCCGGTCCTTGTTGGTCCATTGGGCATCGCCGAATACACCATAGAGAGTATCGGGGTTCGTCTTCTCGATTGCACGAAGAGCGTCCTGAATCGCCTTGCCGACATTTGTAACTTTGGACCGCACAGCTTTCCAGTGGGCATTTGCCGGTATCTGAAAGCGATGCTGTTCTGGAAGCTCAGCATATTCTTTGTCTCCACCTGATTCCTTGAGCGCGTGCGAGACCTCCTCGTCGTAAACGTCGCAAAGACGCTTGAAAAAGAGCAAAGGGAAGATAAACTGCTTGTAATCCCCCGCGTCGATGTGCCCGCGCAGCAGAGTCGCCGCACCCCAGAGGTATGATTCGAGCTGAGATTGGGTGATGCGTTTGGATTTCATGACATCAGCCCTGCCTTCTTAAGCAAATCTTTCAAACGATCCTCTGCGGCATAGGCTGATTCGAGGGAAGTCTTAAGGTTAGCAATAGCTTCCTCAACAGTCATGGTTTCTTCCTCAATAACCGGCTCAACATAACGCGGGATGTTGAGATTAAAGTCGTTTTCGCGGATTTCATCCAGAGACACGGCCCGGCAGATACCTTCGATGTCTCTGTAATTAGAATACCAATGATGAATGTTCGTCACGTGTTCCGGCAGTAGTTCATTTTGGGCGCGACCTGTCTTGAACTCGCGGGACGAATCGATAAACAACACCTTTTTTCTGTGTGTTTTGGGCTTGGTCTCGCGGAAGACCAGGATACAGGCAGCAAGCCCTGTGCCGTAGAAAAGGTTTGGACCGAGACCTATGACAGCCTCCAGAATATCCATTTCAAGGAGCTTGCGTCGGATCTCGCCTTCCTTGGCCATCCGAAACAGTACACCATGAGGAAGAACTACAGCCATTCGGCCTGTTTTAGGGGCCATTGACTTGATCATATGCTGCACCCATGCGAAGTCACCGGACTTCGTTGGCGGCAGACCGGCAAAATTCCGTCCGTATGGGTCATTGAGCCAGACATCGTCACCCCACTTTTCGAGTGAGAACGGTGGATTGGCTATAACGCAGTCGAAAACGGCAAGGCTATCACCAGAGTAAAATGCCGGCTGGCGGAGGGTATCACCGCGCTCGATATGGAAATCTTCAGCCCCGTGCAGGAATAGGTTCATACGGGCAATTGACGATGTAGTCAGGTTTTTTTCCTGACCATAGAGCTTGCCGAGCATCAGATGTTCATCCCCTCCGTGCTCTTTTACATAATGGAGGGATTCGAGAAGCATACCTCCGGTGCCGCATGCGGGATCATATATTGTCTCCCCGGCTTGGGGAGCAAGAATGCTGACCATCAAGGCAACAACAGAGCGCGGAGTATAAAACTCCCCTGCCTTCTTATTGGTGAGGTCTGCGAATTTCTTGATCAGATATTCATATGACTGGCCGAGGACATCGGCTTTGCAGTTTTGGTTGCCAAGGTTCAGACGGGAGAAGTGTTCGATGAGGTCCTTCAGCAAGGCATCTGATAGGCGGTCTTTATTGGACCATACCGCATCACCAAAGATGCCATGGAGAGTATCGGGATTGGCCTGCTCGATTGAGCGCATTGCCTTTTGCAGAGCATGACCAATATTCGTGCTCTTGGACCGGATGTCAGCCCAGTGGCTGCCTTCAGGGATCTGGAAACGGTGATTTTCCGCAAACTGAGCAAACTCTATATCGCCGCCTGATTCCTCAATAGCAGCATTGAGTTCTTCATCATAGACATCCGAGATTCGCTTAAAGAAAAGGAGCGGGAAAATGTAGGTCTTGAAGTCTGCCGCGTCTACCGGTCCGCGCAGAATATTCGCGGATTCCCAGAGATGACTGGAAAGCAAGCCGATATCCAGTATTCTATCGGTTGTGTTATTCCCATTGTTCTTTGCCATTCGACTTGTTTTTTCCACAGTCAATTTTGGTGATTTGACAAATGAACTTCTAATTGAATTGCCGGTCCCCGTAGCTTCCTCTTCCCCTCAAAGAAAATTTACTGCCGGAATTATAGCACAAACAATTCGTAGAAAAATCAACTATTTAAGGCGTTGAATCGCAAATCGTAAATTGTGAAAAGTTATTGGCACCAACGTGAAAGACAGCCAACAGTAAAGTAACGACATGGTGAAAGTGAAGCACTGAGTAAAAAAGGCTCATAGCTCTCTCACTTTACTCTTCACCCTTCCCCTCATCTCGCCAAAGTCGGGTACAGATCCGGGAAATACCATCCTGCCGCATGGATCGGAAACCCGAACCGCACCTCGCCCTTTGGAGAATCCGCGGACAGCAATCCCTCTTCGAGAAGCATCCCGAGCAGAGTTCTCCCTGTCCGTTCCTTCAGCCCGGAGGCGTCAATGACGTCACCCCGGGTCACAATGCCGTGTATGAGGACTTCCTGGAGCATTCTTGATGACTCCGGCCTGAGCGGCTGCTTTTCACCGGAAGGACCGGGGACCATGCCTCTGCTCCGAAGATCAACATACTGCCTGATACGCTGAATCAGTTCTTCCAGCCTCAATAGGCCGCTCATATATTCCACCTGGTCGAGACATACTTCGAGGAAAAAACCGCAGAACCTTATCAGGCCTTCGTTCGTCAGATTACCCCTGCCGTCAAGGTCATTTCTCCGTGGCGCGTCCGCCCATGTCAGCGCCGCCTTATAATCGACGTTCCGGCGGGCGAACCCCCGGCTTGCCGACCAGAGACCGTAACCAAGGAGAGGAATCCGCTGGAAGTATGACTCCGTGAAAAGACGCGCAACGCGGCCGTTGCCGTCGAGGAAGGGATGAATCCACATAAGCCGATGGTGGGCCGCAGCAGCAGCAACCAGCTTTGCCGCGCCGTGATGCCGGTCCGGTGCATAAAATTCCGCGAACCGGTCAAGAAAGTCAGGCAAGAGACGAGATGCGGGCGGCAGATGACGTCCGACCTTTACCTCTTCTGCCCGCAGTTCGCCCGGTATAACGCGGCTTTCGCGGCCTGTGTCAGGGTCCTTCACGATCAGAAATTCCTCCGGCAACTGACGATAGAACGCCCTGTGTAAATCACACAGGAATCCGCGGCCTGCAATATTAAGCTCAGCCTCTTCCTGTAATCTTTTTTCCATATCCTTCTCAACAGTGATATGGGCAACACTCTCCATCTGCAGATTGCGTTTTGCCGGTTCGGCGTCATACCGCCTCTGCATCGCGCGTACGATGTCATAAGGATGCGTGTTGTGCCCCTCGATCAGATTGGAGTAATAACTGTTGATGATACGGAGCAATTCCCGCAATGAATTGAGTGTAACAGGATGCTGGCGGCTGCCGAGGGTCGCTGACTTTTGGATTACCGCCAACGCAAGGTCATGAAGTTCTTCAGCCCCTTCCGGATACAATGGCGTCATTTTGTGTATTTGTGAAGTCAATTCAACCCTATTTCTGCCGATTTATTTGCCGATTATTCTCAATACTTAACTCTATATAATAAAATAACTTTTAGCAAGCTAAAAATAGATTTGGCAGGTATTATTTGCCGGTTTATTTACCGATCTGTCCCCACGTTCTTACCCCGCCTTTTTCCGCTCAGGGCAAGGGGATGTATCCCAGTTTCTGAAGAAACCCATCCAGCGTTTTCAATGTCTCAGCCCGTTTACTTTCCAGTTCCCGGCTTGAGACTGCGTATTTGTCCCAGAGGTTTTCCACAATTGGAGCTTGCGATCAAACTCATCCGACAGACGCTTGAGGAACAGCATTCCGAAGATGAACTCCTTGAACTCCGAGGCATCCATCTTGCCGCGCAGGATGTCAGCGGCCTTCAAAAGAAAAGATTCAAGCTGGGCTATTGTGATTTTTTCAGTGGTCAAGACGGATTCCTTTGGCCCCTTCAATTTCCAGTCGCATCTTCACCAGTTCCCCATCCTCAGGTATTTATAAGGATATTTCGTATTGCACAGGCATGAACTCATGGTTTCTATGTATTTTATTTCTGCTCCCCAGGACTCCCCTCATCCCCTCAAAGAAAATTTCCTGCCGGAATTGTAGCACAAACAGTTCATAGATAAATCAATTATTTAAGGCGATGAGGAATGCAGCAATTCTGCGAAATGCAGCGATGAGCAACGAGTGCCGCTGAAAACAGCAATGAGTACCGAGCAACGAGCAATGAGTGAGAAAGACGGTGAATGGTGATGAGAACCTATTTCAAAATCAAAAGTTTTTGTCATTCCCGTGCGGACGGGAAGCCAGTGTTTTCAAGGCGTTCCGGATACCCGCCTTCGGCGGGCATGACAGCCTTTTCAGAAACAGCCGATTTTGGGACAGGTTCCAGCAAACAGCTCTATGCTCCCGGCTCCCGGCGCGATACGTTATGGAGAAAAAAACTATCTATACTTTCAACATGTATATGGTATATCATTTTTTTAAAAGGGGGTGCACGCCGATGATGGAACTATTCAACAAATTCATAAGGTTAACAGCATGTCTTATTTTATGTTTTGCGGTATTGATCAGCGTCCGCCACGCAGACGCGGCCGATGTCTACTCTTTCGGCGTGGTCCCGCAATTCGAGCAGCGCAAGCTCCATGCGATATGGAAGCCCATCATTGATGAAATCGAAAAACGTACAGGACTTCATTTCAATCTCATCAGCACCCTTCAGATTCAGGATTTCGAGAAGGAGTTTGTCAGCGGCAGACTGGATTTTGCATATATGAACCCCTATCACGTGCTGAAGGCGGCGGACCTGCAGGGCTATATCCCCCTCGTTCGGGACAAGGTCCTCTTGCGGGGGATTATTGTGACGCACAAGGACAGCCCCATCAAGGACGTAACCGAGCTCGACGGCAAGGAGGTCGCCTTCCCCTCGCCGAACGCTATCGGCGCGTGCATGCTGCCGCGGGCCGAGCTTGAGCGCAAATATCACGTCAAGGTGGTCCCTCTCTATGTCAAGACGCACAGTTCTGTGTATCTGCATGTCGCAAAGGAGCTGGCGGTTGCCGGAGGCGGCGTTGAAAAGACCTTCCAGCAGCAGGACCAGTCGATCAGGGATGCCCTCAGGATTTTATATACCACGACTTCCTTCCCCCCGCATCCCGTGGCCGCGCATCCGAGGGTGCCCCAGGAGGACAGGGAAAAGGTGCGCCAGGCCTTCATTGAGTTGTACGCGACCAAAGAGGGCAAGGAACTCTTGTCAAAAGTGCCGATCAAGGAAATAGTTTCTACCACCATGGATGATTATAAAGTAATGCGGGACCTGAGAATTGATGAATACTGGGACCCGTTCTGGAGCGAGAACTAGTTCTTTATGAGTTTACGGATAAAGGCGCTGCTGCCTCTGTTTTTGTTCAGCCTTATTCTCTTTGCATACCTGTACGCGTACTGGTCGCCGCGCGTCGTCGCCAACATCGAAACCAACTACCGGAAAGCCACAGAAAGGCATCTCGACAGCGTTGTTGAAGGGTTGATCCCTTTATTGCTGGCGCGGCAGCTTGATGCGATTTATGAAAATCTTGACTCCCTCAGGGAAAAGAACAGGGACTGGGCAGGCATCGAGCTTGTCAATGCGGAAGGCAAAACCATTTATCCCCTCAACCCTCTTCCCCGGACACCCGTTGAGCAAAAAGGGGATATCCGTGCCCTGGAGCAGAACATATCCTACCTTGATACAAATCTCGGAAAGATGATCGTCAGGGTGGATTTTGCCCCTGTCATTACGCAGATTAAAAAAAAGAACAGGGAGATGCTGATAACCCTGCTTTCTATCCTGGCTGGCTTTATCCTGCTTATCGGGCTGACGCTGGAGAGAGTGGTAAGCAGACCGGCGAGGCAGCTCGCCCATGCCTCGGAAATGCTTGCCAAAGGGAATTTTGACACGGGCCTGCCGAAGGCAAGGAGTGATGAAATCGGCACTCTGGTGGGGAGTTTCGCAAGCATGCGCGATGAGATAAGGGGCTATCAGGCTGAGCTGCTTCGCAGACATGAATCCCTTGTAAAACTGTCTCACGCGGTGGAGCAGAGTCCTGTTTCCATTGTAATCACCGATGCCAAAGGGGATATAGAGTTTGTAAACCCCAAGTTCACGCAGATAACAGGCTATACCTTTGAGGAGGTCCTGGGGAAGAATCCGAGAATCCTGAAGTCGGGAGAGACCTCCCCGGAGGAATACAAAAGGTTATGGGAGTCCATTACTTCAGGCAGGATATGGCACGGGTATTTTCATAACAGGAAAAAGAGCGGGGAACTCTTCTGGGAGTCGGCCTCCATTTCACCCATACAGAACGAAGACGGAACAATTACGCATTTTGTCGCCATCAAGGAGGACATAACCGAACAGAAGAAGCTTGAGGAGCAGCTCCGCCAGTCCCAGAAGATGGAGGCGGTCGGACAACTGGCAGGAGGCATAGCCCACGACTTCAATAATATGCTGACCGCGATACTCGGTTACGGAAGCCTTTTAAGCGGACGTCTGGACGAAGACAGCCCGCTCAGGCATTACGCGGACCAGATACTTGCGGTGGGAGAGAAGACCGCCAATTTGACCCGACAGCTCCTTGCATTCAGCAGGAAACAGATAATCAGACCAAGGCCCGTGGATCCGAATGAGATTATAAGGGGAATAGAAAAGTTTTCCCAGAGGCTCCTCGGAGAGGACATAGAGGTGAAAACACGGCTTGATGAACGGGAATTGACGGTGATGGTGGACCCGGGGCAGATGGAACAGGTCCTGGTGAATCTTTTCACGAATGCGCGGGACGCCATGCCCGATGGAGGCGTCTTGTCCATAAGCACAGGCATTGTGGAACTCGATGAGGAGTATGCCCATCAGTACGGCATGTCAAATCCGGGGCGCTACGTCCTTCTTACGGTTTCCGATACCGGCTCGGGAATGGATGAAAAGACGAGGGAGAAGATATTTGAACCATTCTTTACCACCAAAGCGTTCGGAAAAGGCACGGGACTCGGGCTTTCCATAGTGTATGGGATAATCAAGCAGCACGGCGGCCATATCAATGTCTACAGCGAGGCGGGAAAGGGATCGTCGTTTAAGATATACCTCCCTCTTATTTCGAGAACGCAGGAGGAAGAAGAGCAGTACGCGGTCTCTGCCGTGCCTTCGGGCGGAAAAGAGACCATACTGATCGCGGAAGACAACGAGGAAGTAAGAGGCTTTACAAGGCATGTGCTTGAAGGAAGCGGATACACGGTAATAGAGACGGTGGACGGAGAGGATGCGGTTGCAAAGTTTGAAGATAATAAGGACAGGGTCAACCTCCTCCTCCTCGATGTTATAATGCCGAAGAAAAGCGGCAAAGAGGTTTCGGACATAGCAAAAAGGATAAGGCCTGACATCAAGATTCTTTTTACCAGCGGCTATACGGCGGACATAATCCACAAAAAGGGCATTTTTGATAAGGGCCTGGATTTTATTTCAAAGCCGGCGAGCCCAAAAGAACTGCTTGGCAAGATAAGGGAGACGCTGGACAGATAAAAGACAGCAACGAACAACGAGTACCGCTGACAACCGCAACGGGCAATGAGTAAGAAGGCAGGCATCCTCTTAAAAAATGTCCGTTTTTAAAAACGTCTTGTTTTAAAGGCCGCAACGTATTATCATCTCTTTAATGAAATCGTCCTGGCTGGGACAGAGGCAGGTGATCTGATGATCTATTTTCTCGACCTGTTCGGGGTTGCGGTATTTGCCATCACCGGCTCTCTGGCGGCCGGGGAAAAACAAATGGACCTTTTCGGTGTGCTCGTGCTGGCGCTTGCCACCGCGCTTGGCGGAGGGACATTGAGAGACCTTATACTCGGGGCCTATCCCGTCTTCTGGATTTCTGATCCCTTATATATCTTTGTCGGGACAGCGGTTGCCGTTTTGATATTCGTTCTCGCCAGGTTTCTCCGGCCACCGGCAAAGGCGCTCAAGTTCGCTGACGCATTCGGTCTGGCGGTCTTCACCGTAGTCGGAACCGGGAAAGCGCTCTCTCTCGGAGTTCCCGGCTCTATTTCAGTGATCATGGGAGTCATGACCGGCGTTGCCGGCGGGATTATCAGGGATATGCTCTCAGGCGAGATCCCGCTGGTCCTCAAGGCCGAGATATATGCGACCGCTTCACTCTGCGGGGCAGTCATCTATGTCGCCCTCAC
>Ga0224495_10001555_pt1 | contig 15958 bp, 15 predicted proteins | sample SF_Jul11_sed_USG_FD_168128 | JGI IMG/M metagenome (GOLD analysis project Ga0224495, IMG submission 168128) | Sediment microbial communities from San Francisco Bay, California, United States - SF_Jul11_sed_USGS_4_1 | ecosystem: Environmental > Aquatic > Marine > Sediment | place: USA: California... | reverse complement strand
ACGGATTCACATGGACAAACCGCATTGCGGGAACGGCAGCCGACCTCCACCGGGTAATGTGGGATGGTAAACGCTACGTAGCGGTCGGACAAGAAGGCACTTTACTGATATCCAACTAGAATACAAGCCGGTCCTTCGGTCCGGGATTATTCCGTTATGAGACCCGCCTTTTACTAGGTGGGTTTTTGTTTGGCGAACGAGCTTATACTTCGGGCACAGGCATGCCGTAGCTGGTCCAGTCTTCCTTGGCAGGTCCGTAAATCTGGGGGACTCTGAGGCCGGCCTGTCTCATCAGCACACTCATCTGGCCGCGATGGTGAATCTCGTGCTGCATCAGGACGTGCAGGGTGTGACCTTTTTTCCACTTCTCACCGTACATGTCGTCTTCGTCCTGGAGAGTATCATCGTTCCACTCGGATTTGACCTGCTCCAAAAGTGATTGCGAAGCGGTGGCATAAGCTTTCTGGATCTCCCCCGCCGCCGACGGCACGGGCGATTCGGGGTTGACGCCGGCTGCCCGAAGCCCGGTCCGATTGACCATCTCCGGAATACTGGTGACGATGTGCCACGCGACGCGGGCCAGGGTGCGGTGACCATCGGCAACCGCCTGCCCCAGCGATTCGTCCGTCAGGGCGTCCATCAGGTTCTGCGTGGTTTTTGACTCCCGAGACCAGTATTTTTCGAAGGCACTGACTTGGGTAAACATGATGTGTCCTTTCAGTTGGTTTCCAGTCTCTTATTCGGGTCGTTATCCAGAATTGTTTCAATTTCCGTCAGAGTTTCATCGGATAATTCCACACCGCCGGCCATCACATTCATTTCCACATGTTCCACGCGGGTAGCCCCGGTGAGGGCACAGGTTATTTCCGGCCGGCGCAGGACCCAGGCCAGGGCCAACTGTGACAACGTGATATCCAGTTTCTGGGCGAGGGCAGCCAGCTTTTTCGCCTTCTGTATATTGGCCGGTGTCAAATCCTCCTTTAGCCAGAGAGTGACATCGCCCCGGCTGTTTTTGGGAACTCCGTCGTTGTATTTTCCGGTCAGCAGGCCCTGGGCCAGCGGCGACCAGACGGTCAGGCCGAGACCGTATCGGCGGCACACGCCCATGATGTCGCGCTCGATATGCCGGTCAATCATGTTGTAGCGTGGTTGCTCGACAGCCGGCTTGTAAGCCTGCAGGATGCGGGCCTCGCCGACGGCCTGCTCGATTTCGGCGGCCGACCAGACCGAAGTGCCCCAGTAGAGTATCTTTCCCCGATGAACCAGGTCATCCATGGCGCGCACAACCTCCTCTGACTCGGTGTCGGAGTCAAAACGGTGGCAGAAGTAGATGTCGAGATAGTCGGTGCCGATTCGCCGAAGGGACTTATCGACTGCCTCCATGATGTGCTTCCGGCTTAGCCCCCGGTCATTTATGTTATCCGACATTGGCCAGAAGACCTTGCTGGAGATGACCAGATCGGATCGCTGTATTCCTCTGATCGCCCGGCCGACCACTTCCTCGGCCTTTCCATGAGCATAGCGGTCGGCTATGTCCACGAAGTTGATACCGAGGTCGATAGCTCTCTTGACAATGGCCTCGGCCGTCTTTGTCTCGACGGCGCCATCACATATCAGCCAGGTCCCGATCGCGATCTCTGATATTTTCAAACCGGATTTACCCATTTTCCTGTAATTCATTGGTAATACCCTTCATACCTGAGGTTGTATCTGGGAAGAAAGTATGGCATTTGGCGGTCCGGCGCAATCAAAACCGGCCTTGTCGGTTGGGGGTTTGTACCAGGTGTATAATTGCTTATATTTGGTGGACCCACACCGGCCGGTCAGGAATGGTGATGCGACAGGCGAAAGCCCGGGGTTCAAGGAAATACGATGACCACCGACAGGAAAGCGAATATGGTACAGTGCGAAGGTCCGTCGCGGCGTGACGCGTGGAAGATGTTTGACCGGGTGGCGCATCGTTACGATCTGCTCAACCACCTGCTTTCGTTCGGCCGCGACAGGGCGTGGCGCAGAAAACTGGCGGCCCGCTTAAGCCACCGGCCGGACCAGCACATCCTGGACGTAGCCACCGGGACGGCCGACGTGATTCTCTCGCTGCTTGACAACTCCACCCGGGTGAGCTATGCCGTGGGGATGGACATGGCCGGTGGGATGCTGGCTCGGGCCGCGACCAAGATCGCCGACCGCAAGCGGCGGCCAGCGGCGGCTTTATTGAGGGCTGACGCATGCCGTTTGCCCTTTGCCGACCGCACTTTTGATGCCGTGACAATCGCTTTCGGCATCCGTAATGTACTGGATGTATCGACGGCCCTTGAGGAGATGTATCGAGTCTTGAAACCGGGTGGGCGCGTCCTGGTGCTGGAGTTTTCTCTGCCCGAAAAGCGCCTTGTCAGGCGTATGTATCTTCTGTATTTCAGAAAGATTCTGCCGTCGGTCGGCGGCCTGATATCCGGTGACGATTACGCCTACCGTTACCTGAATGAAACGGTAGAGACATTTCCCTGTGGCCGGGCTTTCTGTGACATGCTGGTCGAGGCCGGCTTCGCAAACGTAAACGCTGTTCCCCAGACCTTCGGTGTGGCTTCGATTTACCAGGGGGATAAGCCGGACAATAACTTTTTGTGAGAGACAAGTTGGCTTCATAACCGATGGCGTCCACTACTCCACGCGATACCGGGCGCGACTTTGAAAACGCCGCGCGTATACTGGCCGGGAAGATTCAGGCCGCCCTGTCCGGTCCGAACAGATCGGATTTACCCCGGGGTGGTGTTGCCATCCGGTTGCAAGTTGCATTGCCGCCTTTAGAGGTCCTGGATTGGCTCTCAGGCCAGAATCAGCCTACCAGGATCTACTGGCGGGACCGTAATGCCGGCTTTGAAACTGCCGGCGTCGGCACGGCCTGCGGCGTGGACACCCCCGCTGACCCTGACCTTGGCCGACTGTTTGACCGACTCCGAAATTGTCTTCCAGCAGCGGACGTGATTCGCTTTTACGGCGGTATGGCGTTCGATCGGCAACCGTCCAATTCCGCCGACAGGGATTGGGCTCTTTTTCCCAGATGCCACTTCGTGATACCGCGTTTTGAACTTACGGCCGCCAACGATGGGACCTTCCTTGCATGTCACCTGTTGCCGGATCGCGACCGGGACAACACGGGGGAAATCCTTCGACAACTTGACCGTCTCGCCGCGACCCCTCACCTTGCACCAGTTTCGTTGCCGAAGCTCGCGGAGCGAGTAGACACTCCCAACAAATCCGAATGGTACGCGATGATTGGAGACGCTCTTGATGATATCGGCAGGAAAAATCTCGAAAAGATTGTCCTGGCCCGCAAGACCAGCCTTCGCTTTGCCGACCGCCTCGACCCGATGGTGACGATGAAACACATGAAGTCTTCTTCGGCCGGTTGTTATCACTATTGTTTTCAGATGACGGAATCGGCGGCGTTTTTGGGTGCGTCCCCGGAAAAGCTGTTCAGCCGCTGTCGCGACGAGATAGAATCCGAAGCCCTGGCCGGTACTCGGCCCCGGGGTGAGTCGGAAGAAGATGATGAGGCGCTGGCGCGAGAGCTGCTGACCTCCTCTAAGGACATGCGTGAGCAACAATACGTGGCAGATCATGTCACGGAGGCTCTCAGAAAGTTGTGCCGGGCACCGGTCGAGCGCGGACCGCGGCAGGTGGTGAAACTGGCGGGAGTGCAGCATCTTTGTACGTCATTCCGGGGAAAGCTTGCCGGCTCCGTTTCTGATGCCGAAATTCTCGGAGAGCTTCATCCGACACCGGCGGTTGCGGGAACGCCCACGCGAAAGGCCCTGGAGCGCCTGTCCCGCCTGGAACCGTTCGATCGCGGCTGGTACGCCGGACCGGTGGGTTGGGTAAGCCATGACGCGGCGGAATTCGCAGTCGGTATTCGTTCGGCACTGATTGCCGGCAGCAAGCTTCACGGTTACGCCGGCGCCGGCATCGTGGCCGGTTCCCGTCCCGAGGACGAGTGGCACGAAATCGAAAACAAGCTGGATAACCTTTTGAAAGTGGTTGAAAGCTCATGAAGAATAAAAAGACCAGTATAAACGCGGTGTGGGCGGACCTTATGGTCGAGGAGTTCGTACGCAACCAGATCGACTGTTTCTGCCTTTCGCCGGGTTCGCGCTGCACGCCCCTGACAGTGGCCGCGACATCGAACAAAAACGTCGATGCCGTTATGCATTACGACGAGCGCGGCGCGGCCTTCCATGCGCTCGGTTACGCCCGCGCGAGTGGCAAACCGGCGGTGCTGGTATGCACCTCCGGCACGGCCGTGGCCAACTATCTGCCGGCAGTGGTGGAAGCCTCGATGGACATGATGCCCATGGTGATTCTCAGCGCCGACCGGCCGCCCGAACTGCACGAGAGCGGGGCCAACCAGACCATCGTCCAGGACAGGATATTCGGAGATTATGTTCGATGGCAGTGTCGTATGCCCTGTCCCACTGAAGAAATCGAACCGCGCTTCGTTCTGACTACGGTCGACCAGGCTGCTTATCGGGCGCGGTGCACTCCGGCGGGGCCGGTGCATATCAACTGTATGTTTCGCGAGCCGCTGTCGCCGCCCGACGAGGGGCCGGATTTCAGCACCTATCTCGACGGCGTCGAGGGGTGGCGGGATTCCGGCGTGCCCGCCACCGCTTACGGGCAGAGCCGCAACTGTCTGAATAACGAGCAACTCAAACAGTTGGCCGCTTTCATAAATAACGAGGATAGCGGTTTCCTGGTGGTCGGCCGTCTTGCTGATGAGCGCGAGCGCGAGGCCGTCCTGGGCCTTTCGCGGCGGCTGGGCTGGCCCACCCTGCCCGATGTTTTATCGGGCCTTCGCCTCGGCGTGGAGGATGACCATATCGTACCCTATTATGAACTCATCCTTCTGGCGGAATTGCAGAAGAGTATGTCCGTCAGGTCGGTGGTGCATATCGGGGGACAGGTGGTGTCGAAAAAGCTGCTTCAGTTTCTGGGGCAGGCGCCGCTGGAGAATTACATCCGCATAGCCAACTACCCGTACCGGCATGACCCCAAACACAGCGTAACTTTGCGGATTGAATCCGACATCGCCGAGGCGTGTGATGCCCTGCGGGTGATGCTGGAGCCATCCATGGATATCAATGTGCTGGCGCTAAAGGAACAGTCGACTGCTGTCGGCAAAATCATCAGCGACCTCGTCCTGGGGGAGGCGCTCAACGGACCGGCCGTGGCTCGCCTGGTGTCGCGTTACGTCGCCGCCGAGGCGGCCCTGTTTGTGGCTAACAGCCTGGCAGTGCGGGAGATGGACTGGTTTGCCGAACCCCGAGGTCACCGCGTGCCCACAGGCTGCAATCGCGGCGCCAGCGGCATCGACGGTACTATTGCCTCGGCCGTCGGTTTTGCACGGGGCCTGAACCGACAGGTGACGTTGCTGATCGGCGACCTGGCCGCTTTGCACGACCTGAATTCGCTGGCGCTGGTCAAGAAATCGGCGCAGCCGCTTATCATCGTGATCGTCAACAACAACGGCGGCGGATTATTTTCGTTCCTGTCGATCGCGCGGAAGAAAGAATGCTTCGAGCCGTATTTCGGAACGCCCCATGACCTGACCTTTGAGAACGCGGCCAAGATGTTCCAGGTGGCCTACCATCACCCAACGACGCAGCAGGAGTTCGTTTCCATGTACAACGCCGCCCAGAAAGCCGGGCATTCGACGATTATCGAGGTCACGACCGACCGCGCGGAAACCATCGCGCTGCACCAGCGGATATTCGGCGGCGTCGTCGCGGCCCTGGAGCAGGAATAGGCGGCAATGGAATCGCCTCACAAGTTTCACTATATCACCTTCGGCGCCAGGGGCCGGCCGGCGCTGCTCTTCCTGCACGGCTTCCTGGGATCATCGCGCGACTGGCACAGCATAGCCGCGAAGATGTCGGATAAGTTCTTTTGCATTGTCCCGGACCTGCCCGGCCACGGAAAAAGCATAGAGGGCGTGCCCGATGTGGGCTACCGGATGGAAAATTGCGCCGAAAGTATCGTGGAGCTTCTCGACTTTTTGCAGATTGGGACTTGCCGGGCCGCGGCTTATTCGATGGGCGGGAGGCTGGCGCTATACATGGTGGTCAGGTACCCTGAGCGATTTGAAAGGGTTGTCATCGAGTCTGCTTCGCCCGGCCTGGAGGGCGAGCAGGAGCGCCGAGAGCGTCTTGCCCGGGACCGGCGGCTGGCCGAGCGTCTTCGGTGCGAGCCGCTTGACGCGTTTTTGGCCGAGTGGTACGGGCAGCCACTGTTTGATTCACTGAGAAGTGACAGACACAGGTTCGAAGAACTACTGGCCCGCAGGTTTGAGAACGATCCGGTCGGCCTGGCACTGTCACTGGAGTATATGGGCACCGGGGCTCAGCCGTCCCTCTGGGAAGAGTTGAACCGGATTCGAATGCCGCTTCTCTTGATTGCGGGCGAGAAGGACAGTAAATTCGTACAGACAGCGCAACGGATGGCGACCCGGCTGCCCGCCGCGACAGTCGGCATCGTCTCCGGCGCCGGCCACAACGTGCACTTTGAGAAAACGGATGAATATATAAAACTAATTAGATTGTTCCTGTAAACGTCACGGGCAAACATGAGGTAGACTATGGCAATAATAGATTGGAAGGAAGCCGGGAAGTACAGCGACATCAAATACGACAAAGCCGAGGGTATTGCCCGGATCACCATCAACCGCCCGGAAGTCCGAAATGCCTTCAGACCGCTCACGGTTTTTGAGATGTCGGCTGCTCTCTCCGACGCCCGGGAGGATCCCGCGATTGGCGTAATCATTCTGACCGGCGAGGGCGAGAAGGCTTTTTGTTCGGGCGGTGACCAGCGTATTCGGGGGGAGGCCGGCTACAAAGATGATTCCGGCGTGAACCGGTTGAACGTGCTGGATTTTCAGAGACAGATGCGCACCTGTCCGAAACCGATTATCGCCATGGTCGCCGGCTATGCCATCGGCGGCGGTCACGTACTGCATTTGTTGTGCGATCTGACCATTGCCGCCGATAATGCCGTCTTCGGCCAGACCGGGCCAAAAGTCGGTTCCTTTGACGGCGGCTACGGCGCCAGCTACATGGCGCGCATCGTCGGCCAGAAGAAGGCGCGGGAGATCTGGTTCTTGTGCCGGCAGTACGACGCCCGGCAGGCGCTGCAGATGGGCCTCGTGAACACGGTCGTTCCGTTAGAGAAGCTGGAGGAGGAGACGGTGCAGTGGTGCCGGGAGATACTGGCTAACTCGCCCATCGCCATCAGGTGTCTCAAGGCGGCGCTGAATGCCGACTGCGACGGTCAGGCGGGACTGCAGGAGCTGGCCGGCAACGCCACCATGTTGTTTTACATGAGCGAGGAAGGACAGGAAGGCCGCAACGCCTATGTCGAAAAGCGGCGCCCCGACTTTTCCAAGTTTCCCCGCCGGCCTTAGGTGCGGCAACGGGCCGGACGAATCTCTGCCGAGGCAAATAAAAAGGCTAACCGGTGAGTGAATCGAGACTGAGCATATGGATAATGGCCGCCCGCCCCAAGACGCTCTGGGCGGCGATTGCGCCGGTTATCATCGGCACGGCTATGGCCTATGGCGACGGCGGCTGGCACTGGCCATCGGCTCTCGCAGCTCTCTTTAGCGCCGTCCTGATTCAGATCGGGACCAACTTCGCCAACGATTATTCCGACTTCAAAAAGGGCACCGACACCGGTGAACGCCTCGGCCCGGTGCGGGTGACCCAGGCCGGACTGGTCAAACCGTCCGCCATGAAACGGACTACAGCGATCGTATTCTCGCTGGCTATAATTGCCGGTGCTTATCTCGTATGGCGAGGGGGCTGGCCGATTGTTGTCATCGGTGTGCTGTCGATTCTTTTCGGCATTTTATACACCGCCGGTCCGTATCCCCTGGGATACAACGGGCTCGGCGAAATCTTCGTCCTGATTTTCTTCGGACCGGTGGCTGTCGGCGGCACGTACTATGTTCAGACACTCTCCATCGATGCTACCGTCTTGCTGGCCGGTCTCTCGCCGGGGCTTTTTTCGGTGGCCATCCTGACCGTCAATAACCTGCGCGATATTGACGGCGATGCCCGCGCCGGCAAGAGAACCTCGGCTGTTCGTTTCGGTGCCGGCTTCGCCCGTTACGAATACCTCGCGTGCGTGGCAGTCGCCTGCGTGCTGCCGTTCTTTCTTTTTATAAACTCGGGAGATCATGTCTATTCGCTCGCCGCCCTTCTCGTTGTGCCGGCCGCTATCCCGACGTTTAAAATCGTACTGGCAAAGAGTGACGGTCCCGCTCTCAATGAGGCGCTGGCCGCCACCGGCAGGTTGCTGCTGTTGTTCAGCGTGCTGTTCTCATGCGGGTGGGTGCTATGAAAATCGCGACTGCCACGGTCCACTCGTACCGCCTGGCCCTTACGCGGCCTCTTGTCCTGGGGGGCCGGCCTTACAATCACCGGGAAGGGCTGATTGTCGAGATTTCTGACGAGGTAGGCAACTGCGGGATCGGCGAAGTGGCGCCGCTGCCGGCTTTCAGCCAGGAGAGTCTTGACGAAGCTGCCCGGGCCGTAAAGGCCTTGCTGCCTCGGCTTGTCGGCCGCGAGCTGCCGACCTCGGTAGAGATGCTAAGGGAGGTTTTCAACAGCTCCCCGGCATCAGTCCGCTTCGGAATTGAGACAGCCGTTCTATACCTGATGGCGCTGCAACAGGGTGTCGCGGTATGCCAACTTTTATCGCGCCAACCACATGCCAGGGTTCCGGTCCAGGGGCTGCTGACGGGAGATGTGGCCGGGGTCCTTGAAACAACAGAGGCTCTTCTCAATAACGGGTATGCCACCTTCAAGCTGAAAGTCGGCCGCGAAAATATGCGGGAAGATGTTGACCTGGTGCGCCAGGTGCGGACACTGGTCGGCAAGACGGCCCTTCTGCGCCTCGATGCCAACCGTTCCTGGCAGGTAAGGGAGGCTTGTTTTTTTGCAGGCGAAGTTGCCGACCAGACGATCGAATATATCGAGGAACCGGTAAAATCGCTACCCATGTTGAAGACGATGCTCGACCGGCGCGGCTTCGTCCTGCCGGTGGCTTTGGATGAGAGTCTGCAGGAGATTCAGCCCGCGGCGCTGACCTCTGTTAACGGGGTTGAAGCGGTCGTGCTCAAGCCGACCATGCTGGGCCTGAGCCGTGCTCTTGAGTTTGCCCGTGCGGCAGCCGAAATGGAAATAAGGGCTATCGTAAGTTCCTCGTTTGAGACCGGTGTCGGCCTGACAGCGCTGGCCCACCTGGCGGCGGCACTGAATAAAAGCGTCACTCCAGCCGGGCTGGATACTCTCGGCTGGTTTTCAGAAGATTTGCTTGACACTCCCCTGGCTGTCAGCGACGGCGGTCTCGACATCAGCAAGCTTCCGGTCTGCCCGGAACTCCGTCGTCATCTTCTTAAGGAGGTGAGAGGCGGTGACTGAGATTCGATGCCCATTAGACCTGGCCGCCGAGAAGTACGGCGACCAACCCGCGATTATCCTGGGCGACATAACTATCACATACGCCAGGTACCACCGCCTTGTGGCAGGCACCACGCTGAGGCTGCAAAAGATGGGAATAACGCCGGGTCAGCGGGTGGCAATCCGGGCCGAGAACAGCTGCGACTATGTCATAGCGTTGATGGCCCTGCTCAAAGTCGGGGCCATCGCCTGTCCCGTCAGCCCGCGGTTTCCTGCGGCTCGGACGGAACAGATATTGAGTCAACTAAGTGTCCGCGCTTTTGTGAGCGACGGGCCAATTCTTTCCAAGACAGTCGGCGGTCCGGGCCAACGGCTGAGCCTGCCGGATGTGATCGACCGGTCAGGAGTTGGACAGGCGGGTAACGTCTCGGATATAGACCTGGAACGGGACGCCACCATTGTTCTCACATCGGGCACAGCGGGAGAACCCAAAGCCGTGCTGCACACGCTTGGCAGCCACTATTACAGCGCCCGGGGCTCCAATGAAAATATCGCGCTCGGGCCGGGCGACCGCTGGTTATTGTCGCTTCCGCTTTATCATGTGGGGGGGCTGGCCGTCCTTTTCAGAACCATTCTGGCCGGTGCGGCGGTGGTCCTTCCGATCGACAGCCGTGACCCGTTGCAGTCGATTGCGCCGCTGGAAATAACCCACCTCTCGGTCGTGTCGACCCAGTTGTACCGGATTCTCGGAATGAAAACATCGTGGCCGACGCTACGGGCGGTGCTTCTGGGGGGCGGGCCGCCGGCCCCGGCACTGGTCCGGTCAGCGCACGAGCGGGGCTTGCCTCTTTTTACCAGTTATGGTCTCACCGAGATGGCCTCACAGGTCACGACGACGCGCGCCGGGGACAAGCTCGAAAAACTGCTGACATCGGGCAGACCGCTTGAACGTCGCAAACTGAAAATCGCAGCCGACAACGAGATTCTGGTCGGGGGAGAGTGTCTGTTTAAAGGTTATGTCGACCGGGACACGGTGGCCGGAGTCACAGCCGACGGCTGGTTTGCCACCGGCGATCTGGGTCACGTCGATGCCGACGGTTACCTGGTCGTAACGGGGCGCAAGGACCACATGTTTATTTCCGGCGGTGAAAATATCCAGCCGGAAGAAATCGAGGGAGCACTGATGGCCCTGGACAGTGTCGAGCGGGCGGTGGTCGTGCCACGGGAGGATGCCGAGTTCGGGGTCCGGCCGGTGGCATTCGTCAAATGGCGGGGCAGAAGACCAAAACAGTCTGAAATCGTCGAGAAGCTCCGGCAGGACCTTCCGGGTTTCAAAATCCCGGTGAGCTTCTACGGCTGGCCCGAACGTGACAGCCTGACCCTGGATAAACCGGACCGTGGCTTTCTTGCAGAGCTTGCCTCTGAGTCGGGCGAGGAGGAGTTCAGGTAGCGGCCACCAGCTTTGCGCGGAGTTTCTCCGGCAGGGGCCGCTTGCGACCGCTTTTTTTATCGGTGGCGACGTGAACGGTCTTCAGACGGCACACACTGTCACCGGCGGTGTTTAAGACGTCGTATCCCAGTACGAAGGATGTGGTTCCGATTTTGTCGAGGGCGATCTGAACCCGAATCTTTTCCGAGGGCCGGAGGCTGCCGCTGTAATCGGCCTCGGCATGGGCAATCAATACCAGGAAATCAGCCTCGTTTATGATATAGTTGAAATCGAAACCAAGCGACCCCATGAAAGCCTCATAGGCATCGTGCACTATTCTGAAGTAGTTGCCGTAAAACACGATACCGGCGGCATCCGTCTGGTGCAACTTAACGGTTGTATCCCAGGTATACATAATTGTGATCCTTCAGGTTAGCCAATTCCCGCTTTGAAAAAGCCCGCTGATGCATATATTACCCCAATGTCTGAGACCGTTATGAAACCCATCAGTGTTAAACAACAAAGTATGTCAGGAGTGAACGTGATGCAAAGACAAAATCTAAACAAGTCCCTCATTCTGCTTCTTGCCATAGTCCTGGCCGTAATCTCGGCGGTCACCGTGGTTTCTCAGACCGCAACGGTGCCCCAGCGGTCCGATATCGATGACAAGTACAAATGGAAAGTCGAGGACATGTACGTCGACCTTGATGCCTGGGAGAAGGATTTCAACTATGTCAAAGAGAATCTTTCCCGTCTGGGAGAGTTCAAGGGCCACCTGGGCGAATCGGCGGAAATGATACTCGGCTGCCTGCAACTCAGTGACCACTTGAACACCGTCAACGACAACCTGTTCGTTTATGCTTACTTGAAATTGGACGAGGACAACCGCGTCAGCGCGTGCCAGGAACTGACCGGGCGTATCAGCACCCTGAACGCTGAGTTGGGCGAGGCTGAATCGTTTATCGAACCGGAACTGCTGAGTGTTGACAGTGAGAAGCTCCAGTCCTTTCTGAATGGGAACGATGAGCTTGAAGCGTATCGTTTCTATTTTGAGAACCTCATCCGGCAGAAGCAGCACATCCTCTCCCCCGGGGAAGAGACTATTCTGGCCCTGGCCGAACCGGTAACGGATGCTCCGGAAGAGATATTCACGATGCTCACCGCGGCTGACGTCTCCTGGGGCACGGTCATCGCTGAGGACGGAAACGAGGTTGAGTTGACCAGGGGCCGGTATGAAAGGTTCGCGGAGTCGCCCGACCGCCGCCTGCGGCGTGACGCCAACCGCGTTTACAATGAGGCTTATTTGAAGTATCTCAATACTCTCTCGGCCTCTCTTGCCGGCTCGCTGAAGAAGGATTACTTCCTGATGAAGGCCCGCGGTTACAACTCCTGTCTCGAGTCCTCGCTGTCCGAGAACAACATACCTACATCGGTATTTTACAACCTCATTGACGCCGTTAACGCCAATCTGGAACCGCTGCACAAATGGACGGCCTTGCGAAAAAAAATCCTCAAACTCGACACTCTTTACACTTATGATCTTTACGCCCCGCTGATTGCCGAAAGGAAAAAGGAATACACCTATGAAGAGGCCCTGGAGATCGTCCTGAACGGCCTCAGGCCTATGGGCGACCGATACGTGGCCGACGTGGAAAAGGGTTTCAGCTCGGGCTGGATCGATGTTTTCGAGACACAGGGCAAAGGTACGGGCGGCTACGAGTGGGGCACCTATACCTCGCATCCGTACATACTGATGAATTACAATGGCACCCTGGAATGGGTTTTCGCCATAGCCCACGAGATGGGCCACGCCCTGCACGAAGATTACACGAACCGAAACGAACCGTACCACTATGCCGACCATTCTCTCTTCCTGGCCGAAGTTGCCTCCACCTGCAACGAAGCCATTCTCATGAAGCACCTGCTGCAGAATACCAGGGACAAGAATGAGAAAATCACTTTGCTCAATTATTACATTGAACAGATCGTGGGTACATTCTATACCCAGGTGATGTACTCCGAATTCGAGCGAGCGGTTCACGAGCGCGTCGAGAGCGGTGGCGCTTTCTCGGCCGATTATTTCCGCGAGACATATCGTGATATCTACCAGAAGTACTGGGGCCCGGAGCTGGTCATCGGGCCCATCAACGATATGGGCGGTATGCGAATCAGCCACTTCTACCGGCAGTTTTACGTTTATCAATACGCCACCGGCTACGCCGCGGCTCAGCTGATGTCCAAGAAAATTCTGAGCGGTGAAAACGGTTTTCTCGACACCTATCACAAATTCCTGGCGACCGGAAGGTCGAAGTACCCTGTCGAGTTGCTCAAGGAGGCCGGTGTCGATATGACCACTCCCGAAGCCGTCAATTATACGCTGAAGCTCTTCGGTGAACTCGTGGACGAAATGGAGCGACTGCTTACCGAAGGTTAGAAAATAAGTCGACCACATCCCGAAAGGCGGCCACTGGCCGCCTTTTTCATTGCATTGGCTGGGGAACAGGCCGAGTGGCGGACCGGGGGCACGTACGGTCGGCGGTCCCGATCGATTTCATTATGCCAAATTGAAAGCGATTTTCAATTCGCCCAAATATCCCTTGATTTTTGGTCTCTTTAGTTGAAATTTTGGAACCGTGGAGGCTCAAACCCGTTATTGAGAAAAATAATCACGCGATTGTTGGAAAAGAGGAGACAATAAGATGACGATTTCCAAGAAAATGATCGGCAAGCTAAACGCCCAGGTCAAGAACGAGTTCGATTCGTACTGGGCCTATATGGCGATGGCTTTTTCGTTTGAGGGCATGAATCTCAAGGGTTTTGCGCAGTGGTTCTATGCTCAGGCCGAGGAAGAGAAGGTCCATGCCATGAAGTTCGCCAAGTACCTCATGGACCAGGGGGCGGACGTGGTGCTCGAAGCCCTGGATAAGCCCAAGAGCGACTACAAGACGGCCAAAGAAATCTGCCAGGCCGCCGTTAACCACGAGCTCAAGATCACCAAAGACATCAACAACCTCATGACCCTGGCCCGGGCCGAGAAAGACTTCGCCACCGAGGCGTTTCTGAAATGGTTTGTCGATGAGCAGGTCGAAGAAGTGGCGTCCACGACCGATTTGCTGAACATGGTGAGTATGGTCTCCAAGCCGGAGCAGCTCTTGATGCTGGAAGGCCGTCTTAGCCGCGGCGGCGGTGAATAATACCGGTCCGCCCGGTGTAAAAGCGAAGTAACTGACTGACAAAGCGGTCATCCCGCGTGCGGGTGACCGCTTTTCTATGTCATCACCGGCATTGCTGACGAGCGTCTTTATTAGCTATATTGGGGACGTATGACGGAACTTGCGGACAACTGGCAGGCAAAACTTCGTAACTGCAACTGCTGCCCGAGAGAATGCGCTACCGACCGGGCCGCCCTCAAGAAAGGTTTCTGTAACACCGGTACCGGTTTTGCCGTGACATCGATATGCGCCCATATGGGCGAGGAGCCGGTCCTTTCGGGGCCGCACGGCATCTGCAACATCTTCTTCGCGCACTGCAACCTGCAATGCATCTATTGCCAGAACTACCAGATCAGTGACAACCGGACGCCCTCCGAGTGGTTCGAGATGCCCTTGGAAGATATCATCGCCGAGATCGAGGCCATCCTCGACAGCGGGGCCATCGGCGTAGGTTTTGTCTCGCCGTCGCATGCCCTGGCGCAGATGCACCGGATAATCGAGGCCCTGAGGCAGCGCGGCCGAAAGCCGGTTTATGTATACAACACCAACGGCTACGACAAGCTGGATACCATTCAGTCACTGGAGGGCACCATCGACGTTTACCTGCCGGATCTCAAATACGCCGACAGTGCGCTCGCCCGTGAGTACTCCGGAGCCGGTGATTATCCTGAAGTGGCCGGCCGGGCTCTCAAGGAAATGTACCGGCAGAAAGGCGCCGACATCACGCTTGATGACAACGAATTGATTATCGACGGGCTTGTAATCCGCCACCTGGTCCTGCCCAACCATGTCGACAACAGCAAGGCGGTGCTGCGGTTTATCGCCGAGGAACTCTCGCCGGATGTCCATATCTCGCTGATGGCGCAATATCACCCCACGCCGCGCGTGGCTGACCACCCCCGTCTGGGGCGGCCGCTGCGCCAACGTGAGTATGACGAAGTCGTCCGGGAGTTCGAGCGTCTCGGGTTCTATCGCGGATTCGTCCAGGACCTCTCCAGCCCGCACCACTATTTGCCGGATTTCATGAAGGACAATCCCTTTGAATGAGATTCGCGCCGGCGATGAAAATAATTGACTTATGTGGTCGATTTTGCTACACTTGACTGAGAATTATCGTAAAACAGAGAGGAATATCGAATATGAGCATAGAGATATCTAAAGTTTTGAGGAAACTCGAATACGGCGTGTATGTCGTGTCGGTGGGAAAGGGCAACGACGGTAATGCCTTTTGCGCCAGTTGGGTCAGCCAGGTCAGTTCCGAGCCGCCCATGGTCGCCCTGGCGGTGCACAACAAGCATCAGTCGTCAAGAATGCTGAACGAGCACCGCTGTTTCGTCGTGAATCTTCTCGGCGAGGGCCAGGAGGCCGTGGCCAAGACTTACTACGGCCCGGCGGAGTCCGGCTACGAAAAACTGCGGGCGGCTATTGTCCGTGACTCGGCCGTCACCGGTTCGCCCGTTATCAACGGCGCGGTGGCTTATCTGGACTGCAAAGTGGTCAAGGCGGTGCCGGCCGGCAATCACACGTTGTTTCTTGCCGAGGTCGTCGGCTCGGAACTGGGCAAGGACGTGCCCATTCTCACGTCCGAAAACAGCAAACTCAAATACGCCGGTTAGACGGCGGGACAGGTTTTCTTGGCGGCAACACTCCGGAGAAAATGGTTAATCGCCGTGGCGCTGGTATCGATGTCCACGGCGGCGGTTGCAGGTGACTGCCACGAGACGTTTGTCATCGACAGCGTGGAGTATGACATCCCCGCGCGCTGGTGCGGCAGGAAACTCGACTCGACTCAAATCGCCGACAAAACCTGCCTGGTGCGCCTTCCCGGAGAGTTGTGTTTCGAGGATTACCGCATCTATATCATG